>Ga0315283_10000158_pt1 | contig 43124 bp, 34 predicted proteins | sample YL17G09_0_MG_FD_204541 | JGI IMG/M metagenome (GOLD analysis project Ga0315283, IMG submission 204541) | Sediment microbial communities from Yellowstone Lake, YNP, Wyoming, USA - YL17G09_0 | ecosystem: Environmental > Aquatic > Freshwater > Lake > Sediment | place: USA: Wyoming | collected...
GCCGAGTGCCGCCTTCAGCGCCGTTGGCGCCGCGAGCCCCGCCGTGTCCTGGACCTGCGTGACCTCGGCCGGGTCGAGGTAGGTGCGCAGCACCGCGAGGGTGTGCGGATGGACCATCCCGGCCACCACCACGCGCTTGCGCCCGGTCTGCCGGCGCGCGAGCAGCGCGGCCTCGACCGTGGCGGTCGCACCGTCGTACATCGAGGCGTTGGCCACGTCACAGCCCGTCAGTTCCGCCATCATGCTCTGGAACTCGAAGATGGCCGTGAGCGTGCCCTGGGCGACCTCGGGCTGGTAGGGCGTGTAGGCCGTGACGAATTCCGAGCGGCTCGCGAGCGCGTCCACCGCCGCGGGAATCCAGTGGTCGTAGATCCCGCCACCCTGGAAGGAGACGAGTTCCGCGGCGTGGTTCTCGCGCGACCACTTGCCCAGCAGGCGGCGCAGTTCGATCTCGGAGAGCGGCCCGGGGATCCGCGGCGGATGATCGAGCAGCACCTCCTGCGGGATCGCCGCGAGCAACTCCTCGAAGCGCGCGACGCCAATCTCCTTCAGCATGCGCTGCTCCTCGCCCTGCGTCAGGCCGACGAAGCTCATGCGTGCTGTTCCTCGACGTGCCTCTCGTAATCCACGCTCGACATCAGCTTCACGTACTCGGCCGGGTCGGACGGCTTCAGCCGCAGGATCCAGCCCTCGCCGAACGGATCCTGGTTCACGATCGCGGGATTGTCGGTGAGCGCGCCGTTGCGCTCGATCACCTCGCCGGACACCGGGGCGAAGAGATCGCTCACGGTCTTCACGGCCTCGATCACCCCGAAGGTCTTGAGCGCCTCCAGCCGGGCGCCGGTCTCCGGCAACTCCACGAACACCACGTCGCCGAGCTGCTCGGTGGCGTAGGACGTGACGCCGATGGTGATGATGCCATTCTCGAGCCGGGCCCACTCGTGCTCGGCGGTGTAGCGGACGTCATCGGGGTAGCCCAAGGCACCCTCCTCAGGAACGGCGTGAGCCCCGCGTCCAGAACGGGCGCGGAGCGATGCGCACATCGAGGCGCGTCCCGCCGGCCAGCACCTCCAGGGTGCCGCCCGGGCGGTCCAGCGCGCTTTCCACGTAGCCCATGCCGATCGGGCGCTCGAGGCTCGGGCTGAACGTGCCACTCGTCACCCGGCCCACCGCGCGCCCGCCGGATTCGATCGTCATGTCGTGCCGCGCAACCCTTCGACCGTCGAGCTCGAAACCCACGAGCTTGCGGACCAGCCCCGCCTCCTTCTGCCGGAGCAGGGCCTCGCGCCCGTTGAATGCATCCTTCTTCAGCTTCACCGTCCAGCCGATCCCCGCCTCGAGCGGCGTGGTGGTGTCGTCGATGTCGTTCCCGTAGAGCATGTAGCCCATCTCCAGCCGCAGCGAATCGCGGGCCGCGAGCCCCACCGGCTCCAGGCCGTGCGGGCGGCCCGCCGCCATGAGTCCCTCCCAGACCTGCGCGGCGTGGCGCGGAGCGAAGTAGAGCTCGAAGCCGTCCTCGCCGGTGTAGCCGGTGCGCGAAATGATCGCCGGGGCGCCGAAGGCCGCGCCTTCCATGAAGCGATAGAAGCTCAACTCGAGCGCCGCGTCGGGCACCTGACCCCGCAGCGCGAGCTCGGCCTTCGGTCCCTGCACGGCCAGCAGCGCCATCTCCTCGCTGATGTCGCGCAACTCGACGCCCGCAGGCACCTGCTCCTTCAGCCACACCCAGTCCTTGGCGTTGGTGGCCCCGTTCACGACCATCATCCAGCGGTCCGCCAGCCGATAGACGAGCAGGTCGTCCACGATGCCGCCGTCGGGGCGGCACATGGCGGTGTAGATTGCCTGGCCGACCTGCATGCCCAGCACGTCGTTGGTGACCATGCGGTGGATGAACTCCCCCGCCCCGGGACCCGAGACGTGGTATTCGCCCATGTGGGTGATGTCGAACACGCCCGCCGCGTTGCGCACGCACTGGTGCTCGCGCAGGTCGCCGGTATAGCGCAGGGGCAGCTCGAAACCCGCGAACTCCACGAGTTTCGCGCCGAGCGCGCGATGGTAAACGGTGAACGGCGTGGGCATTGCGACTGCGGGCGTGGACATGGCTGGCTCCTTGCGGAAGGACGGACGTTCGCAAGGTAGCGAAGGGTCTTGACGCGGTCAAGGAGCGCCACGCGAAGGCGCCGGCCCGCGAATCCCCTCGCCGCGGCCCCGCGTGCGTGCCCGAAACGAGCGCGCACGGAGGACCCTACGAGGGCCGGGGGGGATGCGCTCCCCCCGGCCCTCGACGCTGACTTCAGGGATTATCGGGTGATGACCAGCTTGCGGCTCAGATTCACCCCCGGCGCCTGCATGCGAACGAAGTAGATTCCCGCCGGCGCCGAACGCCCGCCCGCGGTTCCGTTCCACATCGCCTGATGGCGGCCCGCCGGAAGCAGGGCGTCCACCAGCGTCGCCACGCGACGGCCCTGCATGTCGTACAGGCTCAGGCTCACGCGAGCGGCCCGCGGGACCGCGAACTCCACCTGCGCGGAGCCCGACGTCGGATTTGGCAGCGGCCGGCTGAGAGCGAAGTCCACGATGACCTCTCCCGCAGTCGCCTCGATCGGGCCGAAGGTGAGTCGCGTCCCGCCTAGGGTGGCGGCGATCTGGTACCAGTAGGTGCTCCCGCTCTGCGTGCTGCGGTCGAGGGCGATCTTCACGTCGGCTTCGTCACGGCGCTCGACGTCCACGGCCGCCCAGGGTCCGGCCGGCCCCTGCGCCCGCTCGACCGTGACCGCTCCGATGCTCCCCGGGGCGCTGAACTGCCAGCGCAACTCGATCCCGGAGGCCACGGGCGAAGCCGTGAAGCGGCTGAGCAGGGTGGGAGTCGCGAGGTCCATGAGCGTGAATGCGGCGTCGCTGATGTCTGAGCCGGTGTTGGCCTGCGCGTCACTCGCCACAACCTTCAGCCAGCAGTCGCTGAGCAGACAGCCGGTGCCGACGGGGTGCGTCACCGTCCAGGGATACGACCCGCTGTTGGCGATGCCGGAGACCAGGGGCACGTAGGGACCGGCCGCGCCCGTCCAGGACATCAGCAGGTCCACCGTGGTCACCGCGACGTTGTCCGTGGCGGTCCAGGTGAGGTTGGCCAGGGTGCCGCTGACCAGAGTCTCCCCGCCGTTGGGAGAGGTCACCGTGACCGCCGGGTCCAGCAGGTCGCCGAGCCAGAGCTTGCCCCAGCCCCAGTCGGCCGTCCAGGGTGTGCCGGTATAACCGTCCACGATGGCGTGGTTCTGGAAATAGGCCTTGGCCCAGGCGGGCGAGATGGCGCCGTACTTCTGCATGAGGAGCGCCACCGCGCCGGTCGTGTGCGGCGCCGCCATGCTGGTGCCCTGCATGATCTGGTGCTTCTGCCCATCCGGCAGGTACGTCGAACTGGTCGAGGGACAGACCGTGCTGAGATCCTGGCTGAGGGCCGAGCCGATGACCGAGCCAGGCGCGGCGATATCAGGCTTCTGACGGCCGTCGCGCGTCGGACCGGGGCTCGAGAAGGGTGACAGGTTTCCCGGGTCCACCGCACCGGTGAAGTTGAGGTTACGCCCGCCGCAGTCAATCCAGTAGCGCTTCGTCGTCCAGGAGGCCGTGGTGATGACCGAATCCGCGTTGCCCGGCTCGCCCACGAGATAGCTGTTCGTGTTCCTGAGGGTGAAGGACCCGGTCAGCGACGTCGAGGACAAGTAGTAGCGCCACAGGTCCACGCGGGCGTTCCCCCCCAGCGAGACCGGCGTGAAGTAGAAGGTCCAGATGCCGGTGATGCTCCCCACGCCCGTCCCCAGGCTGGTGAGCTCGACATAGACCTCGCGGTCTCCACGCGCGGTGAGCGAGAGCCCGTTCTCGACGTAGACGCGTCCGTTCACACCGGTCGTGGCCCCGGGATAGGCCGCGTTGGCGCTGCCCAGCGCGATCGGTCCGATGAACTTGTTTCCGGGCGAGCGGATGGTGACGTTGATGTTGTCGCTGGCGCCGTAGTAGCCATCGAGCGCGAGCAGGCGCCCGTTCGTCGTGCCACCTCCGACGGTCAACTTGGCGCTGTCTCCCGCGCCGGTCGCGAAGAGCATCGCGTGGATGTTCGTGCCGCGGTCATTCCCTGCCGACTTGGCGACGATGCGGCCCGGGCCGCACAGGGCGTTCAGGCCGGACTCGAAGGGGCTCGAGCCGTCGTGCGGGCCGAACTGCGAGCCCAGCGAGAGGTTCACGGCGGCGTTCTTCCCGAGCGCCGTGGCCTTCTGGAAGATGTAATTCACGCCATCGACGATGTCGGTCGAGTACATCGTGGTCTTGACGAAGATGAGGTCGGCCATCGGCGCCATGCCGACGTAGGTGTACTGCGGCACCGCGCCGCCGGTCAGGCTGCCGTCGCCACCGATGATGCCCATCACGTGCGTGCCGTGTCCACTCAGATCGACTGCCCGAGCGGTTCCGGCGGTGAGCTCCGCGGGGAACCATTCCGAGCCATAGGCGAAGCTGCCCGGGGTCGGCCCACCTGCGTCGGTCTGGTCCCAGAGCGAGACCAGGCGGCTGTTGCCCGCCGCGTCCTTGAAGTCGCCGTGCTTGTAGTCCATGCCGGAGTCCACATCCCCCACGAGCACGCCCGCGCCGTTCACGCCCGTGAACGTGGGGCCAGCGCCGCGCAACGCGGTGGCGTTCGTGGCCGGCACGCTCGCGTTGAGTTCCTCGTAGCAGGGCGCCGCCCCAGTGATCGAGCGCACGCTGGACAGCGCGGCCACAACCTCCACGGCAGCGACCGGGATGTAGGCGGTGCAGACGTCGCCCGCCACCGTGCGAACACGGGCGCCCGCCGCCTCGAGCTCGGCGCGGGACGCCGAACTCACGATGAAGACGTCAAGCTCCCCCTGCTCGTTCACCGCCTGCGAATAGGCCATCATGCTGGCGGAGGGTTCGCCCGCCTGAAGCTGGGCCAGCGCGACGCGGGCGCGCGGATCGAGCTTCGCGAGGTCGGCGAAGGCCTGCCCCGCGACGAGCAGGAGCAGGGCGACGATGAGGGCACTCCGCGCGACGAGCAGAGACCTTCTGGAAACGGGGAGTAGCCTTGGCATGGGGCATTCCTCCAGCTGCGGGGTGAGGGGACACAGAGCTCCAAGGAGGAGCACTTCGGGACTTTGCAGAACGTATACATCCCGGGCCTGCGGCGCAAGACATTTCTGCCCGGAAATCCGTGCGCTGTCCGGCGGGCGGGGAGACGCCGAGCTCCCGTCCCAGGCGGGCGAAGACCCCAGAACGCAGTTCAGGCGTTCCGTCTCCTGCGCGACCGAAACCCGTACGCAGATGCGCGGGCTGTGGCCCTACGCCTCCTGCCCCCAAGGCACGAGCACGATCTTGCCGGCGTTGCCGGAGCGCAACAACTCGATGCCCTCGACCACCTTCTCCATCGGCATCACGTGCGAGATGGCGGGCCGTACGTCCAGGCTGCCGGAGCGCAGCAGGTTGTCCATCTGGTACCAGGTCTCGTACATGCGCCGCCCGGCGATGCCGTGGATCGTCACGCCCTTGAAGACCAGCAGCTTGTTCCAGTCCAGGCCGAACTCCTCGCGCGGCAGTCCCAGCAGCGAGAGCCGGCCACCGTTGCGCAGCGCCGCCAGGCCGTCACGGATGGCCTTCGCGTTGCCCGACATCTCGAGCACGCCGTCCAGTCCGCGGCCATCGGTGAGCTCCGACACGCGCTGGACGAAGTCCTCCTTCGACACGTCGATGACGGCGTCGGCTTTCATCCGGCGCGCAAGCTCGAGCCGGTAGGGTGAGACGTCGCTGGCGATGACCTGGCAGGCGCCCGCCGCGCGGGCCACACCCAGCGCGAACAGGCCGATCGGGCCGCAACCGGTGACCGCGATGCGGCAGGCGGAGAGATCGCCGGAGAAGGCGGTGTGCACCGCGTTGCCGAGCGGCTCCATGATGCTCTGCACCTCGAGCGACACGTTCACCGGGGCGCGCCAGGCGTTCTCCGCCGGCGCGACCGCGTACTCGGCGAAGCCACCATCGACGTCCACGCCGATGATCCTGGTGTTCTGGCAGACGTGACCGTTGCCGGTGCGGCACGCGGTGCAGTGTCCGCAGACGATGTGGCTCTCGAAGGAGACCCGTTCTCCGAGTTGGAACTCCGTGACCCCCGCTCCGACGGCGACGATCTCGCCGACGAACTCGTGCCCGATCGTCACCGGCGGCTTGATGCGATTCTGACTCCAGGTGTCCCACTCGTAGATGTGCAGGTCGGTCCCGCAGATGCCGGCGCGCAGCACCTTGAGGAGCAACTGCCCCGGCCCCACGGCCGGGATGGGCACTTCGCGGATCTCGACACCGGGGCCGGCCTTCGTCTTGAGGACGGCCTTCATCGTGCCCCTGGGAACGACGCCAAAGGTTCGGGGTGTTTCGCGGGGAGTGCTGGCGGTCGGATTCATCGTGAAAGCACCTCTCGTAGAGCCTCTCCGGTGTAGGACCCCCGCGCGCGGCTCACCACCTCGGGGGTCCCGGTGGCGATCACGGCACCGCCGCGCTCCCCACCCTCGGGACCCAGGTCGATCAACCAGTCGGCGCTCTTGACGACATCCAGATTGTGCTCGATCACCACCACCGTGTTCCCGCGCTCGACCAGGGAGCGCAGCACCTCGAGCAGCATGCGGACGTCCTCGAAGTGCAGCCCGGTGGTGGGCTCATCCAGAATGTACAGCGTCCTGCCGGTCGCCACCCGCGACAACTCGGTCGCGAGCTTGACGCGCTGCGCCTCGCCGCCCGAGAGCGTGGTGGCCGACTGGCCCAGGTGCAGATAGCCGAGCCCGACCGACTTGAGTGTCTCGAGCTTGCGTCGCAGCGGCGGCACGGCCCCGAGGAACTCCAGGGCCTCCTCCACCGTCAGCTCCAGCACGTCGGCGATGGAGCGACCACGGTAGCGCACCTCGAGGGTCTCGCGATTGTAGCGCCGGCCATGGCACAGGTCGCAGCGCACGAAGACGTCGGGCAGGAAGTGCATCTCGATCTTGCGCAGCCCATCGCCCGCACAGGTCTCGCAGCGGCCGCCCTTCACGTTGAAGGAGAAGCGCCCGGGCCCGTAGCCGCGGACCTTCGCCTCGGGCAGGCGCGCGAACAGGTCGCGGATGAAACCGAACGTGCCGGTGTAGGTGGCAGGGTTCGAGCGCGGGGTGCGCCCGATCGGGCTCTGATCGATGGCCACCACCTTGTCCACGTGCTCGGCACCCTTCAGGGCGCGGTGTACCCCCGGCACCGGGCCGCTCTCGAGCAGTCGGCGCTGCAGCGCGGCCAGCAGGATGTCGTTCACGAGCGTGCTCTTGCCCGACCCGGAGACGCCGGTGACGCAGGTGAAGGTGCCCAGCGGGAAACGCACGTCCACGTCCTTCAGGTTGTGCTCGCGCGCCCCGAGGATCTCAAGGTGCCGACCGTCGCCCGGACGGCGCGCCGCCGGTACGGGGATGGAGCGCGCGCCGGAGAGATACTGAGCGGTGAGCGATCCGGCGACCTGCAGGACCTCGGCCGGAGTGCCCGCCGCGACCAGACGGCCGCCGTGGCGCCCCGCCCCGGGGCCGAGGTCCACCAGCCAGTCGGCGGCCAGCATGGTGTCGCGGTCGTGCTCCACCACGATCACCGTGTTCCCCAGATCGCGCAGGCGCAACAGCGTGGCGAGGAGTTTCTGGTTGTCGCGGTGGTGCAGCCCGATCGAGGGCTCGTCGAGAATGTAGAGCACGCCGGTGAGCTGGGAGCCGATCTGGGTGGCGAGCCGGATGCGCTGCGCCTCGCCGCCGGCCAGGCTCGCCGCCGCACGGTCGAGCGTCAGGTAGCCGAGCCCGACATCCTCGAGGAATCCCAGCCGGCTCGCGATCTCCTTGAGGATCGGCTCGGCAATCGCGCGGCGGGCCCCCTCGAAGCTCAGCGCCGCCAGCGCGACCCGCGCCTCCTCCACCGATGACGCAGCCCAGGCGGAGATGTCGCGCCCCTCGATCCGCACGGCCAGGCTCTCGGGTTTCAAGCGGCGACCGCCGCACGTCGGGCAGGGCTTCGGGTTCATCAGGCTGTGGATCCAGCGGCGGATGTGCTCACTGGTCGTCTCCCGGTGGCGGCGCTCGAGGTTCCGGATCACTCCCTCGAAGGCACCGGTGTGGACCCACGACGAACCCTTCCGCATCTTGTATTCGAAACGCAGCTCCTCCCCACCGGTGCCGTGAAGCAGCAGCGCCTGAACACGTTGCGGCAGTTTCCTCCACGGTTGCTGGAGGGAGAAGTCGAACTTCCTGGCCAGGGAATTGAGCGTCCCTCCCACCCACGTGCCGCCAGCGTCGCCCCAGGCAGCGATGGCGCCGTCCTCGATCGAGAGCGAAGGGTCCGGGACCACGCGCTCCGGGTCCACCTTGAGCAGGCTCCCGAGTCCCTCGCAGGTCGGGCAGGCTCCGAACGGCGAATTGAAAGAGAAACTGCGCGGCTGCAACTCCGCCACGCTGGTGCCGCACTTCGGGCACGCCGCGCCCTGGCTGAAGAGCAGGTCCTCGCCGCCCGCGCCACGCGTGCCCTCGGCCCGCGCCACCGCGACCAGCCCCCCGCCCAGCTTGAGCGCGGTCTCGAGCGAGTCGGCCAGCCGCGACCGCGCGCCTTCGTCCACGGTCAGCCGGTCCACCACCACGTCGATGTCGTGCCGCCTGTAGCGCGCCAGTTTCGGCGGCTCGTCCAGCTCCACCCACTTGCCGTCGATGCGTGCGCGCAGGTAGCCCTGCCGGTGCACCGCTTCGAGCTCCTTGCGGTACTCGCCCTTCTTGCCGCGCACCAGCGGCGCGAGCAGCGCGATGCGCGCGCCGCCGAAGCGGGCCGCGACCGCGTCCACGATCTCCTGCACGCTCTGGCGGCGCATCGGCGTATCGCAACCCGGGCAGTGCTGCACCCCGAGCCGCGCGAAGAGCAGCCGCAGGTAGTCGTAGATCTCGGTGATGGTGGCAACGGTCGAGCGCGGGTTCGAGCCCGCGCTGCGCTGTTCGATCGCGATCGCCGGGGAAAGGCCCTCGATGGCGTCGACCTCGGGCTTCTCCATCTGTCCGAGGAACTGCCGCGCATAGGCGGAAAGCGACTCGACGTAGCGGCGCTGCCCCTCGGCGTAGAGCGTGTCGAAGGCGAGCGAAGACTTGCCAGAGCCCGAGACGCCGGTGACCACGATCAGGCTCTGGCGGGGCAGCCGCAGCGTCAGGTTCTGGAGGTTGTGCTCGCGCGCCCCGTGGATGACGATATCGGAGAGTCCGCGACCGGAACGCCGGGCGCCCTGCGGACTCGCGGCACCGGCCGGCGGCTCGGGCTGCGCCCGGGATGGACGCGAAGTGCGGGCGCGCTGGGTCATTCGCGGAATATAGCAGGAGTCGCGCGCGGGCGCCGGGGCGCGGTCGCGGCGTTTCGGTGAGGCCGGGCTACTCGTACCGCAGGGCGTCCACCGGGTCCAGCCGCGAGGCGCGCATCGCCGGGTAGAACCCGAAGAACACGCCCACCGTCGTGGAGAAGACCACCCCCAGCACCACGGACCAGGGCGAGACGTACGTCGGCAGCGGCGTCGCCGCCTTCACGCCCGCCGCGATGGCCCAGCCCAGCGTGACGCCGATGGCGCCGCCCAGTGCGGTGAGCATGATGGCCTCGGCCAGGAACTGCGCGAGGATGGCCCTGCGCGGCGCGCCCACCGCCTTGCGCAGGCCGATCTCGCGGGTTCGCTCGGTGACCGCCACCAGCATGATGTTCATCACGCCGATGCCTCCCACCAGCAGCGAGACGCCCGAGATCAGGATCATGACCACCACGATGCCGCCCGTGAGCTGGTTGAGGATGGACATGATGGCGTCGTCGGTGAAGACCGCGAAGTCGTTCGGCTTGTTGCTGGGGAGGTGGCGGCGCACCCTCAGGATCTCGATGATCTCCCGCTGGGCCTGCTCGCTCAACTCGGGTGTGCGGGGCACCGCGCGCAGGAAGATCTCGCCCCGGCGCGGGACCCAGGGCGGCGCGTCCATGGGCGCGGCGAAGTACTTGTCCATGGTCGTGAACGGCATGGCCGCCGACTTGTCGAGGTCATTGTTGAACAGCTTACCCTTGGGCGTGAACTCTCCGATGACCGTGAACGGGATGGTGCCGACGCGAATGGTCTGGCCCAGCGGGTTCCGGTTGCCGAAGAGCGCCTCGCGCGAGTTGGGTCCGAGCACAACGACGTTCGCCCGCCGCGCCACGTCCTGGGCGGTGATGAAGCGGCCTCGGGCGATCTCGTAACCGTGCACGACCAGGTAGTCCTCGTCCGTGCCGTAGACCCACGTGCTCCGGCTCAGCTTGCCGCGATAGCCGAGACGCAGCCCGTGGTAGTCGTACTTCATCGCCGCCACCGCCCGGACCGACGGCGCCAACGCCACGATCGCGTCGCGGTCCTCCACGGTGAAGGCCCTGCGCTGCTTCAGGCTGTCGGGAATCCCGCCGGGCCCCATCTGGACCCCGGGCCGGATGCGGTGGATGTAGATGGTGTTCGAGCCCATCGACCGGATGCTCTCCTCCACCGACCGCTGGAAGCCGTTGATCAGCGCCACCATGCCGATCACGGTCGCCACGCCGATCACGATGCCCAGGAGGGCGAGCAGCGAGCGCAGCCGGTTCGCGGTCAGCGCCCGCCCGGACATGCGCAGGGTCTCGAGCAACAGGATACGGTCCATGCGTCACTCGTAGCGGAGCGCCTCGATCGGATCGAGACGCGACGCCCGCCAGGCGGGGTACGAGCCGAAGAACACGCCGACGAAGCAGGCCATGCCCACGCCGAGGAACAGGGACGGGATGCTCACCGCGGTGGGGAGCGGGCTCACCACGCCCACCAGCAGCGCGAAGACGACGCCCAACCCGACGCCGACGGATCCACCCGCGAGGGACAGCGTCGTGGACTCGACCAGGAACTGGCTCAGGATGTCCCGGCGCCTCGCGCCCAGGGCCTTGCGCACGCCGATCTCGCGCGTGCGCTCGGTGACCGAGACCAGCATGATGTTCATGATCACGATGCCGCCCACCAGCAGCGAGATGGCCGCGACGCCGATGGTGAGCGCGAACAGGCCGCCCGTGATCCGGCGGTAGATCTCCATCCAGGTGTCCGCCGTCGTGATGCCGAAGTCGTCGGGGCGGCCGGGCGACAGGTGGTGGCGGCCCCGCATCACATTCCTCACCTCCTGAATGGCGAGCGGCAGCGCCGCCTGGTCGCTGCTCTTGATGTAGGCGTAGTAGCTGAAGCGGGACTGCCAGTACTTGCTGAAGGTGCGGATGGGGACGGTGACGAAGCGGTCCTGCGTCACCCCCATGATCTTGCCCTTGGCCTTGGTCATGCCGACCACCTCGAGCGTCTGGTTGCCCACGCGGATCCTGCGCCCCACCGGGTCGTGCTCGATGCGCAGCTCGTCCGCGACCTCGGGCCCGATCACGCACACGGGCCGCCGGCGGCGGTCGTCGACTTCCGTCAGGTGGCGCCCCTCCCCGATCGCGTAGTCCTCGACCAGGTCGTAGCCGGCACTCCGGCCGTTGACCGGCACGCCCCGCACAACCTTGTTGCCCGCGCGGACCGCGGCCAGGTCGTTCCCCCCCGCCACGACCACGCCCGCGTACCGCGACTGCAGGCGGATGGCGTCCACGTCGTCGATGGTGATGTCCGGGCGCTTCATCGCGTCCTCGAACGCCTCGTCGTTCATCGCGTCGCCGATCTTGTCGAGCCAGAAGACGTTCGAGCCGGCGCTCAGGATCTTCTGCGAGACGTACTGATTCAGCCCCTCGACGACCGAGAGCACGAAGATCACCGAACCGACCCCGATGATGGTGCCCAGCAGCGTCAGGGCCGAGCGCAGCTTGTTCGCCTGCAGCGCCCGGAGCGCGATGCCGACGCTTTCCCGCAGGTTCATGCGACGCTCGGCGGGGCAGAGGCCAGCCGCCCCGGGCTCGGCGTGTCGCTCTCGATGCGCCCGTCGCGCATCCGCACCACCCGATTCGCGTGGGCCGCGATGTCGGCCTCGTGGGTCACCAGGATCACGGTGTTGCCCTGCTCCCAGATGTGCGCGAAGGCGGCCATGATCTCCTCCCCCGTCGCGCTGTCGAGGTTCCCTGTGGGCTCGTCGGCAAGGATGATGCTGGGGTGGTTCACCAGCGCCCGGGCGATGGCCACGCGCTGACGCTGCCCCCCCGAGAGTTCGTTCGGCCGGTGCTTCATGCGGTCTCCCAGGCCGACCAGTTCGAGCGCCTCCCGGGCGCGGCGACGGCGCTCCTCGTGCCTCAGCCCGGCGTACACCAGCGGCAGCTCCACATTGTGCAGCGCGTCCGCGCGAGCGAGCAGGTTGAAGGTCTGGAAGACGAAGCCGATCTCCTTGTTGCGGATCCGGGCCAGCTCGTCGTCGGGCAGGGACGAGATCTCGACGCCCTTGAGCTGGTAGGAGCCCCCCGTCGGGGTGTCGAGGCAGCCGATGATGTTCATGAGCGTGGACTTGCCCGAACCCGACGGCCCCATGATGGCGATGTACTCGTTGGGCGCGATGTCGAGGTCCACGCCGTTCAGGGCGTGCACCTCCTCCGTCCCGACCTGGTAGAACCGGCGCAATTCACGGATGGCGATGAGCATGCCCGGCCTCACTTGCGGCCGCTGCCGGCCTTGGCGGTCTCGCGCTTCACCTTCGCGCCCGGCTTGAGCTCGCGCAGGGCCTTGTACGGGCCCGCCACCACCGTGTCGTCCTTCTTGACCGCGCCGAAGATCTCGATGTCGCTCTCGCTCGAGATGCCGGTGCGCACCGGGACGAACTTCGCCACGTTGTCCTTGCCCTTGCCGATCACGAAGACACCCGTGATCTCCTTCTCCTTGCGCCCGACGGTGTCCTCGTCGGCGGCCAGGGCGCTGCCTTTCTCGCTGCGCTTGGGCCGCTTCCCCGGCTTCTGCGCGGCCCGGTCGAGTTCGCGCTGCGTGCGCACCACGACGGCCTGCACCGGCACGCCCAGCGTCTGCTTGCGGGTGCCGGTCTCGATGTCCACGTCCGCGGTCATCCCGGGTCGGACCTGGGGCACGTCGGTGTCGAACACGACCTTCACCTCGAAGTTCGTCTGGCCCTCGACCGTTGAGGCCAGCGAGCGCTTGGCCGTGTTGCCGATCTCGGTCACGGTGCCGGCAAAGGACGTATCGGGCAGCGCGTCCACCGTGATCTTCGCCTTCTGCCCCAGCTTCATCTCCACGACGTCCGTCTCGTCCACGTCGGCCTTCACCAGCATCCGCGACAGGTCGGAGACGACGAGGATCTCGGTCCCCGGGTTGTTCATGGTGCCGGTGATGACGTTCTCACCGGCTTCCACGTTCAGCGCGCTCACCACGCCGTCGAACGGGGCGACGAAGCGCGTCTTGCGCAGGTTGTCGGACGCGGCGACGACGCTGGCGTCGGCGCGAGCGACCTCCTGCCGGGCGGCCTGTGCGGCGCTCCGGGCGGCCTCGATCGCGCTGTCCGCCTGGTCCTTCTCGGCCTCCGACAACAGCTTCTGCTCGAACAGCGCCTGCTGCCGCCGGTACATGGCCTCCGCCCCCTTGAGGCTCTGCTCCGCCTCACGCGCGCGGGCGCGGGCGCTCGCTGCCGTGGCGCGGGCCTGGCCATCGTACGCACGGAATTGCGTGTCGTCGAGTTGCAGCATGAGCTGCCCCTTGCGGACGCGATCGCCCTCCTTGACGGCGAGCACGACGATCTTGCCCATGATGTCCGCGCTGACTTTGACCTGGGTCTTCGCCTCGATCTTGCCCGGCGCGCGCACTCGCGACGTGATGTCCTCGAGCCGCACCCGGGCCATCTGCACCGTCTCCACCTTGCCCGACTTGCCACGGACCACGTTCGCGACCACCACGGCGGCGACCAGCACCACAGCAAGACCGATCCACAACCACTTCCTGCTCTTCACCTGAGGGACTCCTTTTCTTCCGGGTCAGACGCCGCGGCCACGGACGCGCTCGACGCGCGCCTCGACCACACGGATCGCCGCCAGCGCGGAGACGAGCTGACTCTCGGCGCGCTGCAATTGCACCTGGGCGTCCACCAGATCCAGGATGGTCGCGGATCCGACGTTGTACTTCTGCTGCGTCAGCTTGAGATTCTCCGTCGCAAAATCCATCGAGCGCCGCGCCACGGCCTCGCCCGCGAGCACCTGCTGGTAGGTCAGCAGGGCCTCGTGAACCTCGGCAGCCAGATTGCGGATCAGGACGTCATGGCTGGCCTGCGCGCGCAACAACTGCGCCCGGGCGCTCGCGATCTGCCCACTCGTCGCGAGTCCGTCAAACAGGACCCACGTGAGGCCGATCCGCGCGGACAAAAGGCTTTCCGTCGTCCGGCTGCCCGTCCGGTCGGTGGGCTCCATCAGCCCGGTGACGAGGTCCTGGCTCTCGCCCCGGCTGGAGTTGTTCGACTTCGTGTCGAACGCCCTGTTGCCCGCGAGCGTGAGCGACGGCAGATACTTCGAGCGCGCCGAAGAGAGAGAGGACTTCGCGGACTTGACGGCCAGCAGGGCGGCCCGCAGGTCGGGGCGTTCCTGCTCCGCCTCGCGCAGGACCGCGGCTTCGTCGTACGTCCGGACCGTGACGGCCAAGGAGGTGTCCACCGCGCCCAGCTTCGACTCCTCGATCCCGACGAAACTGGCCAGGCCGTCGCGCTGCACGAGCAGCGTCTGCACCGAGATGATCGAATCCAACTCAGCCTGCGAGGTGCTGACCTGCGCCCGGAGCAGGTCGCTCTTCGAGACGGAACCCACCTCGAAGAGCACCCGGACGCGCTTCTGGTTGTCGCGCGCGAGCTGCAGAGCGTTCGTCGAGACGCCGACCAGGCGGGCGGCCTTGACGACTTCGTAGAACTGCCGTCGCGCCTCCAGGGCCACATCGTTGAGGGTCGCTCGCCGCCGCCACTCGGCGCTCTTCAGCCCCGTGCGGGCGGCCCCCAGGCCGAACAGCGCGGAGGGATCCAGTATCGCCCACTGCGCGCTCAGCGAGGGCATGGTCGCGTACGACTCCGCCTCGATGACGTTCGAGGCCAGGGCCCTGCCCGCGATCAAGTCCGTGCCCTTCGAGTCCTTCGTCCACGACCCGTCGCGGGCATAGCCGAGCGAGACGCGCGGCAGCACCCCCGAGTAGGCCATATGGACGCCGCCCCTGGCATCCAGGACCCCCGCGTCCGCGTTGATGATCTGGCTGTTCCGCTGCAGTGCCAGCTTCACCGCGTCATCGGCGGTCAGCACTGGTTGCGCTGCGGCGCCCGTCGCAAGCCAGACGACCCCCGCGAGGGCGAGGCTGGCGGTGGTCCGGCTCGTCTTTCTCATGCGTATCCTCCATGGATGGCGCCCACGCACGCGGGCGCACCTGTTGTCACATACGGGCTGGCAACGAAACTGTTGCAGGAAGCAGCCGCGGGGATCAGGCGCCCGGGGCGAGAACCGCGGCCAGGACCGAGATGATCGCGAGGACGACCAGCCACATGCCACCCAGGACGAGGATCACGGACCGGCGAGGGGCCCCCGAGAGCGCTGCGGTCCCCAGGGCCAGCACCACCAGGGACCAGAGCGCGAAGGGACCGACGCCCTGGTCGAGGAACGTCCCCAACCCCACCATCAGTTTGGACGGTGGGTCCTCGACCGGCAGGAGCACGCCAAAGCCGATGTGGAGGTTGGTCATGCTCTCGTTCGTCCAGGCGAGCATGGAGGTCAGGATCTGCGCCGGGAGGCTCACGAGTCCCGACCAGACCGTGACCATGAAGGCATCCCGATACCGGAACTTGCGACCCAGCATGAAACCCGCGGCCAGCCAGGGCAGCAGAGCAAACAACAGGTTCATCACCGGTAGGGCCACGACGATCGAGGCAAGGGTGATTCCCACCCTTACCGGGCTGATCAGTTGTTCGTCGATGCCATCGAGCGCCGCCGGCGGAATCTGTCCGGACTCCACCATCCGCTCCATCTGGGCGATCTGCGTGGGCACCAGGGCCCGCTGGTACGTCAGCCCGGTGCCGATCAGCGAAACCAGGACGCTGAGAACCAGCGGGAACCACCACTGGCCCTTGCGCTCGAGGCCGGCCCACGCCTGCGTGGGCCGGGCGAACATCGCCACGGAGCGGCCCCAGATCGACAAGGTGCGTTCAGGCTGCGCGGTGGCCGTAAGGGGCTGCGTCGTCATCTCCATGCCTGCCTCCCCGAGGGTGACGCGGACGAGTTCAGGAACCACGGCAGAATATGGACTCCCCTGCGGCAAGGCAAACAGGCGGCCACGGGCGCTGGAAAATCGCCTCCGGATGCGTCCTGAGCGGCGGCAAGGCGCGCTTCCCCGCGCGCGGGCAACGGAAACGGGGGGCCTGGATCGGCCCCCCGCCCTCATCCGCGAGGGCCGACCACGCCCCCCACCCGAAAAGACCCTAGTGCAACCCGAAATTCAGCGGAACGGCGACCCACACCGCGACCGGTTTATTGTTCGACAGCGCCGGTTTGAAGACGAACTGCCGGACCGCCGTGATTGCCGCAGCGTCCAGCATGGGGACGGACTTGACGACCCTTGTGTCCTTCACCCTGCCGTCCTTGCCCACCAGCGCCTGGACCATCACCGTGCCGTCCACGCCCGCCTCGCGGGCGATGTCCGGGTACAGAGGCACGACCTTCGTGATGAGCTCGGGCATTTCGTCGTAGTAGACGTATTCGCCATACTTTGGCAACTCGTCGTCCGACTGGGGAGCGATGATGATCGACGCCCCCTTGTCGTCCTGAGCCGTCATGCTGGGGGTCGCAGCCGCAATCTCCTCCTGGGACTTGATGGTCTGCTCCATCGGAGCCTCGGCGTCCGGCACGGGCACCGGTATCGCCGCGGCGGGCGCGGCAACGGTCGTGGCCACGGCCACCTGGGGCGGCGGAGTTTCGTTCGAGAGCGGCGGAGGCGCGCTGATCTCGCGATACGGCACGATCACCACGCTCGTCTCCTTGGGCTGACGGGCCAGCAAAAGGCTCCCACCGAAACCCAGCCCATACACCGCAATCCAGGCAGCCGACGATACCAGGATCGCCCGGACCATGTACTTCTTCGCGACTTCCTTGAGCTCGGGCGCCCCGTAGGGCATGAACTCGAACAGCGAGACGTGGTCGTGGGGGGTCGTCATAGCGTCTCGACCTCCTTCTTCTCGTCCGGCTTCAGCGTCTGCAGAGAGAAGCGGGTGAGCCTGGCAAGGTCGAGTTCGTCGATGATGCTGACCATGTCGTTGAACCTCGCCTCGCGGTCCACCTTCACGAGCACGATCTTCGCGGCGTCACTGCTGTACTTCTCGAAAATCGTCGCCAGATCCAACACTGCCGCACGAGCCCAGGGGTCCGCCGAATTCCGCCAGTAGGCGCGGTCCGGCAGAACGCGGATCTCGAGCACCTTCGACTGCGCGACGGACACCGTCGACTTGTTGTCCGGCGGCAGGTTGATCTCGAGCGCCTGGGGCTTCCGAAAGACCGTCGTCACCATGAAAAAAATGAGCAACAGGAAGGCGACGTCCACCATGGGCGTCATGTCAATGCGAATGCCGACCCGCCGCTTGGCGCGCTTTCCGCCCTTCTTCTTGCCGCTGCGCGGCTGTGGGGCGTCTACAGCACCCATGGAGCCTCACCTCCTCTGGGGTTCGCGATCATTTGGCTTCCTTCTTGCCCAGCTGGCCACCCTTCATGCCGAGCTCCGTCATGACGTTGAAGCGCGGAGCGTTGGCTGCCTGCAGTGCGTCCATCATGTCGGCCATGATGCCGAATTGCGCGTCCTTGTCCATCTTGACGATCATGCGAGCCGTGGGCTGGGCGCGACGTGCGTCCTTGAGCCAGTTGGTCAGGTCCTCGGTCAGATTGTCGATGTTCACCGGCTGCTCGATCTTCTCGCCGCGCTTCAGGTAGACGAGCTTGACGCGAGAGAGGTTGGTCGGCGGCTTGGGCGCGGTGACCGCGATCGTGATGACGCCACTCTCCGGCACCTTCAGCTCCGAGTTCGATTCCGGCAGAGTGACCTTGTCCGTTTCCGGCGGCTCGAACTGCGTCGTCGTCATGAAGAAGATGAGCAGCAGAAACGCGACGTCCACCATCGGCGTCATGTCGATGCTGATGCCGATGCGACGCTTCTTCTTGAGCATCCGCGCGCTCCCTTACTTCCGCTCGAGCGTCGTCGAGGCAAGCAGCTGGACCGCCTCGTACGAGGCCTCGTCCATCATGTAGTTGAAGTTGTCCACACGCGTCACGAAGACATTGTAGGTGACGATGCCCACGATGGCGATGGCGAGGCCGCCCGCGGTGTTGATGAGCGCCTCCGAAATGCCGATGGCCAGCTTCTGCGCGTCGACTGCGCCGCTGGTCCCCAGCGCCGCGAACGACCGGATCATCCCGAGGACCGTGCCCAGCAGCCCCACCATGGTCGCGACCGATGCGATGGTCGAGAGCGCAATCAGGTTGCGTTCGAGGAGCGGCACTTCGAGGCCGTTGGCCTCCTGGATGGCAGCCTGCGTGTCGGCGACAATCTTCTCACGCGGGGCGCCCTCGGCCCGGACGGTCTGGTAGCGCTCGAGGCCGGCGCGGATCACGTTGGCCGCGGAACCACGCTGCTGCCCGCACAGCTGGATGGCGCCGTCCACATCGGCGGCGTGCAGCTTCTTGCGGACGTTGTTCAGGAACTCCGGCATGCTGCCGGTGCCCTGGGCTTTCTTGAGGCTCCAGGTCCGCTCGATGATGAATGCGGTCTCGAGGATGAGCAGCAGGACCAGCATCGCGACCAGTGGGCCGCCGGCCTTCATCTGCTCGCCGATCGGGCCAAGCAGCGGAAAGTTCCACCAGACCAGGATCGCAACTACCAGGGCCAGAATGAATCCGAGAGGGACGATGAAACGGCTCATGCTTGGACTTCCTTCCTCCAACCCCCGCGGAGGTCGCTATCACGCCCCTGCAGGCTGGTCCTTTGGGTTCGAACAGGCCTTTCCCGTCGAACCGGAGGCGGCGCGTCTCCTTCGAGACACCCCGCTTCCCTTGACGATACTTCACGCGCCCGCCCGGTCAGCGGGGCTGAGACTCCACCCTACTCCGCGAACGCCGCAATCGCCGCGTCTTCGGTCTCGTGGTGGTCGAACACCATGATGAGCTTCGTCATGGTGAAAAGATCCTTGATCCGCTTGCCCAGGCCGCAGAGCTTGATCTCGCCCCCGCGACCCTTGTAGTTCGCATACCCGCGCATCAGCACGCCGAGCGCGACCGAGTTCAGCGCCTGGCACTCGCTCATGTCGAGCACGAGCCGGATGTTCGCGGCTGCAGCCTCGTCCAGGATGGCCTTCTGCAGCTCATCCGTCTCGCGATCCCCAAAGAAACTTCCCTTCACGGACAACACGACGATGCTCCGAACCTCTTTACGCCGCACAGACACGCTCACTCCTCCCGAGTCCAGAAGCCACCGCCCACCGCCGGGACAGCCGCTCCGGCCGGGCTTATTCCTTCTCGGCGAAGCTGGCGATAGCCAGCTCCTCGCTCGAATAGACGTCGAATACGAGGGACAACTTGGTGATGACGAAGATGTTCTCGATGCGCTTGTCCACGGAGCAGAGCTTCATTTGCCCGCCGCGACGGACGAAGTTGGAGTGCGCCGAGATGAGCACGCCGAGCGCGGTCGAATTGAGGTGCTGTGCCTCGGCGAGATTGATGACAAGATTCTTGCAGTCGGCTTCGCTGAGCTGCTTGATGGCCTGCTCCAGCTCGTCCGTCTCCTTGCCACCGGTAAGGTACCCTTTCGGCGTGACGATGAAGATGCTGCCCACCTGTCGTTGCTTCATGGGACTCCTCCCTACCTGGCTCCACCCTCAAGGATCTTCAGGCCGTTTCGTGCGTCCGCATTTCCCGGGTCCAGCGTGAGCACCCGCTGGTAATTCTCCGCGGCTCGCCCGCGATTGCCCGAGTTCTGGTAGCCCTGCGCCAGCCACAAGAGCGTCCCGGCATCCTTGGGATTGATGCTGGCGGATTCTTCCAGGAACTCGATAGCCCCCCCGTACTCCTTCCGGAGCAGCCGATAATAGCCGAGTTGCCTCAGCGCGATGGCCTTGTTGTTCGAATTCCCGCTGTCGAGATCGACCACGCGTTGGAACTCCTGCTGCGCCTGATCGACGGAATCCGCCTGGACATAGAAGAGCCCGAGCCAGAAGTGGCGGTCGACCTTGCCGTCGGCGAGATTCGCCGACTGGCGCATCGCAGCAATTGCTTCCGGGTACTGTCCCAACTCCCGGTGGCACAAACCAACGTAGTAGTAGGCCTCGTCGTTGCCCGGGTCAAGCGAGATCCGGCGCTGGAAGATGTCGATGGTCTGCGCGTAGAAAGGCACCGCCGACGGCTTGTCCACCTTCGCGGCATCCGCCGCCTGCCCGAAACGCATCTTCCCGACCTCGTTCAGGACCATCAGCGCCAGCCGCGAGGTCGAATCGCGGTCCACGATTACCGAGTAGAGCGACTCCGCCCGAACGTAGTTCCTCTGGATGGTCAACATGCGGGCCTGCCGGTAGATGTCCTCCGGCGGCAGGTCGTCTCCGGCCCGATCGTAGTCGGCCGTCGCCTGCTCGAACTCCCGGCGGTCGATGTGGAGCCGCGCACGGATCGTGTACATCTCCTTCGTCTTGTCCCCAAGTCTCTCCGCCTTGTCCAGGGCCTCAAGCGCCATGACCTTGAGCGTGGAATCCTTGTCGGCAAGCCCGACGTAGTAATATGCGCGCCCGAGCACGCTCCACCCCTTGGCGTCTTCGGGCCTGAGTTGCACGTACTTCTCGAGCGGTGCGCGGGCCTCGGCGTAGCGTCGCGCATCCGCCTTGCCCGAGCGGTAGAGCAGGTCGCCCAGGGCGAGCTGGGCCGCCGGGAACTCCGGGTCGCGGGCGACCACCCACTGGAACTCCTCCAGCGCGGAGTCGTACCGTTGCCCGTAAAAGAGCGCCTGGCCCAGCGCGAAATGCAGCTCGACATCACCCGAGTCACGCGCCACAGCCGACTGGTATTCGGGATAGGCGAGGTCGAACGTGCCGCGCTTGACGTAGAAGTCACCCAGCGCGCGGTGGGTGGTGGGGTCCTCCGGGGATTCCTGCGCAGCGGTCGTGTACCAGATACCGGCGTCGCGCAGGGAGTCGCGAACCAGCGCGATGTTCCCCAGCGCGATCAGGAATTGGGGCCGCCACTTCACGCCCCAATTGAGCCCACGGTTCGCCGCAGCGACGGCCTCTGCGTAACGGCCGAGCTGCGAGAAACAGGCGCTCAGGCCCAGCTGCGCTTCCGGGTAGCGACGGTCCAGCTCCACCGCGCGCTGGAACCTGGGCACCGCCTCCTCGCACTTCTCGTGCTGCCGCAACACCTCCGCCTGGCCGTAGTGCGCTACGGCCAGCTGGTTGTCCATCTTCTCGGCGAGCTCGAACGCTTCGTTGGCATTGACCAGATGGTGCCGCTTGAGCCAGACCAGGCCGACTCCAGCGCGTCCTTCGGCGCTGCCCTGCGCGGCCGCCTGCTCGTAGAAACGCAGCGCGTCGTCCAGCCGGCCCGCCTGCAACGCAGAGCGTCCGTCCCGGAGTTCGTCCGCTCGCAGCATCCCGGGCTGTGCCGTGAAGGTCAAGCCGGCCAGCGCGGCCAGCAGCCAGAGATTCGTTCGAAAGACACTCGGGGTTCTCATGGCGTTCGGGCCCGTTCTCCTGTCAATGGCTCTTGAGCATCGGGGAGCGGCGTACGAAGCGCACCGGCACCGAGGTCGGCACCAAGCCGGCTTCGTGGACGATCTTCTGCCCACCCGTACTCGTGATGAACGTGATGAATCCGTTCGCGAGTTGGGGTCCACCCGTCCTCACGTAGCAGTTGAAGAAACGACAGAGCGGGTACTTTCCGTTGTAGACGGTCTCGGCGTCCGGTTGCGTGTAGGCCAATCCGGTCAGCGGCGAGATCCGCAGGGGCCGCGCTCCGCGCTCCGCCCACGCCAGGGTCACGTAGCCGACCGCCTGGGGGTCCCGCACGACGCGTGCGACCACGGCCGAGTCCGAGTCCTCCTCGAGGATCCGGGCCCTGATGGCCTCTCCTCCCATGACCTCTTCGTTGAAGAACGCCGTCACATCAGACTCCATCGGTTGAATCACCGGGCGGATCTCCTGCCTCGCGCCCGCCAACTGCGACCATTCCCGCACCTCTCCCGCATAGACCGCTCGCAACTTCGGCAACGAGATATTCTGCACGGGATTCGACGGGTGCACGACCGCCACCAGCGCGTCCCGCGCAAAACGATAGCCCTCCAACTCCAGTCCACCCCGGACCGCTGCGGCCCGCTCTTCGGGCACCAGCTCCCGGGTGATCACCCCCGCACCGCAGCGGGCAGCGAACAGCGCGCTCACCGCGTCCCGTGAGGTGCCGGCCCGAACCTCGATGCTCGCCTGGGGATAGAGCGCCTGGAAGGCATCCCGTTCGCGGACGATGAGGTCGCGGGCCTCTGGAGCACACACAATGGTAATACGCCCGCTCGTCAGGGAGTCTTCCACGACGCCAGAGCGTCTCTGGGAGGCGCACCCTGCGGACACTGCCAGAACCAGCAGGAACGCAAACGCCCACCGCGACCCTTTCGGGCCATGGCAAACCCGGACGCCGAAGCCCCTAGAGTTTAGGAAACGGAGTCGCGCCTTGTCAATCAAAGCCTGCCTTACCCTCTACTTCAGGCCGTCTGTCTGCCACCGCGTGAAACTCGAGTCGGCCACATTAGGAGGGCGTAGAGGGGGTGTCAAGCCAGGGTCGAGCCAGGGTTCTCAGGGTTCTGTCAAAACCCTGATCGTCAGCGGTACGGTAGTGCGGCAGGTACGCTCGCCGACCGCTTTCGGGGGCAGGAACCGCGCCGCCGGCGGCCGAACCGTGTTCAAACGCAGCGCGGAGGCACGGCGGTGCCTGGGGGGGGGGCCGCGCAGGGTCCTGCCATCCAGCGCCACCGCCGCCCCCGCGCGCAGGCTGAGACCGGTCAGCCACGGACCGATGACCGCATCCACCGCCGCGACGTCGATCCGCTGCAGGAACCGCCGCCGCGTCGGCTCGCTGGGGGCTCGAAGCGGCTGGTGCGCGGATGGCGCCGGCAGCGCAGCCGTTCGAGTTGCGCGGGGGTGCACTGCCGGGCCCACTGCACCAGCGCCTCCGGGCTGCCCACGCCGCACCCCGTCGCCACCACCGCGATCACGAGCAGGCTCTGCTTGCGGTGCCGCAGCCCGCGGCGCGATGACAGGTGCCGGCATACCGCGCCCCATCGACGAACGTCTCCGCCAGCACAATCGGGTGCCCCCCACTCGCTCCCGGTCGGCCGACCGGCGGCGGGAACACAACCCCAACACCCGTGACGCCAGGTTGTACACCGAGACCCCGGATAGGATCAGAAGACGCGCGTTGTTGGCCACCAGCGGCAAGCGCTGCCAGGCCACCGTCGGATGCCAGCCGATCCACGCAGCCCGCGGTCAGCACCGCAACGCCGCCGCGGTCCACACCAGCAGTGCCAGCCAGCGGCCGTCCGCCTCGGCGACCTACGCCAACGACTCCCCGGCCACGCCCCGAAATCCCAGATCGTGGTGCGCGCGCGGCAGCGCCTTGAACGGTGCCATCTCGCGACGTTCGCGGGGCCGCACCGCGACCCGGCGCAGCGCGTCGAGCAGCGGCAACTGGGAGGACTCGGACATCAGGCCCAACCGATAACACGGTCAGGGGGGAAAGTCCGGTCAGGGCGCAAGGTCCCGGACCTCAACGGGAGGCCGGGGAGAATGACGGCGTCCTGGCCGCGAAATCCCCACCGCACCCTTCGCACAACACCCCTCGCTCTTGCTCCGAGTTCCGCCGATTCGTTAGACTCCCTACCGGTGGTCGCGGCGGCGTCAGGCGTGGCCCCGGCACCCGGTGAAGTGGGGACTCCCGCATGACGAAGAAGCGCCCGACGCGCCCGGCAGCCCCCGCGGTGGAGCACCCCTCCCACCCGACCGGCACGCGCGTGCCGACGGACCGGGAACGCTCCGGCGTCCTGCCCGGACTTCGCGAGATCTCCGACCCTCTAGGCCCCTTTCTCCTGCCGCTGCTGCTGCTCATCCTGGCGCGGATCTTCGCCTGGCTCGCTCTGCCGGTGGCCTCCGAGGACGCCTACATCACCTTCCGCTACGCTCGCCACCTGGCCAACGGGCACGGATTCGTCTACAACCCCGGCGACCCCGTCTTCGGTTTCTCTTCCCCGGCCTGGACCCTGTGGACCGCGCTCGGCTGCGCGCTGGCGCAGGATCCCGTGTTCTGGACCCGTGCGACCACGCTCCTGGCGGACGCCCTGACCCTGCTCCTGGTCGGCCACATGATCGTGCGCGAGGCCGACGGCCCCGGTGGTCGCGCCCGCGCGGCGGCCTGGTGCTTCACCTTCTTCTTCGCCGTCTGGCCCTACTTCTCCGTGGTGGCCGTATCCGGAATGGAGAGCAGCCCCATGCTCACGCTCATCGCGTTGACGGCGGTGACGGCGCGGCGGGGCAGCGTGGGAGCAGGACCGTTGCTCGGCCTGCTGGCCCTCTGGCGTCCTGAGGGAGTGGCTTGCGCCGCCGTCATCGCGCTCGGCGCCCGCCCGCGCGACCGCGTCGTGGGCCTCGCCGTGTTCGCGGCCGGCGTGGCCGCGCTTACCGCCTACTTCGGCTCCCCGATTCCACAGAGCGTGATCGCCAAGTCGGGCGTCTACGGCACCCCAGGCCCCTGGGCCGGCCGCTTCTGGTGGGGCTGGGCACTCCCGCTCCGCTTCAAGGGGATGCTCGCCACGGGCGAGGCCCGGCACCTCTCCGCCCTCTCCGTCCTGCTCGGCCCGGCGGCCGTGGCCGGCGCCATCGCGCTCTGGCGCCGGCGCACGAGCGCCCTGGCACTCGCCGTGAGCGCGTGCCTCGTCGTATGGCTGGGATACGCTCTGCTGGGCGTGGCGTATTTCTACTGGTACCTGCTGCTGCCGCTCGCCGGAGTTGCCACCCTGGCTGCGGTCGGCCTGCCGCGCCTGGTGCGTGGGGGCCTGCTCTACGCCGGCATCGCGCTCCTGGTCGCGACCATGTGGGTGGACGCCCACGACCTCTATGTCGGCCGGGCCCAGAACGAGTACTACGGGTTCGCCGCGGTGGCCGACTGGCTGCGTGAACACGTGCGCCCTGGCGACAAGGTGATGCTCGAGCCCATCGGGATCGTAGGCTGGCGGAACCCGGTCGTGGTCGTGGATGAGGTGGGTTTAGTCTCGCCCGCCGTGGCAAAGCGTCGTCTTCAGGGAGCGGGCTGGTACACGGACGTGGCCGGGGCCGAGCGGCCGGACTGGATCGTCGTCCGCCGAACCGCGCTCACGGGTACGGCCGCCTTTGCCGGGGCAGGGCCCCCGTTCCGTTCGCGCGCGGAGCGTGACACGTTCTTCAGCCGCTACGCACAGGCCACCATCGTGGACGAGCAGGCCGCAGGCGAGAACGCCCTCGTGATCCTGCAGAAAGTCCGCTAACCCGTCCGGGCTACGGCTTCAGCCGGTTGAGCATCCGCGGGAACGGGATGGTCTCGCGCACGTGGTCCAGTCCGGCGATCCACGCGAGCGTACGCTCGACGCCGATCCCGAAACCGGCATGGGGCACGCTGCCGTAGCGACGCAGGTCCTTGTACCACTCGAAGGCCTCCTGCGGCAGACCCTGCTCCTCGATCCGGCGCGTCAGCAACTCGAGCGAGGCCATGCGCTGCCCACCCCCGATGATCTCGCCGTAGCCCTCCGGGGCAAGGCAGTCGCACGAAAGGCTGAGCCTGGCGTCCGCGGGGTCCGGTTCCATGTAGAACGCCTTGACCGCCGCAGGGTAGTTCGTCACGAACAGCGGCGTGGCGAACTGCTTCGAGAGCACCGTCTCATCCGGCGCGCCGAAGTCGCCGCCCCACTCGAAGGCATTGCCAGCGGCGTGCAGGCGCTCGACCGCCTCGCTGTAATGCATGCGGGCAAAGGGGGCCTGCACCCGCTCCAGCGCCGGGGTGTCGCGTTCGAGGATCTTCAACTCCTCGGCGCGGCGATCGAGGATGCGGCCCACCACCGATACGAGCAGCCGTTCCTCCAGGGCGATCACATCCTCGAGCGTCACGAAGGCCCACTCCGGCTCCATCATCCAGAACTCGGCCAGGTGCCGGCGATGTTTGCTCTTCTCGGCTCGGAACGTCGGACCGAAGCAGTAGGTGCGTCCGAACGCCAGCGCCGCGGCCTCCTGGTAGAGTTGGCCGCTCTGGGACAGATAGGCCTTCTCGTCGAAGTACTCGGTCTCGAAGAGCGTGCTCGTGCCTTCGCACGCATTGGGCGTGAAGATTGGCGAGTCCACCAGCAGGAATCCCTCGCCGTCCATGAAGTCGCGCAGGGCGCTGATGAGTTCCGCCCGGATCTTCAGGATCGCGTACTGCCGCGACGAGCGCAGCCACAGGTGCCGGTGGTCCATGAGGAAGTCGGTGCCGTGCTCCTTGGGCGTGATCGGGTAGGCCTCGGCCACCGACACCACGCTCACTGACTGCAGGCCCATTTCGACGCCGCCCGGCGCACGCGCGTCGCCCCGCAGGCTCCCCCGCACGATCAGCGCGGACTCCTGCGTGAGCGCGCCGAGGGCATCCCACTGTTCCGCCGGGAGATCGCTGCGCGCCGCCACGCACTGCATCAGCCCCGAGCCGTCCCGCAGGACCAGGAATTGGACCTTACCGCTCGAGCGGTGCTTGTCCAGCCACCCACGCACCTCAACCACCGAGCCCACGTGGGCCCCGGCCTCGCAGATGCGCACCCAGGGCGAAGCGGCACCCGGCGTTCCGGTCATCCTTCCCTCCCCCGTTCCCCCAGCACCGGGCCGGGACATTAACCCCTCAAGGGGCCCGCTCCCGGCGCCGATAACCCGCTTGAAGCGAAGCACGTTAGGGTCGCCCTCTGGGACTGTCAAGGGACCTCGACACCATGCACGATTCCGACCTACGACGCCTCCGCGCCAGCCGGCGCCGGAGCTCATGGATCCATCGTCTTCCTGCGCTGCGTCCCGCCCGCAGCCTGAGGTTCGCGTTCGCGCTCTTCGTTCTGGGCACTAGCGTCGCAGTCAGCGCCCTGGCCCAGACCGCGACTCCCTCGCAGAGGCCGACCACCGCCTACGGAACGACGCCCACGGGCGGGGCCACGCTTGCCACCATGCAAGCGAAGCGCGCCCCCGGTCCCCTCGCCACCGTGCCGCCTCCCCAGGATCTGAACGACCTGCCCGCGTGGCTGGAATACAGGGCGCGCAACCATCTGGCCGGCCTGCCGATCGAGGCCCGGCTCTTCTACCGGCGCGGCCTCATGCTGGCTCAGTCGGGCAACCGCGATGAGGCCGTCCGTCTGGTGCGCGGCGCCGCGGAACTGGACCCGGCGTTCATCGCCCCGCACCTGACGCTGGCTTCATGGCTCCTGCTGCGCGAGCCGAGCCAGGCGTTGCTGCAGTACGCCAGCGTGATCGATCTGGGGCGCCAGAACTTCCTCCTCCAGAACGCGCTGCTCGGCAACCTGCTCACCCTCGCGTTCCAGTCGTTCTTCCTGGCGCTCCTCGCCGCCGGGCTCATCCTGCTGGGCCTGCGTAACCGTGAACTGCGACACGCGCTGACCGAACGGCTCGCCCGCTTCGCCAGTCCCACGACCGCCCGCTGGTGGATCTGGGCCATCCTCACCCTGCCGTTCGTCGCCGGCTTCGGGCTCGCACTGCCCACGGTGTTCTTCCTCGGCCTGCTGTGGCCGTCTCTCAAGGCCGGCGAACGCGCGGTGTTCGTGGGCCTGCTGGGCATCCTGGTGGCTGCGCCCTGGACCGTCGGTTCGCTCGATCACCTTGGCGTCCCCCTGCGCGAGGGTCAGCCGCCCTTTCATGCAGTCCCGCTGGTGGCGACCGAGTCGCCCTCGACCGGGCGCCAGCAGCAACTCGCCGCCCTCGGCCGGCGGAACCCTGAGAACCCGTTCCTCCAGTTCGCCGCCGCCTGGACGGCCCGTCGCAACGGCGACCTGCCGGCCGCGGAAGCGGGCTACCGGCGCGCCCTCGAACTGTGGCCCGACGATGACCGTGTCCTGAACAACCTCGGAAACGTCCTCGCCATGCAAGGACGCACCGACGAGGCCCTCGAAGCCTATCGGCGTGCGGGCGCGGTGAACCAGTCGAACGCCGCGGCCGCCTTCAACGCCTCGCAGATCTACACCCAGCGTTTCGATTACCGCGCCGCCACTGAGGCGGTTTCGCGCGCGGCAGCACTCAACTTCGATCTGGTGAAGACCTACCAGTCCCTGGCAAGCGACGACGGCGTCCTCCCGCTCGTCGACCAGTGGATCGCGCCGCGCTCCTTCTGGGCGGCCCTCTCCGCAGTGCGTGGCGAGGCCTCCGGTCGCTGGGCCCCGCCACCGGCCTGGCGCCCGGCCATCGAAGCTTCGGGCTGGGGTTTCAGCACCGCCGCGCTCCTGCTCGCGCTGCTCGCTCTGGTCGTGGGTGCACGAACGCAGCGTGCGGTGCCCCTGCGCACCTGCAACAACTGCGGCGCCATCATCTGCCGGCGCTGCGCCTGCCGGCGCCGCGAGACGGCGCTCTGCCCGGCCTGCGCCGCGGTCGAGGCGCGCGCCGAGACCCCGGACTTCGGACGTGTCCTGTTGTTCCAGCACCGCAGGCAACTGCGCCGCTCCCGGCGCCGGCTGCGCACCGCGCTGGCATTACTCATCCCCGGCTACGGGCTGCTCTCGTTCCGTCGCGCGGTCCCCGCCGTCCTGCTCCTGGTCGCGAGTGCGGCGCTGGTGGCGGTCGCCGCCGGCTGCGGCGCACCGTTCTCCTACGAGACCCGGCTCGCGGTCCCGATCCAGGAAGTTCCGTTCGCGGTGCAGGTCGGTGTCTGGGTGGCCATCTACGCCATCTCGATCCTGGGCTACTTCGCCAATCTGGTCCGCGCCGATGCGGTGCAAACCGCGCAGGCCGCGCCGGTCCGGAGTCGCATCCGCCTCTCTCGCCACGACCAGTCGGCACTGGCCGCCTAGGAGTCACCATGGCCCTCCAGGGGAACCTCCGCGACTTCTCCGCCAGCGAGATCCTGCAACTACTGGGCACGCAGAAGAAGACCGGCTGCCTCACGCTCGAACGGGACGGGCAGCATGTGGTGATCTACGTGCTGGACGGCCGCGTGGTCTCGACCCGCACTCCGGGTCTGGCGAAGGGCGACCCCTTGCTGGCGTTCCTGAAGCAGGCGCATCGCCTCTCCGAGGAACAGCACCGCGGCATCCTCACCATCCAGCGCGAATCGTCCCGCGACCTCGAGGATCTGCTGCTGAACGGCCGCTACCTGGACGCCGAGGAACTGGCGGGCTTCGTCGAGCGGCAGATCCTCGACGACCTCATGCACCTGGCGCGCTGGGAGGACGGCACCTACCGCTTCGACCCGCACCTGCGCTGGCCCCAGCCCCCACTTGTCCGTCTCAGCATCGAGGGCATCCTCATGGAGGTGGCGCGCCGCTCCGACGAGCAGAAGCGCTACGGCTCCATGTTCCCCGACCGGCACCAACTCCTCGGCCTGCGCGACCTACCCGACCCGAACGTGAACCTCGGCGAGGATGAGCGTGAACTCTTCGGCATCATCGACAGCCGGCACACGCTGGACGAAGTGGTGGCCGCGGCCCCCCTGTCCGAGTTCGAGACCTACGAAGCGCTGCAGCGCATGGTCGAGGCGGGTTGGGTCGAGCCGGTCGGGCGCCGTGAACCCGGGCTCGCCCCGCCCCCGCTCGAGTTGTCGGCCGCGGCGAGGCCCCCCCGGACCCGCTGGGAGCGCGATCTCAGCGTGGCGCTCCTGCTGATCGCCGCCGCCGTCGTCCTGCGCGTGACCTCGCACTTCGTCGCGCCCGAGGCTGCGCGGCCCGTCCGCATGGACATCTTCGCGGCCGCCCAGGTCCGCGACCTGCGCATGGCGCTGGACCTGTACCGGCGGGAGCACGGCGTCTACCCCGCCGGGCTGCACGAGTTGGTCGCGGAGCGCTGGCTGGCTCGCGACCAGATCCAGCTCGCTGGGCACGAGCTGCGCTACCTCAGTCAGCGTAACCGGCAGGACTATCGGCTGGAGCTGAGCGCAGGCCCGTAGACCGCAACGCATCCTTTCGTCTGCTCCGCGGACTCCAGGGTCGCCAGGATCCAGGCGCTCGCACCCTCCAGGTCGTCGCAGACGTGGTCGGGTCCGCGGCCTGCCGCCGCTCCGCCGAGGGTCCGCTCCTCCTCGCGCCCGTAGCCCGACCGCACTAGCACACCCTGACCGCCCGCACGCTGCACCGTCTCCACATCCAGCAGTTTGTCCCCCACCATGAAGGAGCCCGGCAGCGTCAGCAGATGGTCTTCGGCGGCGCGCTCGAGCAGGAGGGTTCCTGGCTTGCGGCAGGCGCAGGCGTCCTCGGGCCGGTGAGGGCAGAAATAGATGCCGTCCAACTCGATCCCGGCCGCCCGGGATTCGACGCGCAGCCGAGCCATGACCTCGTAGACGCGCTCGAGCGGGAAGAGGCCCCGCCCCACACCCGCCTGGTTCGAGATCAGGATGAGCGGCAACCCGGCCGCCTTCAGGTCGTACAGGGCGGCCGTCGCGCCCGGCAGGAGTTCGAGCTCATCCGGGTCCGCGAGGTAACCCCGCTCGATGACCAGCGTGCCGTCGCGGTCGAGGAAGACCCCCGGACGTCGCGCGCGTCCTCGCTGCCCAGCCAACGCCCGCTCGCAGACCCGCTCGAGCGCTTCGGTGTCGGGATGCGTGGGGTCGGGGGCAGTGGGCATGTCATCCGGCGGCCACAGGGCGATCCGCTCCCGGTCGAGCCCCTCAGGCTCCATCTGGAGGGTCGGCCCGTCCGCCTCGTCGATCAACCCCCAGGCCTGGAGAGTGCTCCAGCCGATGCGTGCGGCGTGTCCCCAGCGCCGCACCGACTCCGCGTCCAGCGCGAGCACCATGCAGCGCGCCCGCACCAGCCAGCCCGCCAGAGCCGCGCGGACCGGACCCGGCCCGCCTAGCACGATGTCCGCCGACTGGCGCGCGAGGGCAAATCTCCCCGGGACATCGCGCAAGGTTGCTGGCCCGCCCCTGGGGAAGACCGGAGTGCCTCCGCCCTGCCACAGCACCTCGTGGCCACGCAGGGCGAGTCCCGCCGCAGCCAGCGCGAGCCGGCCGGCCGGGCCTCCCGCCGAGCGGCCCAGCACGAGGATCCTCACGCTACCAACTCCCCTGCAGCGCTCGTCACCATCCCCACCTGGACCGCAGCGAGGCAGGCGTACCCGATCGCGCAATCCCGCGCGAAGCAGGGCGAGCACACTGGGGCACGCTGCACCACGCGCACGCACGGTCCGAGCGGCGCGGTCCAGGCACTGCTCGTCGAGCCGAACACCACCACGGTCGGCGCACCCGTAGCCGCGGCCAGATGGGCGAGGCCGGAGTCGTTGGACACGGTGAGCGTAGCCCGCGCGCACAGCGCCGCCTGCGCCGGCAGGCTCGTCACACCAGCCAGCGAGCGCGCCTGAGCCCCGATGGCCGCGGCCACGTCCTCGCAGGTCTCCCGCTCGGAGGCCACACCGCACACCAGCACGGCCAACCCGCGCGCGGCCAGTTCGAGCCCGAGCGCCGCAAAACGCTCCAGGCTCCAGCGCTTGGCCGGACCGTAGGCGGCGCCCGGCCCGAGGATCGCGAACGGGCGGTCTTCCAGACCCGCGCGCGCGCGCAGGGCCGCAGCTTCACGGACCGCGCCCTCGTTCACGCCCAGTCCCGGCAGCGGGACCTCGCTGGCCCCGAGGCACTCGGCCAGCCGCAGGTACTCGCGACTGAGATGCAGGTCCCCGCGCGCGGGGCGCCGCACGGCGCGCGTCAGGAGCAGCGAACGTCCTTCGTGCGCGAACCCGACCCGCAGGCGTGCGCCGCTGCGGTAGGCGAGCCAGGCGCTCGAGAACGAAGGCGGCAGGACGAGCGCCGCGTCGAAGCGCGCGTCGCGCAGCCGGGCCGTGAGCCCCGGCGCGCCAGGCAGCGCCTCCGTCCGCTGCCACAGCCCCTCGGGCGCGAGCAGTTCGAGCAGGACGCGCGGACCGCAGGCGGTGATCTCCGCCCGCGGATACGCCGCCCGCAGCGCGTGGAGCGCCGGGCGTGCCATGAGCGCGTCCCCGAGCCAATTGGACAGACGGACGAGGACGCGTTCCAGGGGGCGCACCGCGGGGCGGTCCTCGCTCAGTATGCCCGGGCGAAGAGGGCGACCCGCCCGCCCTCCGGCGCGAGTCCCGCGAACGGTGCCTGGTCGAGCGGGACGCAGCGCAACGTCGCGGCGCAGCGGTTCTTGATCTCGGTCTCGAGCCCGGCATCCCCGGTCCAGGGCAGCGCGACAAAGCCGCGCTTCCCCTCGGTCACGAAGTGCCGGACGAGGTCGTCGATCGAAGATGCGGTAAAGGTGTTCGCCGCGCGGAATTCATGCGCCGCCTTGAAGAGATCGGCCTGCACCTCTTCGAGCAGCGCGGGCAGGCGAGCGGCGAGTTGGTCGAGCGGGATCGACTCCTTCTTCCGGTCCAGGCGCCGCACGCTCATCACCGCGCTCTTCTCCACGTCCTTCGGCCCCACCTCGAGCCGGACCGGCACGCCGCGCAGTTCGTGCTCGTAGTACTTCCAGCCTGGGGAATACTGGTCGCGGTCGTCCACCAGCAGGCGAACCCGGTCCCCGAGCACCTCCTTCACCTTGTCGATGAAGGCCAGCACCGGGCCGCGATCCTCGGGCTTCCGCCAGATGGGCACCACGACCGCCTGCACCGGCGCGATGCGCGGCGGCAACTGCAACCCGTGGTCGTCGCCGTGGGTCATGATGACGCCGCCGATCAGGCGCGTGGAAACACCCCACGAAGTCTGCCAGACGTGCTGGCGCACGCCCTGCTCGTCCTGGTAGGTGATGTCGAAGACCTTCGCGAAGTGCTGGCCGAGGTCGTGCGAGGTGCCGGCCTGCAGCGCGTAGCCGTCCTTCATCAGGGCCTCGATGGAATAGGTCATGTCGGCGCCGGCGAACTTCTCCGCATCGCTCTTGGCCCCGGGGTGGACCGGCATGGCCAGCTCGGTCTCGACGAAGTCGCGGTAGACCTCGAGCATGCGCAGCACCTCGTCCTTGCCGTCCGCGGCGGTGGCGTGCGCGGTGTGGCCCTCCTGCCAGAGGAACTCGGTGGTGCGCAGGAAGGGCCGCGTCACCATCTCCCAGCGCAGCACGTTCGCCCACTGGTTGATGAGCACGGGCAGGTCCCGGTAGGACTCGATCCACTTCGCGTACATCGAGCCGATGATGGCTTCACTGGTCGGCCGGATGGCGAGGCGCTCCTCGAGCTTCTTGTCCCCTCCGTGCGTGACCCAGGCGACCTGCGGGGCAAAGCCCTCGACGTGGTCGGCCTCCTTCTGCAGCAGGCTCTCCGGGATGAGCAGCGGGAAGTAGGCGTTCTGGTGCCCGGTCGCCTTGATGCGCTGGTCCAGCAGGCGCTGCATGTGTTCCCAGACCCCGTAGCCGTAGGGCCGGAACACGATGCACCCGCGCACGCCCGAATGGTCGGCCAACTGGGCGCGCTGAACCACCTCGCCATACCACTTCGAGAAGTCCTCGGACTGGGGAGTGAGGCGCTGCGGGGTGGCGGGGTTCTGGTCCTGGCTCACTCGGGTCTCCGTGCTGGGGTGCAGGCTGAGGCGGGACGAACAAAACGTCGCTCCTGCCGCCGCGGCGAATTCCGCGCCACCTCATCGCGCAGGAAAGGCGACGACGCTGGTGTGGCAGTATAGGCAGCGACCCGGAAGGCGACAAGCGCAGGTCGCCCCGGCGCAGGTCGCCCCGGCGCCGCGGTGAGACTCCACACGCCGTCAGACGGGCAACGCACCCACGCGGGCCAGCGCGTCCACCACCTGCTCCGGCCCGAGCTTCATCATGCAGTCGAAGTGTCCTTTCGGGCAGCGCGGCAGGCCATGCAGCGTGCAGGGCTGACAGGGTTCGTTGCGGCAGAGCACGACGTGCGTCTCACCCGCCGGGGTGAAGCCCAGCACGGGCGAGGTGCTGCCGAAGAGCGCGACCACCCGCGTCCCGCGCGCCGCGGCGAGGTGCATCAGGCCGCTGTCCTGCGTGACCGCGGCCGCGCAGTGCGAGAGCGCTGCGGCCATGCGGGCCAGCGGCTCGGTGCACCAGCGGACCTGCGGATCCGCTTCCGCGCAGGCGGCCAGTGCGGGGAGTGAGCGGCGTTCGGACTCGAGCGAGAGATAGAGCAATCGCACGCTCCGCTCCCGCAGCGAGCGATGCAGCTGCACCCAGTGCTCCTCGGGCCAGCGCTTGGTGGCGTGACGCGCGCCCGGACAGAGCGCCACCGTGCTCCCGCTCCCCGGCCAGGATCGCAGCCATTCCTCCGCCCAGGCCTCCGCCTCCGAACCCGCCGTCATCCGCGGAGCCTCCGCGCTCGCAAGCCCGATCGGCCGCAGGGCGCGGGCGTAGCGCGCGAGCGCGTGCGGCAGCGGAACGGGCCGCGTCCAGCGCGCGCGGACCCAGCGCGCCCTGCCCATGCGAAACGAGGCCGAGCGCAGCACCGGTGCCCGCTGCCGGAAGGTCAGCAGCCGGGTGCGCAGGCTGCCGTGCAGGTCCACGATCAGGTCGCACTCTTCGAGTTCGGCGCTCATCGAGACCAGGTCCTCGAGGCGGCGCGCGTCCCGTTCCAGGCGGCGCACGTGCGCGATCGCCGGGTCGAAGCGCACGACGTCGGCGTACTCCTCCTTGGTCCAGAACTCGAGCCGCGCGTCCGGGAACGCGCGGGTCAGCTCGTGGGTGACCGGCAGAGTCAGGATGACGTCACCCAGCGAGGAGAGCCGCAGCACGGCGATGCGGTGGAAACCGCCGGGCGGGATGCGCACTCGGTTCACGTCAACCTGCGAACTGGAGGTCGTACAGCCGGCGATAGATCCCACCCTGCTCAATCAATTCCAGGTGCGTGCCGGTCTCCGCGACGCGGCCTTGCTCGATCACCAGGATGCGGTCCGCGTGCTGCACGGTGGACAGCCGGTGCGCGATGACCAGCACGGTGCGATCGTGCATCAGCCGCTCCAGCGCGTCCTGGACCAGCCGCTCGCTCTCGGTGTCGAGCGATGAGGTCGCTTCGTCGAGCAGCAGGATCGGCGGGTTCTTGAGCAGGGCCCGCGCGATGGCCAGCCGCTGGCGCTCCCCGCCCGAGATCTTCACGCCACGTTCCCCGATGACCGTGTCGTAGCCCTGGGCGAGGCCGCAGATGAAGTCGTGAGCATGGGCCGCGACCGCGGCCGCGCGCACCGATTCATCGCTCGCGTCCACCAGTCCGTAGGCGATGTTCGCGCGCACGGTGTCGTGGAACAGGATGGTCTCCTGAGTCACGATGCCGAGTTGCGCGCGCAACGACGCCACCGTGCCATCCCGCAGGTCCGTGCCGTCCACGGTGATGCGACCTGCCGTGGGCTCGTAGAACCGCGCCAGCAAGTCCATCAAAGTGCTCTTCCCGGCACCGCTCGATCCCACCAGCGCCACGACTTCGCCCCGGCGCAACTCGAAGGAGACCTCATCGAGCACCGGCCGGCCAGGCTCGTAGGCGAACGACGTGCGCTCGTAGCGGATCCGGTCCGCGAGCACCGGCAGGGTCCCGGCCCCGGGGCGGTCCGTGATCGCCGGCGCCGTATCGAGCATGGAAAAGACACGCTGGGCCGCGGCTACGCCCTGCTGGATGTTCGAGTTCACTTCCGCGAGGCTCTTGATCGGCGAGAGCATGGTGAGCAGAGCGCCCACGAAGAGCATGAACGCCTGGGGCGAAAGGCCCTGCTGCGCGAAGATCTGCCGCCCGCCGAACCAGAGCATCGCCACGGCCGCCAGCACGATCGCGAGCTCGGTGAGCGGCTGCGCGGCCCCCGTGACCCGACGCAGGTGCACGAAGGCACTGTAGAATTCCTGATTCGCCTGGGCGAAGCGCTTGCGCTCGAACTCCTCCATCCCAAAAGCCTTCACCACCCGCACCCCGGAGATCGACTCCTGCAGGATGGCGGTCATGTCCGCCATGCGCTCCTGCGCGCGGCCGGAGCGCTTGCGCATCTTTCGTCCCAGCCCGGCGAGCGCGAGTCCGAGCGGCGGCACGACCAGCAGCGAAAGCAGTCCCAGCTGCCCTGAGGTCACGAACACCCAAATGAGCGCACCCACCAGCGTCAACCCGCGCTTCACCATGGTGCTGATGCTCGATGCCAGCGCCTCACGCAGGAATTCCATATCGTTCGTCACGCGCGAGACCAGCATCCCCGTGCGGCGTCCGTGATAGAACGAGAGCGAGAGATCCTGCATGTGACTGTATAGGGCCGTGCGCAGGTCGCGGATCACCCCCTGCTCAATCGAGACCATCAGGAAGGCTTGCAGGTAGTCGGCCAGATTCTTGAGCACGAAGATCACAACCACAATGATGCAGATGTGCTCGAGCGCCACGAGCGGGCTGGTGCGCTCGACCCAGCGCTCGACCTTCTCCGAGATCCTCGCTGCCAGCGGCCCGCCCGCCTGGACAACGCTGAGCGGGGTTGTCGCGGTCATGGCCACCTGCGCGCGGGCGCCTTGCCGAAAGAGGACGCTCATGAGCGGCGAGACCATCCCGAGTGAGACGAAGTTCATGGCCCCGAAGACCGTCATGCAGGCCACCGCCAGAACGAGCCGCGCACGATAGGGTCGCAGGTAGCGCAGCAGCCGCAGGTAGGACTTCATCGAAGGGATCCGGGGCCGCGGCCTGCAGCGGTCCCTGCGCGCCCGGCCACGCTAGTGCGCGGCCCCGGGATCGCCGGCCGCGCGGCGCGGTCGCGCCATGAGTTCCCGGCGCGCCCGCAGGCTGCCGATCTCGAGGCCGGCAGTCAGTCCGTCGAACAGGTCGAAATTACGGAAGTCCTCGAGGGAGTCGTCGGGGCGAGCGCTCAACTCGCCACACTCCACCAGCCGGAAGACGATACGACCGACGTCCTCGCCCGTGAGCACCCCCCATTCCCGGAAGACCGTCGCCCCAAGGACGCCGAACTCCTGGCGCGCGAGCCGGACCAGACCGCGCAACAGCTCCCCACCCGTGAGATGGCGCAGCGCGGGGTCCGCGAGACGCTCCGGCGGCAAAGCCTGCACGGTACTGCCGAGCGCGGCCACCACGAAACCATAGGCCTCCCGGCGGTAGCGCGACTCCGTCTCGCGGATCCCGTCCACCGCGTCCCAGAACAGCAACTCGCTCGAACTCACTCCCCGATCCTCCCCGACCCCTGCCACGGATCCCGCGCTGCGGTGTGCAACGGATGGGCGCGCGCAACCGCCCCGCTTGCGCAACTATAGGCTGCGCCCCGGCGGGGCGGCAAGGCGCCGACTCCGGGCGCTGAGGCGCGGACGACGCAGCACCGTGACGCGGCCTTCGTAAAGCCGGTCGCGCCGCGGATGATCGAGATTGAAGTGCAGGCCCCGGCTCTCGCCCCGGCGCCGCGCGCACTCCACGATGAGCCCGCCGACCAGGGCGATGTTCCGTAACTCGACCAGGTCGCGCGACAGGCGCAACCGCACGTAGTCGCGCTCGATCTCCTCGCGCAGCAGGGCGAGGAGGCGCTCGGCGTAGAGCAGGCGCTGGTCGCTGCGCACGATCCCCACCAGGTCCCACATCAGCCGCCGCACCGCATCCCAGTTGTGGTCGAACACCACGGTCTCGAGCGGCGGGTGCGTGCCCTGTGCGCGCCAGGCCTCGGCCTGGGGGGTCCGCGGCGCGCGGCGCGCCAGCCGCCACGCTTCGCCGGCGCCGTGATGGGCGCCGACCAGCGCTTCGAGCAGCGAGTTGCTGGCCAGGCGGTTCGCCCCGTGCAGCCTGGTGGACGCCACCTCGCCCAGCGCCAGCAATCCGCGCAGCGACGTTCGCCCCGCCAGCGTCGCCTTCACACCCCCGCACATGTAGTGCGCTGCCGGCACGACCGGGATGGGCTCCCGCGTCAGATCGAGGCCGAAGCGCCGCAGCGACGCGTACACGTTGGGAAAGCGCGCCCGCACCCGGGCGGGTGGAAGGTGGCTGATGTCGAGGGTCACGTGCGTCTCGCCGCGTCGTTTCAACTCGCGGTCGATGGCCAGCGCCACCACGTCGCGCGGAGCCAGTTCGGCCATCGGATGCACCCGGGGCATGAAGCGCTCGCCGTCGAGCGTGCGGAGCACCGCTCCCTCGCCGCGCAGCGCCTCGGTGAGCAGGAGCGACTTGGCCTCGGGGTGGTAGAGGCAGGTGGGGTGGAACTGGACGAACTCGAGATTCTCGACCGCGGCCCCCGCGCGGTAGGCCATGGCGATGCCGTCGCCGGTGGCCACATCGGGGTTCGTGGTGTAGAGATAGACTTTTCCGCAACCGCCGGTGGCCAGCACGGTGACCTTCGCGGTCACCGGACGGATGCGTCCAGCGCTCGGCACGCCGACACGACAGTCCATGACGTACGCACCCCAACAGCGCTCGCTCCGGTCCTGCGCTCTCCGCGGCGGGCGCGGGTCCGCCATGCGCGACTCCAGGATCAGGTCCAGTGTCAGCTGGTCCTCGACCAGGCGGATGCGACGGTGGGCGCGGACGCGGACCAGCAGCGCCTGCTCGATGGCCCTGCCGGTGAAGTCCTTCGCGTGCACGATGCGGCGCCCCGAGTGGCCGCCCTCGCGCCCGAGCGCGAGACCGCGCTTCGTGCGGGTGAACTCGACCCCCAGCTCCTCCAACTCCCGCACGCGCTCCGGGGCCTCTGCGACCACCTGGCCGACCACCTCCGGGTCCGAGAGCCCGGCGCCGCACCGGAGCGTGTCGCGTCCGTGACGCGCGAAGCTGTCCGCCGGGTCGAAGACCGCGGCGATGCCGCCCTGCGCCCAGTTGGTGCTCGAGTCGTCGGCGCGACGCTTTGTCAGCACCAGCACGTCCGCGCCGCGCTCCGCGCACTTCAGCGCCAGCATCAGCCCCGCGATCCCGCTCCCGAGCACCAGCACGTCCGTTTCCATCAGGCCCCCTGCCCCTCCAGCGCCAGACTCTCGACGGCCCCACCGCCCACGACCCACTCCCACTCCACCTCCAGCACCGCCACCCGATCCTGCCCCGCCGACTCCGGCCAGCGTACTGCGTCCTTCGCCGTCAGGAGCACCCAGGATCCCTCGCCGGCCGCGCGGGCCGATTCGTGCCGCGCCTCGCGCGGCGTGAACCAGTGGTGGTCGCGCCACCGCGAGGCCGATGCGACCTCGAGCCCGGCCTCCCGCGCGCTGGCCTCGACCGCGGCGGGGTTGCCAGTCGCCGACACGACCCGCACGCGGGTTCCGGGCGGCACCTCCCCGTTCCCCAGCGCGCGCACCCCCTTCACGCGGTGCCGCGCGGCTGCGAGCAACGCGCCCGGCGCCAGCGCCCCGGCGCGCTCCAGCCAGGGTGCGGGATCCTCGCCCACTCTCAGCCTCGATACCACTACCGCGCGGGCGCGTTGCAGCGCGCGCAGCGGCTCACGCAGGCGCCCGAGCGGAAGCAACCGCCCTCCACCGGTGAGGTCGTGCGCGTCCAGCAGGACGATCTCCACGTCCCGCGCAAGGGGCCAGTGCGACATGCCATCATCCACGAGCACCAGATCGAATCCCGCCCCCGCGGCTGCACCCGCCGACTCCAGCTTGCTCGTGCCCGCGAACACGCATCCCGCGCCGAGCGCCGCACGGTACATCAACTCCTCGTCGCCGCGCCCTCCCGGCCCCGGATGATACCGGCGGCACACCACCGCCGGTGCCAGGCCGAGCTCGAGTGCGCGTCGTGCCAGTCGCAGCGTGAGCGTAGTCTTGCCCGTCCCGCCGACGGTGAGGTTCCCCACGCTCACCACCCGCGCGCCGACTCGCCGGGGTCGCAGCCATCCGTTCGCATACGCCCGGCGCCGCAGTTCCCACGCGGCGCCAAAGAGCGCAGCCCCCAGAACACCTAACGCCCCGGTCACGCTGCTTCCCACAGGCCCAATTCCACGAGTCTCGCGACCGTCAGTCGCGCCGCACCCCGCCGCTGCTCCACGATCCCGCGCGCCGCCCGCCCCGCCGCCGCACGTACCTCTGCGTCCCCCAGCAGACGCTCCAGCACGCACGCCACCTCCGCCTCGGACCCGGCCACGCGCAGGGCCCCGGCGGCTTCCAGCTCCCGCACCGCATCCCGCTGGCTGGCGTGGTGAGGGCCCATGAGCAGCGCCGCTCCGCACGCCGCGGGTTCGAGCGGGTTGTGACCCCCGTAGCGCTTCAGGCTGCCACCCACGAACGCCACATCGGCCGCCCCGAAGTATCCCCTCAGCGTGCCCAGGCGATCATCCCAGCGCCAGGCTCCCTTCTCCCCGCCGATGGCCCCCGCCAGCGCCTGTCCGGCTCGAGCGGCTTCCGTCCGCAGCTCGGCCGAGGCGCTCGGATGCCGCGGCACCCCCACGACCTGCCAGGACTCCCGCAGCACCACCGGGAGCCGCCGCCAGGCGCGCGCCAACAGCAGCACCTCGCCCGGACGGACGCTGCCCAGGACGAGGAGCGGACGCTCACGGTCAAGGCCGAGCGCCACGCGGGCGACGCCCCGGTCGGAGGCAGCGACCGGGAGGCCGTCGTCTTTCAGGTTGCCCGTGACCGCACTCACCTCGACGCGCGCGCCCAGCGACCGCCACCGTTCGAGGTCCGTCTCGGTCTGGCATAGCACGGCCGCGAGCCCCGAGACGAGCCCGCGGAACCCAGCGCCCAGAAGCCGGTACCTCGCCACCGAGGTGCTCGACAGTCGCGCGCTCACCACCGCGACCTGTACCCGCGAGGCCCGTGCCTGCAGCAGCCAGTGTGGCCAGAGTTCGGTCTCGAGCAGGAAGCAGCGCCGTGGTGTCGCGCCGGTGAAGAAGCGTGCAGCGGCCTGCGGCGAGTCCAGGGGCGCGACCGCCGCGGGCTGCCCCAGGGCGCCGAGCCGTTCGCATCCACCGCGCGTCGTCGCCGTGAGCACGAAACGCGCACGCGGCGCCAGCGCCTGCAACTCGGATAGGAAGGGTCCCACCGCTGTGGCCTCGCCCATCGAGGCGGCGTGGATCCAGGCGTCTGCCCCTCCCGGCAGGCCGGTGCGGCCCAGACGCTGGTCCCAGTGCGCCCGCTCCTGCGACGGCACGAAGATCCGCGCCGCGGGCAGGATCGCCCCGAGGCAGGCTGCCGCCAGCCGGTAAGCGCTCCACGCCAGATTCACGTGTCCTCCCCCGCCTCATGAGCCAGGCGTTCGGTGTTCGCCGTCAGCGCCTCTTCCAGCAACCGCCGCCAGAGCTCCACGCCCGCCTCGTCCAGGCCCTCCGGCACGTACAGCGGATCACCGTAGGAGATCCACACTTGCGCGAAGGGACGCGGCACGCGGAACCCGTCCCACGAGCGCAGGACCCAGGGCCGGCGGGACGCACTCGCAACTGGGAGCACCGGCAGTCCGGTCAGGCTGGCGAGCCTCACCAGCCCCGGCTTGACGACCTCGCGCGGGCCGCGAGGCCCGTCCGGAGTGATCGTCAGGGAACGCCCCTGTTCCGCGAAGCGCGCCAGTTCGTTGAACCCCTGCTGACCACCGCGACTGCTCGAGCCGCGGGCGGCGACATAGCCGATCCGCTCGATGACCCCCGCGATCAGTTCTCCATCCCGGCTCCGGCTCACGAGCGCCGCCACACCCAGCCCCCGGTACGCGTAGATGAGCGGCAGCATGCGTGCGTGCCACAGGGCATAGATACAGCGCTCGCCCCCCGCCAGGCGGCGGTCGTACGCTGCGGTATTCGTGCGCCTCAGGATCCAGGTATGTCCGAGAAGCCGCAGCGCGGCTGCCCCCGCCGCGGTCGCCAGCGGGAACCACCAGGACCGTTGCGGTCCGTGGCTCATGTGATCATCTCCCACAACCACTCGGCAGCGCGCCGCGCGGCGCCCGGACCACCGAGGCGCGCGCGCACCACGGCGAGGCGCGCACGCTGGAGCTCGCGCGCTCCCGGGTCGTCCAGCCACGGCGCGAGCGTGGCGGCGAGGCGCTCCACGCTGAGATCGCCCTGCAGCAACTCGGGAGCGACCTCCTCACCCGCCACGATGTTCGGCAGCCCGATGCGCGCGAGCGTCAGCATCCGCCGGGCGATCTCGTAGTTGAGCCGCCCGGTGCGATAGACGATCACCTCGGGCGTACCGAAGAGCGCGGTCTCGAGGGACGCCGTTCCCGACGCGACCGCACAGCAGGTGGCGTGCGCCTGGACCGCCCGGGTGCGCCCCGTCACGACGCGCACGCCCTCGAGCGCAGAACGCAGCCGCCGGGCTTCGCGCTCCAGCCCCGGCGCCAGCGCCAGCACGACCGCGAGGCCGGGGCGGCTCGCGCGCAGGCGAAGCGCGGCACCGGCCATGACCGGCGCGTGCGCACGCAACTCCTGCGGGCGGCTCCCCGGCAGGAGCCCCAGGATCGGCGTGCCCTGAGCAGCCCCGATCTCCGCCCGGAACACGGTCCCGTCCACCTCGGGATCGAGTCCCTCGAGCAGCGGGTGGCCGACAAAGCGCGCGTCCACCCCCGCGCCGCGGAACAATGCCTCCTCGAATGGGAAGATCACCGCCAGGCGCTCCACCCAGCGCGCCATCTGCGCGGCGCGTTCCGGGTGCCACGCCCAGACCTGGGGAGCGATGTAGTAGAAAACCCGGACACCGAGCCGCCGCAGGGCAGGTCCCAGACGGAAATTGAAACCAGGCGAGTCCACCAGCACCGCAGCATGGGGGCGGAACGTCCGGGCTTCGGCGAGCAGGCGCCGGTATGCGGACCAGATACGGGGCAGACGCGCGACCACGCCCGAGAAGCCGAGCACAGCGAGGTCCTCCGTCGGGACCACTCGGCCTGCTCCCGCGGCCATGAGGGCGGGGCCCGCGACGCCACGGGCGCGGCACGGTCCGAGGCCAGCGAGCGCCGTCAGGAGCCTCGCGGCATGGGCGTCGCCCGAGGCCTCTCCGGCAACGATCAGGAGCCGGCGTTCGCCCGATCCGCCCACTGCCTCGCCCGCAACTTCATCGCCGAGCGCAC
>Ga0315283_10000159_pt1 | contig 43081 bp, 31 predicted proteins | sample YL17G09_0_MG_FD_204541 | JGI IMG/M metagenome (GOLD analysis project Ga0315283, IMG submission 204541) | Sediment microbial communities from Yellowstone Lake, YNP, Wyoming, USA - YL17G09_0 | ecosystem: Environmental > Aquatic > Freshwater > Lake > Sediment | place: USA: Wyoming | collected...
CCAAAAATATAGAACCACAGGCTGATCCAGGAGCTGAAGAAGCTTATGCTATTGTCAGTCAGGTTGATACTAAGCTACCGGAGTGGGCACGCCGATCATGGAGATGGAGGATACTTTTCATAAGAGCCATGCTTGATGCTGAGCTTAAAGCAAATGGGGGCTCTCCAAACCAGGCATGTATTGATGGTTTCAAAGAATTAATGAAAATATATCATACCACAGAAAATTCAGATCCAGTGGTGAAACCCCCTATTCCCGGAACCGGGGAATAAAAAATGAGAGGATACTAAACTGTGCCGGATATTACTCGATTTAATGTGATTCAGGAAGATGGAGTTTAAAGTTTTTCAGTTTCCAAAAGATCAGATTCCGGGAATTGATGGTGACTTTTCAGATTGGGATGTGGTTACCCGCTGAAAGGGCCATCAATAAAAAGGAATTGAACATACCTTATAAAATAAATAATCAAATGAAGATAATGAAAAAAAAGTCTCCGGATGGATTATCCTGTTGATAATGACATCTGTTTTTGGGCTTCAAACAGAACGGAAATGCATTGATAAGATTTCCTAAATGATACAAGAAGGTAAAGAGGATATTTACTAATAAACTTATCAATTGTGTGAAAAATAAATTGTTGTAATTAAACTAAAAAACATACCATGAAACGGAAATATTGTTGTTCAATTGATTCGGTTTTTAAAATTATTTTATTCCTTTTTCTATTCACTTCTGTTGTCAGTTGCAATAGTGGTAAGTCCGGCGCAGAAGCCTACAAACATATGGGCATCTCGATGCCGGAGAATGCGTCACCTTTGTTAAAGAACATGGTTTTGGCATTTACATCGCGAATAGAAAAACAATCGGAATGTAAAGTATCAACAGGGGATGCCCCTTTCGTCGTTCGGCTTACGTTGAAGTCAGAAATGGAAGATGAGGCATTTTCAATAGAAGATATCGAATCGGATATCATTGAAATATCTGCAAAGAACGACATTGGCCTGATGTACGGAATGGGAAAAATGCTGCATACATCAAAGTTTGAGAACGGTGCCTTTATTCCCGGAACATGGCGAGGTTATTCATCGCCTGTATGCAAAGTAAGGGGTATTTACATGGCATGTCATTTCAATAATTTTTACGAGGTGGCTCCGGTTGACGAGATTAATGCCTACATCGAGGATTTGGCTTTTGCCGGAATGAACACCATTATCTTTAATTTTCCGCAGTGGCAGTACGATTCGTTTGATGATACCCTGGCGCGGAAAAATCTTGAACGGATAAAGTTGCTGATAAGAAGTTCAAAAAATATTGGATTAAAAGCAGGCATGCTGGAGTGCGAGAATCAGGGTTTTAAAACAGCCCCAGCCAATACACGTTTTGTAAAATACCCCGATGATCTGGGGCGTAGGGGTTACCTCGGCGTTAGTCTTTGTGCCAGTAAAAAGCAAGGGGTCGACTACCTGATGAATTTCTGGAATAAATTTCTGGATGAGTTTAACGAAACGGGATTGGATTATCTTGTTTTCTGGCCTTACGACGAAGGTGGCTGTGGTTGCAGGCAATGCTGGCCCTGGGGTGCAAAAGGTCATGTAAGTATTTCTGCAAAGATAATGGAGCTGGCTCATACACGATGGCCGGAGTGCAAATCCATTCTCTCTACCTGGATGTACGATACGCCTGAAGCCGGCGAGTGGGAAGGTTTATACAAAGCTTTAAAAAACGATTCGTCGCTGTTTGACTGCATTATGGCCGATGCGCACGAAGATTTTCCAAGGTATCCGCTCGAAAACAAAATGCCGGACAACCGGCCCATTTTAAATTTTCCAGAGATAAGCATGTGGGGATTGTGGCCATGGGGCGGCTATGGCGCCAGTCCATTGCCGGCTCGTTTTCATGCTTTGTGGAATCAGCTCGAAGGCAAAGCAGATGGAGGATTCCCTTATTCGGAAGGTATTTACGAAGATTTTAATAAATACATGTGTCTCCGTTTATACTGGCAGCCGGATCTTTCGGCTCAGGCAATTTGTGATGAGTATGTGGCCGCGTATTTCTCGCCCAATGTGGTAGAAAAGGTATCGAAAGCTATACAGTTAATGGAAAAGACTCATAACAGGAATGTGACGGCTGATGGGAAAAATGTGAATATTCATAATGCTGCCGATTCGGTACAACTGATATTTGATTTGATAAAACAGGCAGATGGTATGTTAAATACCGTTGTGCGCGAATCGTGGCGCTGGCGTATTATATACTTACGCGCCCAAATCGATGATATTCTTATCCAGAAAAAAGGCAGGATAGAGGGTGAAGAACTCAGGAAAGCATTTAATGAACTAATAGAAATTTATCATTCCCAGACGAATCATACAAGTAAGATTGGTCCTCCTGATTTTGTCAGGTAAGAAGAATATTAGAGGGTTAGCATATTTTTTAACGGAATTGATTTGGGTATTATGTAGGTAGAATAGAAGTCTGAATGCGGCGGTATCACTGCGAACCTGCAAGGGGAAGAGATGCTTTTGGTGATAGATGGTTTCTCTCACGGTGACCGGACCCACATTTATCTGCCTGAGGTTCAGGACGATTCGCCACCCGCTTTTATAGTCCATGCAGACAATGATTCAGGGGTACCGGCAGAAAATTCAATTCTTATGTACGAAGCCCTTCGCAAAAAAAAGATCCCGGCAGAATTGCATATCTTAGATGAAGGAGAACATGGATTCGGACTTGGACTCGTAAATAAACATGTTGCATCATGGACTTCTTGTTTACATCTTTGGTTGAATTGGTTGAATCAGAAAAAGAATTTGAAATAATAAGATGTTCACCTTATAATTAGGGGTAAATGAATCAAAGTATATATGGTTACTATGAATACTAAATTGGGTGCTGCTGTAGCAGGTTTATATCTGCTATTTAATTTTACATTAATTACAGCACAGAATACTTCAGAAAAAGACGTTCTCTATTTTGCTGAAAATAGTTCAATGGAAGGGCAAAATAAAGAAGGATCATACCCTGGCGATCCCTCCAAATCCGGAAGCAAGAAGTTGATGATACCACGTGTTACGAAGCCATGGTCTGAAGCATTGCGATGGATAGGCGATGGAAAGACACTTTACAGTGATTTTACCGTTATTAAGGATAAGAAAGGCCGGTGGCATGCCATGGGCTGTTTTGGAATTGAACCCGATGGAGTGGGCAATGGTTGGGCAGTGAGTGATGGGTATTCGATGTTTCACGCTGTTGGTTCTTCGCTTGAAGAGCCCATGAAACTGCAGCCAAAGATTTATCCCCAGATTAAGACTGCAAAACAAGCCATCATGTGGGCTCCCGGAGCCATCTGGAACAAAGATAGTACAACAGCTTATATGTATTATTTTCATCATTACGGATGGGAATGGGAAGGGGAGATTGCTAAATCTCAGATATTGCCTGAAGAAGGTTGTGCCCGGCTTTTAATATCAAACGCACCTGATCTTTCAACCTGGCGACCTTATGACGGAACAGAACTAAAGGAGCAGAATATGGCATTCCGTGAGATAGATGATCGGGACTTTTGCGTATTCTGGGATGATAGGGTCGGCAAATATCTTATATATTATTGCAGCAGTGCGTCTTCAGGTTCCAAGGTACGTACATCAGATGATTTGATACACTGGTCTGAACCTAAGACAATCCTGACAGAACCGGCCGGAGACCCACATGGGTATTCTGAATCGCCTTTTGTGCTTTATCGCAATGGTTACTACTACCTGTGGGTCAGCGGAATTGATTACAGCCATACTTCACTCTACATCTCAGAGGATCCTTTCAACTTTGGTGATGCGATAGCGAACAAGATTGAGGATACGCCTGGTCATGCACCGGAAATTATTGCCAATAAAGGAATAGATTATATGGCGTGTTCGATGGTTTCTACCTATCCAGGCAAATACCCTTCAGATCATGATCTGGAAGGAATTTTTATTCAAACGCTTCGTTGGGAAAAAGCGGACAAAGAGATGGCGAAGCGTGTAACCAGGTGATCTTTCATCCAATTGCATAAGACTCATTAATATGAAACAAACTTCTTTAAGTGTAGCAGCAATAAGTTTAATCTTGGTTTTCGATTATAACATTATCAGAAGTCATAATCCAATTAACCAGATAGTGAATAAGATGAAGCGTTATTTTCTTTTAATAATAATGCTATTGATCCTGGTAAGCAAAGCCACTGCTCAGAAAAAGTCAGATAGCATAGCGGATATGGTTATTGAATTAAACCTGAAACATATGGAAAGATGTCGCAGGGCTGATATGCGTGTTGCTTCTAAGAAGGAAGGTGTCGATAAGGATCCTTTCAAGCCTGTTTTTCATATCATGCCTGAGGCTGGTGCATGTGGTGATCCGAATGGGCCTATCTATGCTAATGGGAGGTACCACATGTTTTTTCAGCATCAACCTGAATTTGAAAGGGATGTACCTTATGATCAGTGGAAAGAAGGTGGTACAGCAGATGGTCTGCCTTATAGTGGTACAGGCTGGGGACATGTTTCAAGCGCTGATCTTGTTTACTGGACGCATGAACCTATTGCACTTATGCCCGAGCGCGGATCGTATGACCCGAATCTTTGTGCATCCGGTACTGCCTTAATAGATAATGATGGAACACCGGCAATATTTTACACTGCTGCTGAACCTCAGACTCAGTGCATTGCCCGGAGTAAGGATCCAAACCTGCGATGGTGGAAAAAAGATGCAGGCAATCCGATTCTTCGTGGGCCGATATATCCGGGTTACAATCCTGGTAATTTCCGCGATCCCTTTGTGTGGCGCGAAGGAACGACCTGGCAGATGATTACATGTGGTAGTATTGTTGATACTATTAGTCGTGGTGCTGTTATGCATTTTCAATCAGAAAACCTGATAGAATGGGAATTCAAAGGCCCTTTCTGTGTGGGAAGCGAGTCCCATTGCATTGCCTGGGAAGTACCTAATTTTTTAACATTTAACGATGGTAAGACAGGGATGCTTATTGTTTCACCATTATACGATAATCTTGAGCACACGGATCATAATCCACGTAGTAATGTAATATACTCTATTGCACCCTATAGCACCAGCGGACAATTCAATGTTGGAGAGTTTAAACGACTTGATATCGGGAATCCAAATGACTTCTACGCAGCCCTAAGCATGAAAGCTCCGGATGGTGACTGGCTGACCTGGGCCATGAACATAGGTGGTGGCACCACAGGTGACTGGTCTACCCACCTCTCCCTGCCTCGTTTACTGAATATACGTTCGGATGGCTTACTTAGCCAGGAACCAATTGAAGAATTGCAGGCTCTCAGGCGTGAGCATTGGAGTGCCGCAAATATTAAACTAAATGGAAACTATATTCTAACACCAGGGAGTGTTACCTGCGAAGTGATTGCAGAAATTGAACCGGGTACTGCAAAAAAAATCGGTCTTGATTTGCGCGCTTCCAACGATTTTAAAACATTAAGCCGGATATATTATGATGTTGAAAATAAGAAATTGTTTTTTGGAGAGTGCAATGTTGAATTTGAATTGCTGGAAGGAGAAAATATCTTGCGTTTGCACGCCTTTCTTGATAGAAGTATAATAGAGACTTTTGTAAATAAAAGGGAGGTTGGAACTTTGCGTCCACACTATGACATTAATTACCAAACTTTAAGGATCTTCACTGAAGGTGGTACTGCTCGTATTAAAACTGTTGATGTATGGGAAATGGGATCGATTTGGGAATAGGTAAAAGCGACGTATAATAGATGCTGAGCTAAAAATGCAATAGAAAACTTAAGTCTTAACCTAAAACCCATTATTCAAACAATGAAAAGTTAAATTTTTTTAAAATAAACTTGTTAAACAAATGAGGAATCTATTAATCCTTTTCGTAACCGGCTTTCTATTTAACTTTTCAGCAAACAGTCAGGACCTGCAGACAGAAAATATTCCGTTACCTGAGCATCCCCGACCTGATTATATGCGAACTGAATGGCTTAATCTAAACGGCTATTGGAATTTCATGTTTGATAAGGAGAACGTTGGGGAAACTCAAAAATGGTTTGAAAATCCGGCAACTTTCACTAAAAAGATTCTGGTTCCTTTTCCATGGGGAAGTAAACTTTCGGAAGTAGCCAATGAAGCTGATATTGCCTGGTATGCCCGTAAAGTGAAGATCCCTGAATCCTGGAAAAATAAACGGATTTTTGTGGTGGTTGGTGCGAGCGACTGGGCAACAAGCGGATGGTTTGCAGGTAAATCCCTGGGCTCAAATCGTGGTGGATACACACCTTTTGAATTTGAACTTACATCAAATATTACCTGGGGAAGTGAGCAAACCCTGGTATTTAAGGTTGATGACTCACCATTTCCATTCAAACTGTTTGGAAAACAAGGTTATGGCGATGCCAAAGGCTTCTGGCAAACCGTTTACCTGGAAGCCCGAGGAAACAATTACTTCGAAATGATTCATTTTACTCCGGATATTGATAACAATAAGGTTAAAGTAGAAATTGCGTTAAACCAACCGAGCAGAAAACAAACCGAAATCAGTATAAAATTCAACACAGGTGATGTGCAGACCTTCACCGTTAAAATCAAAAAAGGCGAGCAACTGGCTAATTTTGAAATTGCTATTCCCATTACACACCTGTGGGATCTCGACGACCCGTTTCTGTACGAAACTGAAGTAAGGCTTTCTGATGAAGGAAAAGACCTGGACAAAGTTTCTGCGTATTTTGGTATGCGGAAAATTAGCGTAACCAAACTTCCGGGAAGCGATTACCCTTATGTGGCCTTAAACAATAAACCCGTTTATTTGCAGCTTACACTTGATCAGTCTTATCATCCCGATGGTTTCTATGCTTTTCCCAGCGATGAGTTTATACGAAATGAAATCCTGCTTTCAAAACAAATCGGACTAAATGGAAACCGTATTCATGTTAAAGTCGAAGTTCCCCGAAAACTATACTGGGCTGATCGTTTGGGACTTCTGATCATGGCCGACGTACCCAATTCGTGGGGTGAGCCCGATGCCGACATGCGCGGAGAATCAGAATTTGCTTTGCGCGGAATGATTAAACGGGACTACAACCATCCTTCTGTTTTTTCGTGGGTTTTATTCAATGAAACATGGGGGCTTTCGTCAACCAAAGAAGAGAAACGTGCTTATTATCCTGAAACCCAGGCCTGGGTTGCTGAAATGTATAGAACAGTAAAACACCTTGATCAGAGTCGTTTGATTGAAGATAACTCACCCTGCGGTTACGATCACGTAATTACAGATTTAAACTCGTGGCATGCCTACCTGCCAGGCTATGAATGGGAAAAAACGCTTGATGATATTGTCGCTGATACTTATCCAGGTTCGAAATGGAATTTCGTTGGAGGAAATACGCAGGGTAACCAACCAATGCTAAACAGTGAATGTGGAAATGTTTGGGGCTACAATGGTGGCACCGGAGATATTGACTGGAGTTGGGATTACCATATTATGATGAATGAATTCCGGATGCATCCCAAAATGTGCGGTTGGTTGTATACCGAACATCACGATGTGATCAACGAATGGAACGGGTATTACAAATTCGACCGTACTCCCAAATTCACCGGAATTGAAGAACTTATGCCGGGAATGACACTAAACGACCTTCACAATCCTTACTATATCAGTACGGGAAGCGAACTCTGTCAAACGGCTCTTCCATCATCGAAAATTGACGTTCCGGTTTACTTATCAGTTTTAAGCGATAAACTTCCTGCAACAAATCTTATAATTAAAGCAGAGTTATGCGGGTGGGACGACCTCGGGCGATTTGAAGTGTATTCAAACTATTCTTTAAATACTCTTTACACCCCATGGATGACCAGAAACGTCGGTCAATTATCCATACAAATGCCAAATAAACAATCTGTAGCTATTCTCAGGATGAGCCTGGAAACACCGTCCGGACAGGTTATATCCCGTAATTTTACAACATTCAAAGTGTCAGACGGTCAATCGCCACGGAAAGAAACGATCGAACAGGACGGGACACAAATTACCCTTTTGCGTTTTGCCCCCAATACGTTCACAGGTGCAAAATGGACACAAAAGCAATGGAATGTTCTTGATGGACTAAAAGTGAACGGTGCAGGATCAGGCTTTTTTGAATATAAAATTTCACTTCCTTCCAGTTTAAAAGCTGATGAACTATCCTCAGTCAGGTTGATTGCTGAATTATCGTCTAAACAATTATTCGGGAAAGATAATGCAGGGTCAGGCAAAATTGAAGGTGATTTCATGCTTGGCCAGGGAACAAACGAACCAAGTCTGAATCCCAATTCCTACCCGATGACCGACGAGAAAAAGTTTCTTGGGAAGGTGAAGATTTTTGTGAATAACACTTTTCTTGGTTCCTTTTTACTTGAAGACGACCCGGCTGACCATCGTGGAATTCTCTCCTGGAACTCACAGAAACGTGATAAAAAATTAAATGAAGCAGGTTCTTACGGTTACCTTGTTAAAGCAAATATCCCAACTGCAATTATAAAACAAAGTGAAGGAAAGGAGTTGCTTATTCGTTTTGAGGTTGATTCAGCGCTCTCTTCCGGTTTGGCAATCTATGGCGAAAATTTTGGACGATATCCGATCGATCCAACAATTTGCTTTGAATTAAAATCAGCGACCGATTTGGATAATTCGAAATCACAGGATGACGGTGTAAATTCAAAAAACACAGTTCAAAGTAAAAATTGTCCATCCGGATTAAAAGTAAACCAATTGGGAAATCCACATGCTGTTAATTCAAAACAGCCACTTTTCAGTTGGAGAGTGAAGAGTGAAAAGAGAGGAGACTATCAAACTGCTTATAGAATCGTTGTAAGCTCTAGCAACGAAAAGGCGGATAATAATGTTTTTGACATCTGGGATAGTGGAAGAACTAAATCAAATGAACAGAGCGATATCATCTATAAAGGAATTCCGATAGAGAGTGCGAAGGACTATTATTGGAAGGTCTGTACATGGAATAGCCGCGGGACTCAGAGTGACTGGAGTGAAACAAACAGATTTGCAACGGGCCTGCTATCATGGCAGGAATGGAAAGGGGATTTTATCGGGGGAAAAGATTTTCAGCTTTTCAGAAAGGAATTTGTAACGGATTTAAATAAAACTATAACTGAAGCAAAACTTTATATTGGTTCATTAGGAGTCCCTGTTGTATATATCAATGGAGAGAAAACAGGCAATTCAGTTCTTGATTCAGATGACAGGGTTGCCAGGGAAACAAACTGGTATAGCGGTTATGACGTTAGTAATTCTATTCGAAAAGGAAAGAATGTTATAGGTGTGATGATGGGGCCAGGTCAGCTTGGAAGCGAATACAAAACTCCCGATAGTATCAGGTTTATTTTAAACCTTAAAATTATCTATGCTGATGGCTCAGCAGATCTTATCGCAACAGACAGGTCCTGGAAAGCAACAAAGAAAGGGCCGTTGGTTGCAGGGGAGATAAATAATGCAACTGCGGGTGAGAAGTTTGATGCACGCAATATAAAAAAAGGCTGGAATGAATCTTACTTTGATGATAGTGGCTGGGAAAGCGGCAATGCAATAAGTGTTGCCAGTGATAAAAAAACGCTGAAAGCACGCCTGGCTCCTCCGATGAGAGTAGTTGAAACTCATTCACCGCAAAGTATTACCGAAGTTTTCCCCGGCACTTATGTTGTTGATGCAGGTAGAAATATTACAGGATGGGCTCAACTCAAAATTGATGGTAAACCTGGAGATAAAATAGAAATGCGCTTTGCAGAGGATCATTCTACTCTTTGGAATGATTATAGTTTTAATGTAACTGGAAATATTTTGAATGGCTCGGCAGGCATCTTATTCAGGGCTGTAAATGAAAAGAACTTTTATTATTGGAAACTAACCACTACGGGCAAAATAATTGCTTTTAGAAATGTAAATGGGGATATGCAGGTAATAAAGGAAATACCCATTCATTTGTCGCTAAATACTGAATACAGCGTAAAGATTAGAGTAATAGGGGATAAAATTGAAACCTATTGTAATATTAGTTTAATTGATATACTTAATGATAGCACCTTCTCAAGCGGAAAAGTTGGTTTCCGGGAGAGTGGTGGCGACACTGCCAGGTTTAGTGATATCAAGGTTATTCATGAAGCTTCAAATAAAATCTTACTCGAAAGCAGTGGGAAAAATCCGGGCCTTTGGTTAAATAGTGAAAACATCCGGAGCCAAAACAATTTGAGATCCGGAAATCAACTTGAAATAACCAATAGTGATTATGTCGTTTCCCGGTTTGGTAATATAAATGGGGGTATAGAGCAGACCTCATTAAGCATAGCCGGTTTTGTCCCTGATGCAATGGGAAACGGTGCCGAGCAATATGACTATTACATTCATGGTGGCTATGGCGTTGAAACCTGGGAGCCTTTTCAGACCATTCATGGATTCAGATACCTGGAAGTAAAAGGTATTAGTGGTCTGAATAATGATAATATTAAAATCAGAATAGTACATCACGCTGTTGATGAAGAAACGGATAACCTGGGTTCATTTACCAGCTCAAATCAGCTTATAAACGATTTGTACAACGCTTCGACATCGAGTATTAAGTCAGCATTCCAATGGGGAATCCCGGCAGCATGTGTTTCACGTGATGAGCGTAACGGATGGACAGGAGATGCGGAATGTACATCCCAGGCAGCAAATTATTATGCAAATATGGAACCCTTTTATAAACAGTGGTTTGTAAGTATGAGGGAAACTCAGCATAGTGACGGATATATTGATAATCTTGCACCCAGGCAAGGTGAGAGAGCAGGGGCAATTGAGGAGGACATACCGTGGTCATCGGCAGCTATAAATGTAACATGGGATACATATCTTGCTTCGGGAGATAAATCGATAATAAGAGAGCAGTACGTTGCAATGAAAAAGTTTATTGACTGGTGCGTTACCACTTCAAATGTTTCAATAAGCACTGAAAATTATGAGGATTATACAACAAACAAGGATTGCTGGGGCGATTACGGTTCTATTCTTCAAAAAGATTATTGTTGCCCGGTTAAAATGCCCGAACAGAGTGTCTGGGCTACCGCTTTTTTTTATAATTCCACAGTCAGGTTATCAGTACTTGCAGAGGAGATAGGGAACACTTCAGACAGTCAGGAACTAAGAAATCTCGCCTTAAAAATTCAAAATGCTTACAATATAAAATTCCTAAAAGAGGATGAACAGGGGGCTTATTATTTCGATAATACGCAGGCTGCAAATGCAATTCCTTTAGCATTCAAACTCTGTCCTGAGAATAAAAAAGCTGAGGTTGCCAGGCATCTTGTCAGACGTCTTGAAGATGCTGATTATAGCCTGACAGTCGGGGTACTTGGTCTTTATGCTATATTTGATGCTTTGTGTGATAATGGATATACAGATGTTGCATATAAGTTGGTTTCGAAAAAAACATATCCGAGCTGGGGATATATGATTAGCCAGGGGGCAACTTCAATGTGGGAATTCTGGGATGGACGTGGATCTCACAATCACATGTTCGTGGGTGGAAAGATGAATGCATTTCTGATTAAAAATCTGGCTGGTATCTCTTCATTAAAACCGGGATACTCTGAAGTTTTAATTAAGCCTGGAGTAGTTGGTGACTTAACTAATGTAAAAGCAAGTATATACTCTCCCAAAGGAAGGATTGAAACCGAATGGATAAAAACCACCAACTATAGGATATCAGTAAAGACTTTAGTTCCTGCAAATAGCACGGCGTTAGTATATATTCCCTTGCTGGGAAACAAAGCATCTGATGTTGTCATAACTGAAGGAAATACTGCGGTATTTAAAAAAGGCGTAAAGAAAGACTCTGAAAATATAAAATTCATTTTTGAAAAAGATGGATATTTAGCATTTAAAATTGCTTCGGGTAGTTATGAGTTCCATCTTATCAAATCGTATTAAAATAAACTAAAAGAAGAAATCATATGACTAAAGCAGGATTATTTGGAATTGGCCTCGATACCTATTGGGCACAATTCGACGGATTACTCGACAATCTGAAAGTTGAAACTTCCGGTGGTGATTCTGAACCTTCAGGATGAAGAAGCCTGGACTGAAATTGAAGCCTGGACCGGTTACCTTATTGTTGGTAAGATTGAAAAGCTCGGGCAGATTCCGGGAATGGATGTTATTAAGATATAATAAAAAAATAGTTCAAAAAAAAGCTAGAAATATGAAACAACCAATTCAAATTATTAAATTATCACTGTTCATTTTATTAATCAGCAGTTTTAATGCTTTTGCAGGTATCAAGCCTGAAGTCAAAGAACTTGTTTGCGAATACAGGGTCAACCCGATGGGTATTGATGTTCAAAAGCCCAGGTTAAGCTGGCAGATAAGCTCTGCTGAAGAAAATCTTCTGCAAACAGCTTACGAAATTAAAGTAACCGACAATGCTGCAAAAGGCAGGCAAATCTGGACATCAGGAAAAGTAAGCTCCGAACAATCGGTAAACATTGCTTATGAAGGTCCTGCGTTGAAATCGATGCAACGCGTTTACTGGCAGGTTCGCATCTGGGATAACAAAAATAAAGTCAGCGACTGGAGCACTCCTTCATACTGGGAGATGGGAATCCTGGAACCCGGATCATGGAAAGCGTCCTGGATAGAATTCCCATCCGAAACAGAGGCAAAAGGGTCAAAGCCAGCCCAGTATTTCAGAATAGATTTTTCAACAGGAAAGAAAATTAAATCTGCACGGGTCTATGTTACTTCACTAGGCCTTTATCAGTTGTTTCTGAACGGGAAGAAAGTAAGCACAGATCTGTTTACTCCGGGCTGGACGAGTTATAAACATCGCATTCAATATCAAACCTACGATGTGACATCGATGATTCAGGCAAAAAACACGATCGGTGCTATACTGGGAGATGGTTGGTATCGTGGTAACCTTGGCTGGGTTAAGGCTGGTGGTTACTATGGCTCAAAATTAGCATTGTTGGCACAACTTCAGATCAATTATACCGACGGTACTTCTGAAATAATTGGAACCGACCAAAATTGGAAGGTAACGAATGGACCAATCATTGAATCAGACATTTACAATGGCGAAACGTATGATGCCCGCAAAGAAATGCCGGGTTGGGCTAATACCGGTTTCGACGATAGTAAATGGGGAAAAGCTGCAATTGTTGATCAATCAAAGAAAATATTGATTGCCCCTCAGGGTGCAGTAGTGAAAGCCATCGAAGAAATTAAACCGGTAAAACTGATCACTACTCCAAAAGGTGAAACAGTTCTTGACATGGGTCAAAATATGGTAGGTTGGGTTCGACTGAAAGTACAGGGTAAAAAAGGAGATAAGATAACGTTGAAATTTGCCGAAGTCCTGACCAAAGAAGGGAATTTTTATACCGACAACCTGCGCGCTGCTAAATGCACTGATGTATATATTCTGAAAGGCGAAGGCCAGGAAATTTATGAACCACATTTTACTTTTCATGGTTTCCGCTTTTTACAGATCGAAGGACTTTCAACACAGCCGTTGCTCGATCAGATCACTGGTGTTGTTATTCATTCCGACATGAAACCTACAGGTTCGTTTAGCTGTTCCGAACCTTTAATCAATCAACTTCAGCACAATATTCAATGGGGACAAAAAGGTAATTTCCTGGATGTTCCTACCGATTGTCCGCAACGTGACGAGCGTTTGGGCTGGACCGGTGATGCACAGGTTTTCAGTATGACTGCCGCTTTCAATTTTGATGTTGCATCATTCTACACCAAATGGCTGGGTGATGTGGCAGCAGATCAATTGCCGAGTGGGCTGGTTCCTCATGTTATTCCTGATGTGCTGAATGGTGACGGAGGAGCAACTGCATGGGCTGATGTTTCTGTCGTTGTTCCATGGACTGTTTATCAGGTTTATGGTGATCAGCGTATACTGGATGTTCAGTATCCGAGCATGAAGGCATGGGTTGAATACATGAAAGGCAGGGCAGGAGAGGATTTTCTTTGGACAGGTGATCCCCATTTTGGTGATTGGCTGGCATTTGCCACAAACCGCTCCGATTATCCGGGTGCAACTACCGAAAAAGACCTGATAGCCACAGCTTACTTTTCTTATTCTTCAGGATTATTGAGTAAGATAGCTGCAATTATTGGGAAAACAGAGGATGCAAAAAAGTATGCTCAACTGTCAGAAGATATTAAAAAGGCTTTTGTATATGCATTTGTTACTCCATCAGGACGTTTGGTTTCGCATACGCAGACTGCCTATTCGCTGGCATTGGCGTTTAATCTTCTTCCTGAAGATTTGATTCCGAAGGCTGCAGCATTTCTGGCTGAAGATGTGAAAAAATTTGGTCATCTCACTACTGGTTTTGTCGGAACACCGTTGTTATGCAAAACCCTTTCCTCTCACGGATACGATGCGTTAGTTTTTATGCTTCTGAACCGTAAGGAATACCCATCATGGCTTTATCCGGTTACCCAGGGTGCTACCACCATTTGGGAACGCTGGGACGGTCAGAAACCTGACGGATCATTTCAGGATGCAGGAATGAACAGCTTTAACCACTACGCCTACGGGGCAATCGGCGAATGGCTTTATCATTACGTTGCCGGTTTGGACCTAGATCCTGAAGTGCCGGGCTACAAACATATTTTGTTGGCACCTCATCCGGGTGGTGGCTTAACCCATGCCAATGCCGAATTCCTTTCTCTATACGGACAAGTAAAATCGGCATGGAGAATGGATGGAAACGACTTCGTTTATGACATTACAGTTCCTGCAAATACAACCGCAACCGTTACCTTACCTGGCGCAAAAAACGATCAACTGACAATGAACTCACAACCAATTACAGCTTCGATAAAAGAAAATTTAAAACAGTCTACTAAAGGAGTTTCATTAAATATCGGATCAGGAAGTTATACTTTCCGGTATCCGGTGAAATAAAAAGCAGCGGGACTGCTGTTGAATATGCTCATTCGGTTTTAATGTTAACTTAAAGCTTCATGTCGTTTTTAAGACTCAATTTTTAAATAGCATGATAGCAATGATACGATAAAGTCCAGTAATAACATATCTTTGCAACGAATTCGGGAATGAAATAAATAACAAAAAATTAGGAATTATCAATAAGGTTTATAAGTTTGCTCAACAAATGTACATTTCTGAATGTGAATGAGCTTACAAGTAAAGACGAGAAAATTGCTTATTAAAAATACAACTCCCTCACACTTTTTGAGCTCATCATATTAAAAGAAATTGAAAAGGCACTCCTTTTGGCTTTATGCCAATTTTTTTTACAAAGTTTTAGGTGTGCCAAAACCATCCAGAGTCAAAATTAACGAAATGAAAACCAAAGCTGTAAGAATATACGGGAAAAATGACCTTCGATTGGAGGAATTTGATCTCCCGGAGATGAAAGATGATGAGATATATGCTGAAGTAATCTCAGACAGTATTTGCATGTCGTCACACAAAGCGACTTTACAAGGTTCTGATCACAAGCGTATTCCCGATGATGTGCATATCAATCCTACCATTATCGGGCATGAATTCAGCGGGATTATCAAATCTGTTGGAAAAAAATGGCAGCAACAGTTTAAGGCTGGTGACAAGTTTTCCATTCAGCCCGCTATGAATTACAAAGGAAGTCTTGATGCTCCCGGGTATTCATTCAGGTGGATTGGAGGTGATGCTACCAATGTTCTTATTCCCGGTTCGGTTATGGAAATGGAATGCCTTCTGCCTTTTAACGGGAAAGAGTTCTTTCTGGCTTCGCTGGCAGAGCCTATGTCGTGCGTAATCGGAGCTTTTCATGCTAATTATCACACCCGTTCAGGATCTTACGTTCACGAAATGGGTATTAAAGAAGGGGGAAATCTTGCTATTCTTGCAGGTGTAGGCCCCATGGGATTGGCGGCTATCGATTATACGCTTCATTGCGATCGCAAACCGGGGTTGATGGTAGTTACTGATATTGATCAAATCCGCCTCGACAGGGCAGCCAAACTACATAGTCCTGAGGAAGCAGCCAGTGAGGGGATTAAACTGATCTATGTTAATACTTCCAATTCTGCAACAGCGGTTCAGGAACTTAAATCACTTACGGGTGGTGCTGGTTACGACGATGTATTTGTGTTTGCTCCTGTTAAACCGGTTGTTGAGCAGGCTGATCAGATACTGGGCTTCGACGGCTGCCTGAATTTTTTTGCGGGTCCTTCCAATCCTGAATTCAAGGCTGAATTTAATTTTTACAATGTGCATTATGCGTTCACTCATATTGTAGGTACCAGTGGTGGAAATACGGATGATATGTGCGAAGCCTTGCAGCTGATGGCCGACGGAAGAATAAATCCTGCCGGAATGATAACGCATATTGGTGGCCTGGACGCGGTGATTGAAACTACCCGTCACTTACCCGAAATCCCCGGAGGAAAAAAATTAATTTATACGCATAAGAAATTCCCCCTTGTTGCGCTGGATCATCTTTCTGCAAACAGCAACGACTTCCCGTTTATGGCTGAACTGGATAAAATAGTGAAAGCTAATGAGGGATTATGGTCACTTGAAGCAGAAATGTATTTGATGGAAAATGCGCCGGAGATCTGATTATAATACCGAAATTACTTCAACCATTACCTGAATTACAAAAAGCCCTGTTTTGAAAGGAACAGGGCTTTTTGTTGTTTAAGAGGGAAATTGGTTTATCGGGGATCTATATGTCCATAATGCTGTAACAATTTCGTTCTTAAAGGAATGTTTTGCATAAAAAAAACAATATTCTTTCATAAACAAACTTTTATCGAAAAATTCCACTACCCCATTTGCCATTTGCGGCAAATGGGTGATCGAATTAAACTTCCAATCTTCATGAGACTGGATTATTAATTGATGTTGTATTGGATTGCAAATCCATAAATAACCTTAGTCGGTTGAAATTCAGAACTATAGTTAGTTTTTTGATATTGGAACTAAACCAAAACAATGTCAATTGGGCTGGAAAACAATATTAACTAATATACATTTGGGTTGGATTACTGAATTTTTATAGCTATTTTTACCCCATAATTCTAAATTAGTATGGAAAGATATATTTTTTCAAACTTAATTTCCTGGGTAGAAATGCAAAGGCGCAAACCTTTATTATTGCGTGGTGCAAGGCAGGTAGGTAAAACCTGGCTGGTTGAAAAACTTGCCCGGGACAAATTTGAATTCTATTTGAAAGTTGATTTTGAAGAGAATTCTGAATTGGTTTCCTTATTCAGCGGTGATTTAAATCCTCAAAAAATATGTTCTGATCTGGAGTTAAGAACAGGCATTGATATTATTGCCGGTAAAACACTGCTTTTTTTTGATGAAATTCAGGTTTGTCCAAGAGCAATTATGGCGCTTCGGTATTTTTATGAGAAGATGCCCGAATTGCACGTTATTGCCGCTGGTTCGCTTTTGGAATTTGCTTTTAGTGAAATCTCGTTTCCTGTCGGGCGCATTCAATCGATGGAAGTTCACCCCATGAATTTCTCGGAATTTCTGCTGGCTTCGAATTACGGAAAAGCGGCAGAAATTTGCAACATTCAAATCAGTGCAGTATCGACATCCATCCACGAATTTCTTTTGGAACAGCTTCGGATTTATTGGTTGATTGGCGGGATGCCTGAATGCGTAAAAGAATATGTAAACACAAAATCACTAAAAAAAGCGACAGAAGTGCAGGATGAAATTTGTGAAACCTACCGGCTTGATTTCAATAAATACAAACCAAAGACCGACATAAACTGCCTCAATGCTGTCTTTTCAACCATTGCAACTAATGTTGGAAAACAAATAAAATACACCGGCTTAGCAGTTGACTTCACTATTCCTACAATTAAGAAAGCTTATGAGAGTTTACTATTGGCCCGTATTGCTAAAAAAGTAAAATCATTGAGCAACATCGGAATTCCGTTGGATGTTTATGCTTCTGACAAAAAATTCAAGAACATTTTTCTTGATATTGGCTTAATGAACAGAGTGATGGGAATTGACTACAACGAAGCGTTGTCCCATAAAAATCTGTTGGCAATTTATCGGGGACAACTTGCCGAACAATTTGTTGGTCAGGAGTTTGCTGCAGCGACCAACAACCAACTTTATTACTGGGCGCGGAATGCCAAAAACAGCAATGCCGAAATTGATTATTTAATGATTTTCGATGGAATGATTTATCCCGTTGAAGTTAAAGACGGACCTTCCGGAAAACTCCGAAGTTTGCATCTATACCGCGAAACTTACCAGCCTTCCTGGTCTGTTGTATTTCATACCGGTCAGACAGGCGTATTGGAAAATGAAAAAATTGTCTTCCTACCCATCTATTTCGCAGGTGCTTTTGCTCAATTCGGAATTAACTTTGGCAGTTTTAATAAAACTTCCATTTGATTTCTGTAATGGGCATTAAAATTTTGCAATACTTTCACATACTAAAAGCAAAAATCCTCTTGCCATTTCCGGCAAAGGGGCCAACCTAATCTAACTAATCTTCGAACCGACTATCTATTTCCTGAGCAACCTAATGTTGTGCCAGAGTCAATTCAGCTCTTTACTCAATGCTTCAACTCATTTTTCCTGCAATTGTACTTGAGGAGAGTTTTAAAAATGAATACAAATTTATGGTTAAAAAGCACCTTTTGTAAATCAACAATTAGCTGGTAAACTGGCACCAGCGGGATGCAGATACCTCCCGGAATATTACCGAAAAACTACGAAATATTGTGACGCAAACCCTGAACGGCGATTCCAGTCGTTTGGTTTATAGGTAGTTAAAAAATGAAACTGTCAAACCCGGGAATTACCAGAAAGGCAGTTTCCTGAACAGCACCAGTTATACTCCGGTATTTTTTCTTTTCACAAACAAAGGATTGCATTTAGTGTTACTAAATTTGTTCACTAAAGTTCCAGGCCTGAATATGCCGGATTCCCTTGTTTGAAGAAAATGTTAAATCATCAAGGGTGATAATATACTTTTCATAATTATCACTGATTGCCTCAAGGGATGCGTATTCCCGCGCGATAGTTTCCGGTTCGGCTAAAAGACAGGCACATTGAACATAGATCACCCTGTCTGCTTTACTGGCCACAAAATCCACCTCTTTATCCTTAATACTGCCAGTATATACCTCATATCCAGCTCGTTGAAGTTCAAGAAAAATGAGGTTTTCAACTAAATTGCCAAACCCATATCCAAACCCGGGATACAGATAGTTTTTATAGGATAAATCATTGGCATAAAATTTCACATTGCCGGCAATAATCTCTTTCCCCCTGATATTAAACCGCTCACAGCGGTGAATTAAAAAAGCATCCTCGATATAGCTTATATAGTTGGCGATGATGTCGTAACTGGTTTTACGGCCCAAGCCCTTGTAATACTTAAAAATACTGCTTACAGAAATCAAATTGGAGGTATTGTTAACCAGATATACAAAAATATCCTCCAATAGCCGGGGCACCCTGATACTGTGACGTTGAATAATATCCCGTAATAAAACAGTATCTTTTATGGCAGAAATATAATTCCGCTTTGTTTCTTGTTTTGAAAGCATAAAAAGCTCAGGCAGACCGCCGCTTTCCAGATATTCAATATACGTTTGTTTTGATTTCGGTCTTTCAGTTATACCCAGATACTCGTTATAGCTGAAAGGAAATATTTCGAATTTAACATATCTGCCCGAAAGTAAAGTGGCAAGTTCATTTGACAACATGTTGGAATTGGAGCCGCTGATAAATAACTCATAATCATCGGTATAATCCTGTGAATATGAATTTACTACCCGTTCCCAGCCGGATATATTCTGTATTTCATCTATAAATACATATATCTTTCCCAATGGTTTCAATTCCGATTTATAAAGCTTTATTAAATCGTCAAGTTCATTGTAGGAGGAAAGAAAATCAAAGTCTGAAAACTCTTTGTTGATAATCAGTGTATTATTAGGTGAAATACCTTTTGTGATCAGGTGTTTTACGATCTGCCGAAGAATATAGCTTTTCCCAGCCCGACGTTGGCCAACAAGAACTTTTATCAGCCGGTTACCGATATAATCTGTAATTTTTTCGGTATAACCGGTTCTTAAATACCCCAAATCAATGGCATTATTGTCCCAGAAATTATATTTGCGTAATGCCGTAATGTTTTCGTCCATAAGCTAATAATTTGCTTCAAATATAACAATATTCTTTCATATACGAATATTTGTAAAAATCAAGTTAAAATTCTTTTTAAGCACTCTTCACACCATTTCTAGTAAAGGGGCAGCCTGAACAAACTTATTCAAAGCTTCGCTAAACCTCCAATCTGCTATATGTTTTCTGAGTAAAACTAATGTTGCTCCGGAATCATTTAAGCTGGTTGATTTATATATTTTTGTTATGAAATGTGAAAGTGCCAGGTAATGCGACACCCGCAGGTTTTTTCAATGAAGGAAAAGCGTACTACTTTGGGGAAGAAAAAATCAAGGATGGTAGCAGTACGCAGGCAATTTCGCACTGTAGTAAGAAATTTATGAATTATTCAGGCTAAATAGGCAATTAATTCCTGGATAATTAAATGCTCGAATGAATGACCAAAAATTTCTGTTCCGGGTAGTATATTTTTACGATTCAATAAATAATTGGCAATACCCACATCAAAATAATAAAATTTGCACGACAGAATTGCCCTTCGCTTTACAGTAGCAGATAGATTTGTTCCAATAAAGTTGTTTTACCTACCTGACCTGCTCTCCATAAAAACACACTGTCAATATTCTCATCTTCCAATGATAATTTGCGGATATACATATCAATTATTGCTATTATATCATGATAAAATTACATTACATGTTGTAAATGCGGCAAATAATGTTCGAGTTTTAAGCGGATAATGGAAATAGTAGTTCAGCCAAGTTCTATTTTATCCAAAGGATACCATTGGATTTTTTCAATGATCTTCGATTCAAATTCCTTTTCGAAATTAAGGTTCATAAAATCGATGATTCGGTCTTTTTGGGGAAACATTTGCTGGCAATAGCGGGGAACGATATTGTCAGGTACGATTCCGATGAAGTCATTTCCTGAAACCATATCAACAATTTGCGCTGCATTGCTCAACTCAAAAGGAATTTTGTTTTCATACAGGGCAAGTGCCATTCGGACCGTTTCTTCTACCCTTACAATACTTGATCCAGCCAGACGAACAGCCCATTTTCCGGCATTTTCTGAAACGAACAGCGAAATATGGGTAGAGTTTCCGCCCCTGCAAATTTCCCATGGATGTCCGCCAGGCATATCTCCACTGTGGTACCAATTGTAAAATGCCTGAGGTGAATCGGCTTCGATCTTTCGTAAACCTGCATCGCGGCCATCGGCCATACTCAAATATTTTTCTACTGAAGAGAGGTCTTCTTTCCGGTTTTTAAAGTAATTATTGGCATCATAACAAATTTCACATATCCTGAAAAACACATTGGCCGTCATTTCCTGCAAAAGAGGTTTTTCTATTTCCTTCATCTCTGCCAGTAAAGCTTTCAGCTTATTTATTAATCCTTCGCCAAGTCCAATATCTGGTCTGATGGTCTCATCGCCAAGAATATTCCAGAAATATTGTCGTTTTATTCTGCCATACCGTTTGGCCCAAGGGAGGTTTTGCCGGATGTAATGATTATACGCAGTTGGATTAATTTTGAATTTGTTGGTTTCTTCAACGACCTTTTCAGCGAGCCAGTGAACGAAGTTTTCAAGGAATTCCAAATTCCAGCCAGATTTGCCTTCAGTTATTGGCTGCTCCTGATTGTTTATGGTGAAAATCAGTTTGTCGCCAAAATAGAAAAACAAATCGTTCCTGAATTTTGCGGTTTGAAATTTATACCATTTTGTCTTTTGGGGATAATAAGCTTGCCAAAGTTCCACAAACTCATCCAGATTATTCACTTCCCCACTTTCCTTGTATTCCTCATAGTCGCCGAAAACCTCAACCGGGCCTCTTTCCACTTCAATCCAGATTTGTCTGATGTCGTCATCACCAAACGGCTTTATACAACTGAATGAGTCATAAATTCCCATTAAACCCTGGTGGATTTTTTGATTCATCAAATCCGGATCCGATTTGAGGTTCCCGATTACAGCATCAATCTGTGGAGCATAAAGTGGTGACATCATTATAAATTCGATCTTGACATTAATAAATCAAAATTACATGTATATCTGGATATAAGTGTAATGATAGTTAACACCAAAGATGATGAAAAAACCATCTCGAAAAAATACTTACCGATCAAAATGTGGGTTGGCCCTAAAAATGAAAAACCCCATTGTTATTTCTGGCAAAGGGGCAAACTAAACTAACCAAATCAAAACCTAAGCTAACTTCCGATCAACTAATGTTGTTGGGGATTGGAAATCCCTGGTTAAGAGGTGCCGATTATAAATCTTAACCAGCAGATGCAAATTTCCGGGTATATCCTTAGGAGCAGGGGGCCAATGATTTAAACTGTTTTCGAAGGACTTCCAGCTTTTAATACAATTAAATTCAGGCCAGAGGAAAAAGAAACTGACTTAATATTTTTATCCCCTCACTAAATTTTGACGGGTTTGTTTCCTTCAGTGTCAGGATATTTTTCAGTTTCCATTGAATGGAGGGATAACTGCTTAAATCACCGGCACAACATTTATCCCATTCAGGGCTTCCACTTTCGAAAGATATAAGAAATTCCCTGTCGGTTACTGTCAGATTTTGATTGACATTTTCAATTAATACCTTCCGGGTATTTTCGAAATCAGCATAATCGAATGGGTCATCAGACATTCCCTGAAATTGATTTTTAAGGGACCGTTTCTGATCAACAAGATTCGGTTGTATAGATTCAATAAGAGGCTTATCGCTTCCTAAAAGAAAGAATATCAAACCATTTTTAACCTCGGCAAAAGTCGTTACTGCCATGTACTTATAATCGAAAAAGTCGCGAGGGTGTTGACGGCTTAAGGCCGCGGCAATTTTTCCGCCATACAATAATGAAACAGGCACTATTCGTGCAGAGCAGCTCATTTTAAATTCCTTTTGAGCCTTTTCACAAAGTTCCCGTTCTTCTACCTCACCAATTATACCTCGCTTAGTTCCATTTACCTCGATTTTTACCATTGCATCACCCCTTGGTAAACAGCAATTTCCATACTGTTGGTTTATGAATGACCCGAATACCTGGAATTGCCTTTTCAATGTGCTGTTTCAAGGTAAGCAGATTATTATTTATTTCCCGTAGGCTTTCATTCCTGTTTTTTAGCGGAAGATAAGTAAGGTCAATATCTACAGACAATCTGGGCATATCTTTTACAAACAGATTAATGGCTGTTCCTCCATGAACTGCAAAATCATTGATTTTGTGCACCAATGGCATAATCCGTATGAGGAGAGCCACTTGCTTTCGGTATATTTCATTCATAATCGTACAATTCTTTAGGAATTGTTATCAGGTATTCCGGCAGATAAACCCCATTTTCCGCTAACTTCTGTTTACCAGTGCCTAATTCTATTTTACTTTTGTCTAACCTGTTAAACCACTCATGGCCAGCTTTCTGAGCCATATATAAGAATAATCGTTTTATCTTTAAATTACCTGTATTCTCCAACAGTTGTTGCTCGACTTCTGCTCTTAACGTTGTGAGTTGTTCCATAATATAAAACAGATCCATATAGGCATATTGTTTAGGAGCCAGTAACAGACATTCAAGAAATGCCTGTTCCGGGGCAGAAGCAAGTATTTTGCAGTCACCTTTGTCGAAAGTTGTAAATTGGGGCATACAGAAGATTTTCGTTGAAAAAAACTTCAGCTCATAGTCAGAATCTATATCTTTCATCCAATCAGGAATTTTATCCTGTTGATGATGTCCAATCATCAAAACAGGTTTTCCCATTGGTATATAATGGTTAAATCCTGAAAGTTCCAATGCTGAATGAGCGCCCACATAAAATTGTTTATTTATTTGGGTGTTGTAACTGGTTATTGCCGCAAAAGAAGAAAGTTTATCCCCTGTTCTAAACATAACTCCTTTTGACAGTGCAGAAAACCAGCCCGACTTTCGGTATTGTTGCATTAACTGATCTGAATAACCCTTTTTTTTCAGCCATGAAGAAAAGAACAATCCTCCAGGCTGCCAATTCTGCAATAACAGGTTTAATTTATTTCCCTTTTCTATATTCATAGTATATAATGAGCATATATTTTCAACTATAAAAATATAGTAAAAATCAATTCCTATTAATAATTTTCTAAAATATTTTCAGGATGTATCAGCTAATTGTTGATATTATATTCATTTTCTATATCTATAATATATATTTAAGGTTTTAATACAACTATGGTACTGATTAGAAAAGGGATTTTTAGCTGTTATCCCGATTTGAAAGGATTTTTGAAGATCCGCCAACTCAAACATTTTTCAAATTGATTTGACTGAATGCTCCCCGCAAAAATCTTATTTAACTACAACGTGAAAATCAAATTTCAGCATTCATGTCACTAAAGCAGTGTTTTTCCCGAATGTGTAAATCCTTATTCTATTGACTATTTCCATTTATACTATATGATCATGCTACCTTTTCGGTAATCGGCCGGCGATTTTAGTACTACCTTTTTAAAAACTTTTGAAAAATGATACCGGTCCGAGAAACTTAGGGACCAGGCAATATTGTCAATTTTCAAGTCGCTGTGAAGGAGCCACAGGCAAGCCCTGTCAATTTTCTGTTGTTTGATATAATGCTGAGGGCTGGTATGCATCTCATTCTGAAATAAACGGATAAAAGAGTTGGTCGCCATTTTAATATGGGCGGCTAAATCGTCATTTGAAAGATTCATGTCAAGCTCTTTTTCTATTAACCGTATAACATCTATAATCCTTTTATCAATGGTGGTTGTTTGCCAGAGTTCTTCTTTCAGATTGGCAATATGCTCAGTAATAATCGAATGCAGATACAGGTTCAGGTTCAGGGGAAAGTTTACATTTTCGGTTTTAAGAAAGTCCGTAACTTTTTTTAACCTGTTCTGCTGTTCCTGGTTAATTTCAATCTTATAGATTCCCGGCAAAACCCTGTCGAAGGGTACGCCCATATTGAAATGAATAAATAAATGGAGCAAATGTTCCCTGGCTAATTCTTCTTCATTGTTTGTATTATCGATCCTGCTGCCGATAACATTTATTCCTTTCGTAATCCTGGTTTGATTCCTGATATGTGTGTTAAACGGTGTAAATGGTGGTATTAAAAACAGGCTGTTAATATCCATTGCAAATAGCTGATCCAAATAAGATATTTCACCAACAGAGGTTTTGTTCCAATACAAACGCCAATAGGGAAACGACATTTCGTTACATTCCCATTGGCTGAGCTGCCAGTACCGGCAGCACCAGATTTGTAAGTGAAGTGGGAAAAGTACTTGTTTGATATCTGAAGGATCGCCTGTATTTGAACTGTTTACAAATTTCATCGAGGATTTATGTTAGAAACAGACACAAAAGTATTAATTCTGAACATTTCAACAGGATATTCTGTAACTATTTTTGTGTCGCTGTAATTATGGTAATACCAAAGACCTGGAAGCCATAATTTTTCATTAATGCTGCCTTCGAATTAAATTTATCCGACATTCTTTTTATGAAAAAACTGGTACTGATATTTGATTGTGGTGCTACCAATGTGAGGGTAATTGCTATTGATCCGCAGGGAGAAATAGTTGCTTTCAAATCCTATCAAAACCAAACCAGGGAAGATTCTCATTACAAAGGTGGCCGGATATGGGAACTCGACGAAATCTGGGAAAAGCTATGTGCGGCTTCAAAGGAAGTTGTTTCGAAAATCGGTGAACATTCAATAGTTGGCGTTACTACTACCACCTTCGGGGTGGATGGCACGTTCCTGGATAAAAACGGGAAACTCCTTTATCCTGTAATCTCATGGCAATGTGAGCGAACAGAGCCAATTATGCAAAATATTGGTAAATACATTCCCCTTCCGGAACTGTACAAACTAAATGGTATTAATGCATACAGCTTCAATACCATTAACAAACTGATCTGGTTTAAGGAAAACAGACCGGATTTGCTTTCAGAAGCAGATCGTTTCCTGTTTATGCCTTCGCTGATCAACTTTAAACTTACCGGTCAGAAGTTGAATGATACTACCATGCTTGGAACTTCAATGCTTTCGGATATTGGCAACAGAAACTTGTCGTCAGAAATACTTTCAAAGATCGGTTATGAAGCCGGTCTGTTCGGAAATATTGGCGAAGCTTCCGACATTGCAGGCACGGTTTCACCAAATGCTGCTGAACAAACCGGTATTCCTGCGGGCACAATGGTTTGCCTGGCCGGTCACGACACCCAGTTTGCAATTTTTGGATCAGGAGCCGGTATAAATCAACCCGTTTTAAGTTCGGGAACCTGGGATATCCTGATGGCAAGAAGCACTCAGTTTTCGACTACTGAATTGCAGCTAAAAACAGGAATCACAACTGAATTTGATGCGATAGCCGGATTGTACAATATTGGTTTGAACCGCCTGGGATCAGGCATAATTGAGTGGGTGCGAAAGCAGTTTTACGCTGAATGCCAGGATGAAAATTGTTATGATGTAATGATAAAAGAAGCTATGGAGGTCGAAACCGGGTCCAATGGCATATTTATAAATCCGGATTTCAATAACAATAAAAATTCAATTCACCGGGGTGAAATTATCGGCCTGACCTTAAACAGCAAACGCGGTGAGATATTCAGAGCCGTGCTCGAAGCATTATCCTTTCAGTTAAAACATTCGTTAACAGCGCTCGAAGATGCCGGTGGTTTTAAAGCGGAGAAGATTATTTGTGTAGGCGGAGGATCGAAAAACCGGCTCTGGAACCAGATAAGAGCCGATGTGGCAGAACTACCGATAGAGATTTTACATCAAAAAGAAACTACCGTGCTGGGTGCATCTTTTTTTGCTTTTACGGCAGCAGGTGTGTATTCAAGCCCGGAAGAGGCAAGAAAAAATATTAACTACAATTCCGAATTCTTTTATCCATCAGAAAATCATAAACAATACCAAAAAATATTTAAACAATGGCACAACTTGATCAATCAAAAGTAAGCAACAGGCTAATAGGCAGAATGCCTAAAGTAGGAATCAGGCCTGTTATTGACGGACGCGAACGCGGCGTACGCGAATCGCTTGAAGAACAATGTATGAACATGGCAAAACGAGCCGCTCAGTTTATCGAGGAAAATGTTTTCTTTGGCAATGGGCAACATGTTGAGTGCGTAATTGCCGATACCACCATTGGCGGAGTTGCCGACGCGGCTTTGTGCGCCGATAAATTTAAGCGCGAAGGTGTTGAGGTTTCTCTAACGGTTACTCCTTGCTGGTGCTACGGCACAGAAGTTATGGATACCGACCCGCTCATTCCAAAAGCAGTCTGGGGTTTTAACGGGACCGAAAGGCCCGGAGCCGTTTATCTTGCAGCAGCTTTGGCAGGTTACTCTCAGAAAGGATTACCCGCATTTGGCATTTACGGTAACGATGTTCAGGATGCAAACGATACAAATATTCCTGATGATGTGAAAGTAAAGATTCTCAGGTTTGTAAAAGCAGCTTTAGCCGTGGCACAGATGAAAGGAAAATCATACCTCTCGTTGGGCTATTCATCCATGGGCATCGCAGGCTCTATGGTCGATTCCTATTTTTTCAGCGACTACCTGGGTATCCGTACCGAGTTTGTTGATCAGACTGAGATACTGAGGCGTATTGATGAAAAAATCTACGATGAGGCTGAGTATGAAAAGGCATTGGTCTGGACAAAAAAATACTGTAAAGAAGGAAAAGACTACAATAACGCACATAACCAGGCCGACCAGCAACGGAAAGAGTACGAATGGGAAACCGTGGTTAAAATGACTCTTATCATCCGCGATCTGATGATCGGAAATCCCAAACTGAAAGAAGAAGGATTTGGCGAAGAATCCAGGGGTCGAAATGCGATTGTTGCCGGTTTCCAGGGGCAGCGCCAATGGACCGACTATATGCCGAATGCCGATTTTCCGGAAGCTATTCTCAATTCATCCTTTGATTGGAATGGAATCCGGCAGGCATTTGTACTGGCTACAGAAAATGACAGTTTAAATGGTGTCGCCATGCTTTTCGGCCATCTTTTGTCGAATACAGCACAGATATTTTCGGATGTACGCACCTACTGGAGTCCCGATGCGGTTAAAAGAGTCACCGGCATGGAACTTGAAGGAAAGGCCGCAAACGGAATCATCCACCTGATCAATTCAGGATCTACAACCCTGGATGCCACTGCTCAGCAAATGGATAAAGACGGTAAGCCGGCCATGAAACCTTTCTGGGAAATTACTGAATACGAAGTAGAAAAATGCCTCGAAAACACGCTTTGGCCTCAAGCGGTAAGGGAGTATTTCAGGGGTGGCGGATATTCGTCACAATTTAAAACTGCCGGTGAAATGCCGGTAACCATGTCGCGGGTGAATATCATCAGAGGTATTGGGCCTGTTTTGCAGATAGCTGAAGGCTGGACGGTTGAAATTGATTCCGAAATTCACCGGAAAATAGATGAACGCACAAATCCAACCTGGCCAACAACATGGTTTGCACCACGCCTGAATGGGAAAGGGGCATTTACCGATGTGTATTCTGTAATGGCAAACTGGGGGGCCAACCATGGCGCTATTTCATACGGGCATATTGGAGCCGACCTTATCACCCTGGCCTCAATATTACGGATTCCTGTTTGTATGCATAATGTAGATGACAAATTGATTTTCAGGCCATCAGCCTGGGCTTCTTTCGGTCAGGATAAGGAAGGCAGCGACTACAGGGCATGTGATAACTTTGGCTCGTTGTATGGTTTGAAAAAATAATCATAGTAACAAATTATAAACCTGCAATTTATGCTTAAAGGAATATCACCTCTCATTACCCCTGAACTACTTTCTGTTATGGCCAGTATGGGTCATGGGGACGAAATAATACTTGCTGACGCTCATTTCCCGGCGCATTCCTTAAATTCGCGGGTCCTTCGGGCCGATGGTATCCGTATCCCGGATTTACTGGCTGCCATTCTTCCTTTATTCGAAATAGATGCTTATGTACCGGATCCATCAATCATGATGGCTCCGGTTAAAGGCGATAGTTTGGACCCTGATGTTGAGAAGGATTATCTGAAAAGTATAAGAATAACTAATCCTCAAATAGCTGTAATTCATAGGATTGATCGTTTTGATTTTTATGACAGAGCCCAAAAAGCATTTGTTGTTGTAATGACCGATGAAACGGCAAAATATGGCAATATTCTTCTCAAAAAAGGAGTCACACCTGTTTGAAATAGGTGTTTTTTAAAAAACTAAATAAAACATACAGATTATGAGTAAAACAAAATTAACAAGCAGGGAATACCTGATGCCGTTTATATTGATTACCGCCTTGTTCTTTCTCTGGGGTATGGCTCATGGTATGCTGGATGTGCTCAATAAGCATTTCCAGGTGATCCTTGATTTATCAAAGGCGCAATCGGGGCTGATACAATTTTCAGTTTACCTGGCGTATTTTTCAATGGCCTTACCTGCCGGAATGTTCATGAAGAGGTTTGGATACAAGAGGGGAATTATCCTGGGCCTGTTGCTTTTTGCTTCCGGTGCGTTTCTGATAGCCGGAACAACATCACTTGAATCGTTCTGGGTTTTCTTAATTTGTCTGTTTATAATGGGATGTGGACTTACCACCCTCGAAACTGCCGCAAATCCTTACACTACCAGGCTTGGCGATCCCGAATCGGCTGAACGCAGGATTAACCTGTCACAGTCATTCAACGGTCTCGCCTGGACGATTGGCCCACTGATTGGCCTTTATATTTATGGTAACAGCGGAACGGGTAATAGTGACAAACTCAGTTCCCTGATGCTGCCTTATTTAATCATCGGTACAGTAGTTATGCTGGTAGCTGTAATTTTCTTTTTCTCAAAATTACCTGAAATTCCAGAAGTTAGACCAGCGGCTACCAATGATGTTGCAACAAATGAAAGTAAGGAAAGCAAATCGCTGGTAAAGCAAAAACATTTTGTATTGGGCGTGATAGCACAATTCTGTTATGTGGCTGCCCAGACAGGGATTTTCAGCTACCTTATCAATTTTGTGACTGACGAAACGCAAACTCCTCATTTCCCGAATTCCGCAGGTCCCTGGTTTCTGACAATAGGCTTCGCTCTTTTCATGATCGGGCGCATGTCAGGAAGTTTTATTATGGGTTATTTTAAACCTGCTAAAATACTGGCGGTTTATACACTCTGCATTTGTCTGTTGCTTCCTGTTGTTGCCGGCGGATTTGGATGGGCTTCACTCATTTCATTGTATGTAGTGTTCTTCTTTATGTCGATCATGTTCCCAACCATTTTTGCAATGGGAATCAAAGGCTTAGGTGAGAAGACTAAAAAAGCTTCCTCATTTATAGTAATGTCAATCGTAGGTGGAGCATTGTTTCCGGCATTTATGGGCTGGATTGCCGATCATTCGTCCATGTCAATTGGTTTTCTTGCTCCCATTCCGTTGTTTGCCTTTATACTTTATTACGCCCTTCATGGTCATAAGGTGAGGGCCTGATTCAACTTTATAATTCATTCCGCCTGCATTGGGCATGAATGTGGTATTAAAAATTAAAATAATAACTGCATGAAAACCAAAGCTGTAAGAATATACGGGAAAAATGACCTCCGATTGGAGGAATTTGATCTCCCGGAGATGAAAGATGATGAGATATATGCGGAGGTAATCTCCGACAGTATATGCATGTCATCTTACAAAGCAACCAAGCAAGGCTCTGACCATAAGCGTATTCCGGATGACATACATATAAACCCTACCATTATCGGGCATGAATTCAGTGGTATCATCAAATCAGTGGGCACAAAATGGCGGCATCAGTTTAAGGCTGGTGACAAGTTTTCCATTCAGCCCGCTATGAATTACAAAGGAAGCCTTGATGCTCCCGGCTATTCATTCCGGTGGATCGGAGGCGATGCAACCCACGTTCTTATTCCAGGTTCAGTTATGGAAATGGAATGTCTTTTACCTTTTAACGGGAAAGAGTTTTTCCTGGCTTCGCTGGCAGAACCTATGTCTTGTGTAATCGGGGCTTTCCATGCCAATTACCACACCCGTTCGGGATCCTATGTTCACGAAATGGGGATTAAAGAAGGCGGCAATCTTGCAATACTTGCTGGTGTAGGCCCCATGGGACTGGCAGCCATTGATTACGCACTTCACTGCGATCGCAAACCGGGGTTGATAGTTGTTACCGATATCGATCAGATCCGTCTCTACAGGGCATCAAAACTTCATAGTCCGGAAGAAGCAGCCCGTGAAGGAATTAAACTGATCTATATAAATACTTCTAATTCGGCAACAGCGGTTGAGGAACTTAAATCACTAACGGGTGGCGCTGGTTACGACGATGTATTTGTTTTTGCTCCTGTTAAACCGGTTGTTGGACAAGGCGATCAGATACTGGGCTTTGACGGCTGCCTGAATTTCTTTGCCGGCCCTTCGAATCCTGAATTTAAAGCTGAATTTAATTTTTATAATGTGCATTATGCTTTCACCCATATAGTGGGTACAAGTGGCGGGAACACGGATGACATGCGCGAAGCGCTTCGATTGATGGCTGAAGGAAGAATTAATCCGGCTGGCATGATCACTCATATCGGAGGGCTGGATGCAGTGATCGAAACTACCCGCCACCTGCCTGAAATCCCCGGAGGAAAAAAATTAATTTATACACATAAGAAATTCCCCCTTGTTGCGCTGGATCATCTTTCTGCAAACAGCAACGACTTCCCGTTTATGGCTGAACTGGATAAAATAGTGAAAGCTAATGAGGGATTATGGTCGCTTGAAGCAGAAAAGTATTTGATGGATAATGCGCCGGAGATCTGATTATAATAACGATATTACTTCAACCATTACCTGAATTACAAAAAGCCCTGTTTTGGAAGGAACAGGGCTTTTTTATTGTTTATGTGGATAATACCTTCCTAATCAGTTAAATTAAGAATGCTCCAGTAACAGTTAAAAGCAGGGAACAACTTAAACATATTTTTCCAAAAATCACCTCTTAGCCCAATCGCTGAAAAACTGGCATTTGTGTCAATTATTCAACTATTTCCAAATCGGCCGACGCTATGACAAGTGTGGGAATAAATTGTTGCGCAACTGGCTGCCAGCACAGATGTATGTATAGATTTCAAATGTTTCAACCTACACGCAAACCCGCATTTGTTGCCAACAGTACTTCCTTTTATCTTTTAAAAGGTAAATCTATACTATTCTTTTCTATTATTTCGTTCTTGGTTTCATCCTTTATCTCATCCATTTCTTTGTGGGACAATCCATAAGGCATTCCATTTGAAGTATATCCTGCAATAAATCCAATATATTTATCACTTTCAATCAGTGATTCATTGCCATGTTTTGCATTCTTAAATCTCAGTCTGTTTCTATGTCGTTTTTAACTTATGATATTGTTGAAACCGGGGAATTTGTTCATAAAAATTTTAAGATACTATTCAAATCCTGTCTTCCAACAATTGCCATTATCTCGACTACTCCATTGTTTAGTCTGTAAAATATACTATCAGACCCGCAAACACAACGTCTATATCCTGTTTTTATAGAATCGACTGATTCAAAAGAAAAGGGTAGTCGGGCTATAATGTCAAAATACTCAAAAAATGAATCAAAGTATTTATCAGCTTGAGTCTCTCCAAACTTTTCGATGCCATAATGATGAATTCGTATCAAGTCTTCTTTAGCTTCATTACTTAATCTATATTTGACCATTAAGTAGCGACTTTGATTGTTTTAAAATTTGTTCTTTAGTATCATCAGTAAATCCTCTACTTTCAGATTTATCTAATTTAGCTCTAATAAAATCAACTTGAACTTGCTGCTTTCTAGCCTGTCTGATCAAATCATTAATTAGTTCACTTTTACTAGCGTATTCTTCATTGTTCACTTGTACTTTTAACCATTCTTCATTTGGTTTTGTGAACGATATACTTTGTCTTGCCATAATATTTTTTATTTTGATGCAAATATACACCAAATACGCACCAATTGCAAATTTTCTTGTATTGTTGGTAACGATTTATAAACGAGATTCTGAATTCCATTGCCAATGAATTGCTTATAGGTTTGGAGTGAATGAGTAGGGAAATTGAATTTCTCAAGAATAGAATTCATAGAATCTGCCAGATATTCAAGTGAATTAACCAAGGTCCCGTCTAAATCAAATATATACTGCAAGTGGGATAAATTGTGACATTTTCCATTCAAATTCCAAATCTCAAATTCCAAGATCCAAATTTCAAGCACATGTTTATCAATGCTTTTAAAATTAATGGTACAATATAATTTTCCCCCTTGAGATTTGGGACTTGAGACTTGGTATTTGGGGCTTTTTTTTAAGAAGAATGTAAGGATTTATCCCGTTTAAAGTATAAGAGGTGCTGATTACAAATCGTCAACAGCGACTGCAAATTTTTTGGCATATCCCAGGGAGCAGTGTATAATCGGTAATTATTGCGGAATCAAACACCACACAGCATACAAAGGCACCGATTTTATATGATTTTCGAAACCAAAGTTTTTTCCTGAAATGCGAATGCCATAGCCGGAGTTGTATTGTTTCATAAACATGTAGAGCGACACTGACTTTGTCCTTTTACCTTTTTTTACTTCAACCGGAATAACCTCGCCCGCAATCTGCACCACAAAATCCAATTCGGCGGTATTTTCGTTTTTCCAGTAATACAAAGAAAACCCATTGCAAATCAGGGCCTGTGCCACATAATTTTCACTTATCATCCCTAAAAACATATTATCTTCTTGCAGTGGTGACAATATGGTTTGGATTGCCATACCCGACTTCATGGTTAGCATACCGGTATCGCCCATGTAAAGTTTAAAATCACTTAAGCCGGCATATGCCGAAACAGGCATAAATCCGTGTGAGGTTTTCCGGCATTTGAGTGCTATGCCATCATAAACAAGCCATTCTATCGATTCTCCGAAAATAGTTGCGGTTCCTCCACGCTGAACAGTTTTGTATTGAAACTTGACATTTTCCTTGGCCAATTGTGCTGGTATCGAATTATAACAAGCCCTGACTTTAAGTGTTGTTGCAGGATTTGCATATTTTGCCATATCGGCGATGTATTCATTTAAAATTCGTCCCTGAACATCCCTGACTGTCAGAAAACTGGATGAGTCAATAAACTCTTTTACAGCCGCAGGCATACCGCCTGTAATCAGATATCGTTTATAAAGTTCCAGGGCTTCATTGTGCAAGGCATTCGGTAATGCTAAATTTTGATTGAAATGAGTTAAAATATCCTGGCTTAATGCTGTTCGTTTCATTGCCCACTGAAATTCCTCAAAATCCATTGGAAACATCGTCAACTCATCAACTTTGCCCACCGGAAATGAATATTTTTCGCGATTAACAGCAACTCCCAACAAACTACCTGCCGCAATGACGTGATATTGCGGAACTTCTTCACAAAATGCCTTTAACGATAACAATGCACGCGAACTCGACTGTATTTCATCAAGAATAATAAGTGTTTCGCCCGGGATAATGCGCACATCCGAAACAGATTCAAGATACTGTACAATATGCATAGGATTGATGTCGCCATCGAAATACGAATTTATATTGCTATTTGTTTCTAAATTGATGTAAACAAATTGGTTGAAATGTGAAGCGGCAAAATCCTTCAAAATATAGGTTTTCCCAACCTGCCGTGCTCCATTCAAAATCAGTGGCATCCTACCAGTCTTATTTTTCCACCGGATGAGTTTTTCCTGGATTTTTCGTTTCATATTGTTATGATATCAGAGCTTCAAAGATATTAATTACTATGAATAAATCAAAATATTATGATTTATTCATAGTAATTAATCAAAAAATGGAATTAAGTTGATGTTGAGTTATTCCAATCCCCCCATGCAGTTGCTGCCAAAGTTTGTTGGCAAGTATCGCCAAACACCGATCTGATATAAATTTTGCTGCATCTGCCACATAAAAAAACCTTGCCATTGTTGGAAAAGGGTAAAAATAACTAAATTCACAATCAGTCGTTGATTGGTTTATCCATTAATGTAAAATGAGATTGAAAATCCTTGGCAAAAAAAAAGTATATAACAGGTCAGCTCCATCCAGTACAAACCTTTATGCAGCTCCCTTATCGTGTAAATAAAACACTAAACAGTTGAAGTTATTCCCTTGTTTTATCACAATTAATTTGAATCTGCACCCTTGTAATATTACAATTTATGAATTATTATACCCTTGTTATGTTACAAATAAATAAAAGTTATACCCTTGTTTTATTGCAAACAATATGTGTCTTTATTGCGATTCAATAAAAATATTTGGGTATGATTAGAAGGAATGCATTCAAATACTTAGAACAATGGGCTGAAAGAGAGGACAGAAGACCATTGATACTACGAGGTGCGAGGCAAGTTTGCAAACAACCTTAGTAACTGAATTCTCAAATAAATTCGATGTGTTTTTATCGTTGAATTTGGATAAGCACGAAGATAATATATTGTTTGAGCAATATACAAATATTGAAATACTTACCGATGCGATTTATAGACATTGCAAAAAGCAAAAAAACAGGGAAGAACCTTGTTGTTTATAGATGAAATACAAAGCTCGCCTAAGGCTGTTGCTTTACTTCGATATTTTTATGAGGAAATGAAGCAACTTCATGTTATTTGTGCCGGTTCTCTATTGGAGAGTTTAATCGATAAACATATTTCATTTCCAGTTGGCCGGGTGGAGTATTTAGCCATTCGTCCGTGTTCGTTTTTGGAGTTTTTAAATGGGATTGGCGAAGATTTCGATTTCGATTTAGTCAATAATTTAAATGTTTCGAATGTACACAATCGTGTCACGGCTTTGTTTACAAATTTCACTATCGTAGGTGGAATGCCTGCTGCTATTACTAAATATGCTGTGAATAGAGATGTTTTGGCAGTGGATAAAATTTATGAAACCTTATTAAACGCCTATATCGATGATATTGAAAAATATGCCCGAAACGAAACAATAGGACAAATCATAAGGTATATCTTAAAAAACGGATGGAATTTTGCTTCCGAAAGAATCACCTTTGATCGTTTTGGCAATTCCAATTATAAATCGCGTGAGGTGAGTGAAGCTTTTCACACCATCGAAAAAGCCATGCTACTGGAATTGGTTTATCCTGTTACAAGTGCTCAAATACCAATGCTAACATCAACATCACATCGCCCCAAACTTATCTGGTTTGATACCGGTTTAGTAAATTACATTGCAGGTGTGCGAGAAAGTTTGTTTTCGGTAACTGATGTAATGGATGCCTGGCGTGGACGAATTGCAGAACAAATCGTTGCTCAGGAATTGCTATCGTGTAAATGGCAAGTGTCGGCTCATCGACAATTTTGGGATAGGCCTAAAACCCAATCCTCAGCCGAAGTCGATTTTGTGATACAGTATAAAAACTGGGCTATCCCTATTGAGGTTAAATCGGGTCACAATGCCAGATTAAAATCTTTACACCTGTATATGGAGGAAGCACCTCACTATAGCCGTGCGGGTGTGGTCGCAACCACTTTCGGTGAATGTTGTTAAAACACAAACGGGTAAGGAGTTTAAATTGATAAATGTTCCGTTTTATTATGTGTGTGTGTTGGAAAAAGTTTTGGAGAAATATAGAAAATAATTTAGAATTTGTCATCGGGTTGCAGCGCACCGAAACAGTTTATTTAATCCTGATTTATTTGGGAGCAGGAATGTGTAATGCCCCATATCCCTTTTGCCATTCAAATTTAAACTTTGAAAAGCCCTGTTGTTTTATCCAGGTATTATTCGATGTTTTTATATCTTCTGCCAGATCAGGGATTAACTGATTAACATTAATTTTTGTCATGGTTGATTTTAAGAAAAGCTGGTTTCAAAATGTTTTTTTTCAATTTGTTCCAATGTTTTCCCTTTGGTTTCGATCAGATATTTGTACACAAAAATGAAGCAGAGCACACACATCACGGCATAAATCATAAAAGTGAATCCGCCTTTCAGGCTTACCAGGAGAATCGGAAAGCTGAATGAAACTACGAAGTTAGCTGCCCATAAGCAGAACACGGCAAGGGAAACAGCATGACTTCTGAGATTGTTTGGGAAGATCTCCCCGATCAATACCCATACTATCGGGCCCAATGAAAGGGCAAAGAAAGCAAGGTAGCCCATAATGAAAATCAGAACAATGATCCCCGTGAAATTGCCCGTAAAATAGGCTATTGAGATCGCAAACAGGAAAAATCCCATTCCTACCGAACCGATCAGCATCAGCAATCGGCGGCCAAGCCTTTCAATCAATAAGATGGAAACTATGGTAAAAGTCAGATTGACCAATCCCATGATCATGGTTTGAAACAATGCCGAATCATTGCCAAAACCTGCCGATTTAAAAATGGCAGGAGCATAATACATAATAACATTTATTCCGGTAACCTGCTGAAATACAGCAAGAAGTATCCCGATATACATTAGTTTTCTCATCCGGCCCTTAAACAATTGACTGAATTTTCCGGTAATGGATTTTTCGGTGGACTCAATGATCTCAGCCATCGCCCTGGCGGCAGAATCGGCTCCGCCTATTCTTTGCAATACTCTGAGGCCCTCTTCTTTTCGTTTTCTTTGAACCAGCCATCTGGGGCTCTCCGGAACAAGGAAAAGAAATACCAGGAACAAACTGGTCGGGATGATCATGATGCCCAACATATACCGCCAGTTATCAATTCCACCATACTGGTAAAGAAAGTTATTAGAAACAAATGCCAGCGCCTGACCGGTAAAGGTGGCTAACTGATTGAACGAAACCATACGGCCTCTCCATTCGGGCGGAGAAATTTCAGATATGTATATCGGGCAGAGCATAGAGGCCGCACCTACCGCAACACCCGCAAACATCCTGAAAATAATGAATTCGCCAAAGCTATGTGACAGGGTACATCCAAACGTTGAGAAAAGAAAAAGAATGGCCGTAGCAATCAGCATTTTTTTTCTTCCGAAAAGCTCACTGGGTTTACCGGCAAAGAAGCAGCCTATCATACAGCCAATGATAATGCAGCTGACGGCCCAACCTTTTTGAATTTCATCGAGGCCAAAAACCTTGGGAGTTTCAATAAATTCAATTACCCCGGAAATTACCGAGGTATCAAAACCAAAAAGAAAACCCCCGATGGCTGCAACAAAGCACACGAAAATAAGGTATGGTTTCATTTTCCGTATCTATCAATTATTTTGTTCAACTTGTTCCGGTAATAGGTGAAATTTTCGAAGTTCACATCCGGTGGAATAAAATGATCGCCAAAAGGGATGTATCCGCCGGTTTTCAAAACCTTTTCCACCGGCTCAAGAATTTCATCAATTCGCTTTTTACCCAAAACTATTTCCGATTTTGGAATACCTCCGAGCATTTGCAGTGACGGGTATTTCTGACGAACTTTAACAATATCCATCCCGCAATTCGTTTCAAAGGGATACATTCCGGTAACACCAGCCTCCATAAAGAGGGGTATAAGTTCGTTACAGTCGCCGTCGGTGTCAAGAAGAATCACTTTTACCCCTTTTGATTTCACAAAGTCACCGATCCTTTTGATATAGGGCAGAAGAAATTCCCTTATCATATCTGTAGAAATCATCGACCCTTTGCCAAAAGAAATATCTTCCCAGATTTGCCAGTGATCAATGGAAACCTGAGAAATCACTTCTTCGAATACGGCTAACCAGATATTTGTGAAAGTATTAAGAATGTCATGAATCAAATCCGGTTTCATACAGTACCAGATAAACAGGTTCTCGTAGCCGATCAGGTGGGCCAGGGTTCCAAAAAATCCCTGCGGATATCCACCAATGGCAAGAGGATAGTCGCGGTTCCTGTATTCCTTTAAGAGGATATCCCAATCAGATGGAAAACGGTCTTTCAGATTATTAATATTCAGACGCTCTTTCTTTAGTTTTTCCCAACTGGTTTCATCTGTTATGGGCCAAAAAAGAGAAGTTGGAATAGTACTTTCGTCTTTTAGAAAAATCCGCTTTACGCCATCCAGGTCAATAAAGGTAAAAGTCTTTTCATTTTCGGCCAGTATTTGCACGTCGAACATCGGACAAAAATGCAGGTTGACATCTACCAGGCGCTGAGTATAATCCATGCTAAAATGATGTCTGACATCGGAATCGAGAGGAAATCCCTGTGTTGGCCAATATAATCCCCCCGCCATCACGGCAATTCCTTTAGGTAAGCGGTTAATTCCAGCGCATGTCCAGGCTGCACTGTACAAAGAGGATGTTGGCGTGGTGATTGCAGGATTCAGAACAGGATAGTTCTTCATGGGAAGACCCTCATCATACCAATTATTAATGGTTTCACCCCAATATCCGAATTCCCACTTAATTGAATGTACATCAGGACTAAAGTTCATAACTTCAAGAAAACGTTCTCTGGTGTTCATGATGGAATGGTTTTAATTTAAATCCCGCCAAACCGCCTCCAGGGCTGCTGAAGCTTTTTTATATAAATCGAACTTCTTTTCATAAACAGGAATGTTTGCTGCTATAGGTTCAATCCGGCATTTCACTTTTACCATATATCGCGCGGCTTCCGGAAGATCTTTATATACCCCTGCTGCAACAGCGGCAGCCATGGCACAACCAAGCGTGCCAAGTTCTTTGGTTTCAATGAGCTCTACCGGGATCTTGAACACATCAGCAAAAATCTGTGCCCATATCAATGAATTTGCAGCACCTCCTGCGAGCCTGACAGCATTTGTTTTGGTACGATTAGCCAGGAGTTTCTCCAGATGGACCATATGGCAGAATGCAATACCTTCCAGAACAGCTCTTATTACCTGGGGCCGTGTATGATGACTATCCATTCCCAATAGGGTTGCTTTAGCCTGGGGATTATAATTGGAACCAAAAATATACGGGAGAAAGATGATGTTCTGCTCATCCGGGGCAACCTTTTCGGCCAATTCGTCGCAGTATTGAAAAACATTTATATTCAATTCCCCGGCCTTGCGTTTTTCTTCAGCCAAAAACATATCCATGAACCATTCGTAGTTGCCTGCAGAAGTCGGGCTGCATTCTTCGATCAGGTAGTACCCGGGTATGCAGTAAAGTGAATTCATCATTACCGTTTTATTCATCACGGGTTGTTTGGATATGTATTCATTTATACTCCAGGTTCCTGCGATAACACATATATTTTCATCATTGACAATATCCATGGCAATTGCGCAGGCATCGATGTCAAACATACCGCCCGCGAGGGGAGTCCCTTCAGTTAGACCGGTTTCCAAACTGGCACGTTTGCATACCGTTCCGCAGAAATCGGTAGAATTTTTGAGCGGTGGCAATGCGTTAAAAAGACTTTCCAGCCCGTATTCAGCCAGGAGTTCCCGGTCGAATCTGACATCTTTATTATTCAGCATATTTGAACCCGAGTAATCGGTTACCTCGGCAAAAGCCTGGTCTGTCAGCTTAAAACGGATGTAATCTTTTACTTCAAATATCCACCGGATCTTTGATATGATCGAGGGTTCATTATCCTTTATCCAGCAAAGGAGAGAAACCGGCTGGCAGGCAAGGATCTTCTGAAATGTTTTATTAAAAACCCTGTCTGCTGTGCCATCGGCATTCCACTTTTCAGGATACATCCAGGCGCGGCTATCTGTTGAAACAATTCCGTTATAACAGGGTTTATCATCTTTACCCCACAAATAAAGTCCCTTGCCATGTCCGGTGCAGGCAACTCCTGTTATTTTCCTTGCATCAATTCCTGCCTGAGCAATTGTTTCGCGGATTACTTCGCAATTCACTTTCCAGAGTTCATCCATATCCCTCTCTGTAAAGCCTGCCTGAGGCGTTATCATCTTTAGTCTGGATGATGATGATGAAATCTCTTTCCCAACTTCATCGAAGATTACTGCTTTGCACATGGAACCTCCGTTGTCGATACCCATAAAATAATTTGACATAATATTCCTCCTGTTTAATTGATTTTTTCAAACCTTGATCTTAAGAATTCATTCACAAAATTCAGTTGTTCTTTCCAGTTATAATTCCCGGTATACCAAAACTCGCCTACAAATATTTTCACGCCCAGCTCCAAAGCAATTTTAATGTTACTAATAAAATCAACATGTCCCTTACCATAAGGAACTTCCCTGAATATTCCCGGAACAGTTTCCTTCAGATGCAGGGCGACCATATGTCCAGCTGCACGCTTCATATCTTCAGATACCTGATGATCATAAAGTACAGCGGCATTCGTAATATTTCCCAGGTCAGGATAAACCTGAAGATATGGGGATTGTATCCGGTTTACATATTGCATCACTTTGTAAACAGTATTAAGGAATTCCGTCTCCATGGTTTCAAAAGCAAGGATTACCCCTTTTTTTGCCGCCATTTCCGAGCTTATTCTCAGGTTATCCAGAAACAGCTGCCTGGTATTTTCATTCGAAGGTTGGTAAAATTCATCGTAACCGGCTATCTGAATGATTCGTATCCCGGTATCAGCAGCGAAACCGATGGCATCCGACATGATTTCCATACCCCGGGCTCTGACCGTATCGTTCTCACTGCCAATAGGGTATTTTCTATGACCGCTTAAACACATCGTCATGATTCCGGTTCCCGTCTCCCAGGTTAATTCAACAAGTTCCTGCCGCTGCTTTTTGTTCCATTTCAGCCGGCTAAGTTTTTTATCTGTTTCATCGATGCTGATCTCGAGAAAATCAAATCCTGCTTTTTTTGTCTCGGTCAGCTTTTTCTGCAGAGACAGGGAATTGGGCATTGATTTCTCATAGAGACCTAAAGAATAATCATTCATTAATTAGTTGTTTCAATTGAAATTGATTTGTTGAGCTTAATTTCAGGTATAGTAATCCAAACCCAGGCTTTATCACCGCTGACAAAGCAAGGATAGTCCTTTTTATCTTTCCTGTTCAGTTCTACCCCGATACTCTTCGTATCTGTGGGAAACGGTCCCAATCTGAAGTTTACATTCTTTAAATCGCCTCCGGCGATCGTTTTTAGTGTTACGGTTTGTGTCCCGTTTTTCGGATAAGACACAGTCATGTTTATAGTACAGGTATAGCTTTCACCACCAGAATATACAATAACCGGGTAATCTGTAATGCTCATTCCCCAGTTTTCCGGCAGACGGGGCATAATCCTTATGGTCCCCGGTATATTGTCATCGATTCCGGCGCACAGCAAAATAGTATTAACTGTTTCAGCTTGTTGAAATCCATTGCCCAGGTCACCCTGCCTCCTGATGATTTCCCTTTTTAAATCAACACTTACACATTCGGGTACGATATAGGGTTTGGGCAAGCGGGGAGAATAACAGATGTGGGCCAGATTTCTCATCCATTGCGTAGCATCATCCATTTTATCGAGCAACATAGCGGTTTGAGTGAGCAGATCATGATCATATCCAATACCAGTAGGTCCAAAAAAGCCGGGCCTGGAATCTTTGTTTTTCAGATAAGTATTCCGTGAGCGTTCCAGCCACCCTGCCGGAAGTTTATTGGTTAGATCAAAGCCATAATATTCCTTTAAAGTTGCTAATAAATTTTCATGATAAAATCCAACTTTTCTCCATATTTTTCCATAAAGGGAATCATCCGCCGGAAAATAAGCCTGCATGTTTTTTTGCAACTTCGATGCGCAGGTTCTCCATTTCAGGGAATAATCTGAAGCGCCTATTGAATCCGCCATTTCAGCATACATTAGCAGTCCAAGATAACAGGGATAATTGCAATACAAGGTATAATCGTTCATGCCTGCTTCGCTCTCGGCATAAAGAAGGCCGAATTTTGAGAATGACAAAGCAGGATTATCAAAACTCCAGAAGAGGTAGTCGGCCGCTTCTTTAAG
>Ga0315283_10000160_pt1 | contig 43046 bp, 27 predicted proteins | sample YL17G09_0_MG_FD_204541 | JGI IMG/M metagenome (GOLD analysis project Ga0315283, IMG submission 204541) | Sediment microbial communities from Yellowstone Lake, YNP, Wyoming, USA - YL17G09_0 | ecosystem: Environmental > Aquatic > Freshwater > Lake > Sediment | place: USA: Wyoming | collected...
AAAGCAGAGGACCTGGTAAGGGTGATGGTAGAAAAAGTGCGGAAGAATAAAGCTTTAAATCCCATTAAGGTACCGGTTACCAAAACAGCGCTGGTCATCGGCGGTGGAGTTGCCGGTATACAGGCTGCTCTGGATATAGCAAATTGCGGTCATAAGGTAATTATGGTCGAAAGGCAGCCTTCTATTGGCGGGCATATGTCGCAGCTTTCGGAGACATTCCCCACGCTCGACTGCTCCCAATGCATCCTCACGCCCCGTATGGTTGAAATAGCACAGCATCCCAATATCACGCTTTATACCTATGCCGAAGTTGAGAGCCTCGATGGCTTTATCGGCAATTTCAAAGTGAAGATCAGGAAGAAATCAAAAAGCCTTGATGAAAACCTTTGCACCGGATGTGGGCTATGCACCACCAAGTGCCCTCAGAAGAAGATTCCCAATGAGTTTGAGCGGGGACTTGGATTCCGCCCGGCCATTTATGTGCCGTTCCCACAGGCCGTTCCCAACAAACCGGTGATTGACAAGGAAAATTGCACCTATTATATCAAAGGGAAATGCAAGATTTGCGAAATCGTTTGTCCTACGAAGGCCATACGTTTCGATCAGCCAGACGAGATTGTTGAAGTAGAAGCAGGTGCTATTGTGCTGTGCACAGGTTTTGATGTGTTGAAACCCGACTTTTTCCCAGAGTATGGTTACGGGAAATATAAGGATGTGATCGACGGGCTTCAATTCGAGCGTCTTGCTTCGGCCTCAGGGCCTACAAATGGTGAAATCCGAAGACCATCCGATGGCGCTATCCCAAAGAAAATTGTATTTGTAGCCTGTGCCGGCTCCCGCGACCCGGCTAAAGGCATTGAATATTGTTCCAAAATCTGTTGCATGTACACGGCAAAACATGCAATGCTCTACAAGCATAAAGTCCACGATGGCGTTCCGTATGTATTTTACATGGATATCCGCGCAGGCGGAAAAATGTACGAGGAGTTTGTACGCAGGGCTATCGTTGAGGAGGAAACCCAGTATATCCGCGGCCGCGTTTCCACCATTTATGAGAAAAACGGTAAACTCATCGTGAAAGGTGCAGATACGCTGATGGGTGGAAAAGCCGTGGAGATAGAAGCCGATATGGTTGTGCTGGCCACAGCAGGTGTTGCCAGTAGCGGCTCCGAAGAACTTGCCCAAAAAGTGCACGTATCATACGACTCATACAAATTCTTTGCTGAAGCACATCCTAAGCTGAAACCCGTAGAAACCAATACTGCCGGTATTTTCCTCGCAGGTGCCTGCCAGGCCCCAAAAGATATTCCCGAATCGGTTGCCGCAGCATCGGGAGCCGCAGTAAAAGTAGCTGCCTTATTCTCAAACGACGAACTTACCCGCGACCCGCTTATTGCAGTGGTTAACAGGCAGGCTCCACCAGTATTTTCATCATGCGTGGGTTGTTTCCTGTGTCAAAGCGTTTGCCCATACCAGGCTATCGAACGCGAAGAGATTAAGAACAGGAATGGCGATGTTATCAAAACACTGGCCAGGGTGAATCCAAGTCTTTGCCAGGGTTGTGGTACATGCGTTGCCCTATGCCGCACCAAGGCTATCGATATCCACGGATATTCAAACCAGCAGGTATATGCTGAAATTATGACTTTGTTAAACGACTAACCGTATATCAGAATGCAGGAATTTGAACCTAAAATTGTGGCATTTGTCTGCAATTGGTGTACTTATGCCGGGGCCGATCTTACGGGTACCAGCCGGATAAAGTACGCTGCCAATGTCAAAATCATACGTTTTCCGTGCACCGGGCGGATAGATTTCATGATTCTGATGAAAGCCTTCGAAAATGGTGCCGACGGAATCATTGTATCTGGCTGCCACCCTAACGATTGCCATTACAGTACCGGCAACTTCCATGCCCGCCGACGCTGGATCATTTTCCGGAATCTCCTCAATTTTAGCGGTATCGATACAGAAAGGATCCAGTTTAGCTGGGTATCGGCTGCCGAAGGTTTCAAATGGGCCGATGTTGTAAATTCCACTGTAGCAAAAATCCGCGAAATGGGCCCTTACCAGAACTATAAGGAAATTGAAGTTTCCACTTTATTCGATAAGGAGGACACAAACAGATGAAAGAATTGATAGTAAAAGTTTCTGAATTACTCGATAATAAAGCCATTGATGTTTTTATCGGCTATGGCCAGGGAACCGGCGATCGCATAAGGGCTGTTTTTATCCGGACTCCGGAGGAGGCCGAAAAGCTCATCTTTAATGAAAACTGCAACCAGAATCTCGCCGTTTACCTCCTGAAAGATGAAGCTAAACGTCTTGGAAAAATCGGATTCCTGGCCGGCAACTTCGCCTTGCGCAGCATGATGCAACTTGCATCGGAGTTCCAGATCAAAGATGGACAAATACTGGCAATGCATATTACACCCGGCAACAGCATCATCGAATTTGCGGACTTTAAGTCCATTGAAGAATACCTGCAAACCGTGGATACCGGCGTTGCAGTTGCTGAGAAAGAAATGATCGCTAAACTGAACGCCATGAGCGTGCAGGAAAGGTATGAATTCTGGACCATTGAATTTTCGAAATGCTTTAAATGCTATGCATGCCGGGCAGCTTGTCCTATGTGCTATTGCCATCGCTGCACTACTGACTGCAATCAGCCACAATGGATTCCGGTGGCAAGTCACGGGATGGGCAACCTCGACTGGCACCTGATGCGAGCCATGCATCTTGGAGGTCGTTGCGTTAATTGCGGCGAATGCGCCAAAGCATGCCCAATGGATATCCCGCTCAATCTCCTTACTTATCAATTAATCGATGGCATACAGACTGATTTTGGAGCAGTAGCAGGCATGAAAGCAGATGCTGTTTATGCCCTGTCCACCTACAAACCCGACGACAAGGAAAACTTTATAATTTAAACCATGGAAACCGAAAATATGATCCTGAAATACAGTTCCCTGGATAAAGTTCTGGAGATGCTGCAGGCCGGCGGAAGCCACATTCTTGCCCCGGTTCGCAAAGGAAAGATTGTGGAAATTGAACAGGTTATAGCGCTCAGCGAAATAGCACTCGATTGCCTTCTTTCCACCCAATCAGCAAAAAAAGCGGCTTTCCCGAAAGTGGAGAAAGTACTGGAATACTCTTTAGACAGAGGAAATACTACCCACAAAACTATAGACATGGATCATTATCCTGAAGTGGTGCTTTTCGGCGTGAGGCCTTGTGATGCTTCGGGATTCCGGTCGCTCACCGCTATTTTCAACGGTGATGCAGCCGACCTCTTCTACCTGAAAAAACTTGAAAAGACCACCATCATATCTTTTGGATGCAATACCGCCGACGAATACTGCTTTTGCACTTCAACAGGCGGAAACCCTGGTAATACCGAAGGGAGTGATATTCAATTCACGCGTATTGATGACGAAGACATGCTGGTTGAGATTCTTACGCCGAAAGGGCAGAAAACAGCTGCTCTTTTTCACGGTTTGCTATTCAGTCCATCCGGAGAAATTGACAAAAAGAAAAACCTTGCTGATGTGCCGGTTGTTTTCGACCTGGAAAAAGTTGTTTCCAATACTACTGCCGGTTTTAACAATACCGCCCTCTGGATGGAGCAATCGCTGCGCTGCATAGGTTGCGGGGCATGTGCCTTTGTATGCCCTACCTGCGCCTGTTTCGACTTCCAGGATGAACACAACAGGCATAAAGGTGTGCGGTTGCGGCTATGGGACTCCTGTGGCTTTTCGCTCTTCACGCTGCATACTTCCGGGCATAATCCGCGGGAGATGCAAAGCCACCGCTGGAGGCAGCGCATCATGCATAAATTCGCTTATATGCCCGAACAACTCAAAGTTGTGGGTTGCGAAGGTTGCGGCCGTTGTTCCAGGGCATGCCCTGTGGATATGAATATCAAGGAACATTTAATCACTATCGCGGAGTCATAAAAATGGACGGACAAAATATTTACGAGCCTTATCTGATGAAAATCGAAAGCATCACGGATGAGGCGCCTTTCGTGAAAACTTTCAGGTTGAAGTTTTCCAGCGAAGAACAAGGCAATAATTTTACTTTCAGAACCGGACAGTTCGGCGAGTATTCAGTATTTGGCGAAGGTGAATCTACTTTTTGCATCGCTTCTCCTCATACGCGCAAAGGTTACATCGAATGTACCTTCAGGGAAGCCGGACGTGTTACCTCAGAACTGGCCAGCCTCGATGTAGGCGATACCATTGGATTCCGCGGACCATACGGTAATATTTTCCCTATTGACGAATGGAAGGGTAAGAACCTCTTATTTATCGCCGGAGGCATTGCCTTACCACCTATGCGCAGTGTAATCTGGTCCTGCCTCGACCTCCGGGAGAATTTCAAAGATATTACCATTCTTTACGGTGCGCGCTCAGTCGCCGACCTGGTATACAAAAGCGAGCTGGAAGACTGGAAGCAAAGGTCCGATATCAATCTTGTAACTACTGTTGATCCTGGCGGCGAAACTCCCGGATGGAAAGGAGATATTGGCTTTGTGCCTACCATCCTTGAAAGAATGAAGCCAGTAAGCGCGAACACCATTGCCATTGTTTGTGGCCCACCTGTGATGATAAAATTTACTTTCCCGGTGCTCGAAAAATTTGGCTTTACAGATGACCAGGTATATACCACGCTCGAAAACCGGATGAAATGCGGCATTGGAAAATGCGGCCGATGTAATGTGGGGAAAGTTTTCGTTTGCAAGGATGGCCCTGTGTTTACCAGAACACAGCTAAAGGAGTTGCCTGACGAATACTAAGATTTCTATTAAAAAAAAAGGCCTGTCGGATATTTCGGCAGGTCTTTTTTTTGAATTTTAATTTAGCACTTACATCAAAATAAACCAAACAATTTATGATTTATCATTGGCCAATAAGATGATCAACTTCTTCTTTTAACCTTGGAATATGATTTATAATAATTCCCCAGATATTTTCATCTGACACATTGTCGTAGCCATGGATAATCTGATTTCGTAACCCAACTATCCTTCTTGCGTTTTGGATAGGGAACGATGGATCTTCTTGGAGGATTCTGTTTATTGCTTCTCCAATAATTTCCAAATCTCTTTCTATGGCTCTTTTCAGGAGAATATCTTTGAAATATTCATCGAATCTCATTTGCCTTCCAACAAAAAATGAATCTATTTCTTCGATAGCAAGTTTTATGTCGTACAGACACTTAAGCACTTTTTCGTTCATATACCAATTGTTTTTCCCTTTCGATCACTTTCCTGAAAATCGGATTCCTGATAGCCTGGATCTCCACCAGGTCAATAGGTCGGAGGAACAGCTGTTCCAACTTCTCTTTTAAATCCATATAATTGTCAAAGTATTCCAACAGGTCAACCTGGTTGAACTCAATCAACATATCAATATCACTGGAATCATTAAATTTATCTGTTAATACCGAACCAAACAAATACAATTCCTTTACCTTATGGGTATCACAAAGTTCTGTCAGCTTATTTTTATTCAGTTCTATCGGATTCATACGGCAAATGTACTAAAGTTCAAGGCTATTTTTACAGTTGCGACCAGTTGGGGGATTTATTGTTTTTCGTAACAAGTAGAGATGCGCCAATGGGGGTATGAACAAGGCACGGATTACAAATTCGCGCCAGCGAGGTTGCCTGACGAATATTAGTAATGAACGATTGAGTTCATAAATAGGCATTTGCAAATAGAAAAGGTTTCGACTCCCCTTCGGCAGGCTCAGGGCAGGTCACTCAGCCGGACATAGTTGTTTGAGCAAAAGAATACAATAATTCGGACGGTCTTCTATGTATGACGGAATTATTTTCGTTGTTAAACGATCTTAGAATAAAGTTTCATAAACTGAACACGTTCAAAATCTGCCGGGTTTTCGATATTCCCCTGACTTAATTTTCCCCGGAATTCGTCCAGCGTCTTGTAACCTTTGGCGTCCATCCAATCCTTAATGCCCTGTACAACAGTTCCAACCTGCCCAAATCCATTTTTGTACAACACTGAGGCCATTTGTATAGCAGTGGCACCGGCAAGGAGTTGCTTTATGGCAGATTCGGCTGTATGAATGCCCGTCGAAGCCACCAGGTTGCATCCTACCCGCCCTGATAACAAGGCCATCCAACGAAGGGAATGTGAATATTCTGAAGGATCGCTCAGCAGGTATTTTGAAGTAACTTCCAATGAATCGATGTCGATATCCGGATGAAAAGGCCGGTTAAACATCACCAATCCTTTAATACCTGTATTCGATAAGTTTATCAATGTACCGGCAAGGCTCGAAAAATAGTAGCCAACTTTGATTGAAACCGGTATTTTTACCTGGTTCAGCACGGCTTCTGCCACATCAAAATAAACCATCTCATTTTCTGAAGAGTTATTTTCAGTATTGGATGGTAAGACATAAATATTGAGTTCTAAGGCATCTGCTCCGGCGGCTTCGATACGGCGTGCAAAGTAATGCCAGTCGTAAGCCGACACGCAATTGATGCTCGCGATAACCGGAATATCCGAAGCGTGTTTTGCTTCTTCAATGAAATTAATATAGCTGCTCAGGGTGTGCGCTTTGGCATAATCCGTAACATAATCAAATGCCTGGGCATAATCGTACTCCCGGGTGGAAAGTACATCCTGGTAGCCTTTCTGAAATGTATCCATGGAACCGCCGCCACGATCGATAAATTTATCGATCTCGTGCCTGATCTGCTCTTCAAAGATTGATTTAAGTACTACTGCCCCTGCGCCACTGTCAGAAGCCTGTTTTATTGCGGAAATTGTACTTGTTATCCCTGAGCTTCCGATGATAACGGGATTCTTCAATTTTAATCCCATGTAATTAGTTGAGAGATCTGCCATAAAGGTGAATATTAGATAATGATTTGTTGAATTATGCATCACAAAGATACACAGGCAGGAACAAAATTATTTCCTAAAAACATGCCTGATTTATGGAATTTTAATTTCCGGAAATAGCCCGTCCGGAGATAAAGAATCTTGCATACAATTATTTTGCTATCAGGCGATTGAATGCAGATTTATTGAGACAATGTAAACCTGAGCGTTATACCACCGTTTGTTTGAGATGTATAGAATTGCGAAGAAACGAATGGATTTGTAATCGTTTTATCAAAGAAGAACCGGATGTTCAGTTTCTGATTGATCACATAGTCCGCTGTTGTCTTAATCGAAACCTGGCGATAGCCTGTGGATATCTGGTTGATGGCTTCATCTATTCGCCGTAGCACAGTCTTGTTATCCCTGATCCCAAAATCCATTTTCAGGGTAACATCGCTCTTAAGTTTTTGTTTCTTACCACCTGTTCCCATGGAAGAGATCGACAATTGTACATCTTTAAACCGGTAGCCAAATCCGAATACAAATTCGCCGCTCGAAACTTCTGTCAGCTGGTTATTTACAAAGCTCAAAGCCAGGTTCCGCGATTTCTTATACTCTACTTTTATCAGCATACTATTAACCATTGTCACGTCAATCCCAATTAACGGCATAAATTGTTCGTTGATCGACGCTATCTCAATACGGTCTTTGGTGATGAAATTGCCCGCCTGATCGAGTGCTGATGGGAAACCTCCATCTTCTTTATAATTGATATTGGAAATGTATGAGCCGATGGCATAGGTTGAACGGTAAGTATGATTAATATTGATGCTTGAAAAATAAGGTTTCAGCGATTTTATCTGCGACAGGCCATTGTAAGTAATTCGCCAGTTGGGAAGAGGGATTTTTGGAAATGCATTCGTACTCACGCTTTCAGGACTTTGTCCGCTATAGGCCGCAAGGAATGCGGGTATCAAAACATCAGGTGAAGCAGCTCCGTATCCAACCGGAAACTGTGTGGAATCAACTATCCCTGTTGAATTTGGATTATCGGCAGCCAGTCTTTCAGCAATCGGAAGCCGGTAGGCTTTCATTCTTTCGAATGTAGGACTGATATTGTCACCATCATCTTTCTTAAAGGCTGTTTTCCAGATGATATAGGACATACTAAAACTTCCGCGCTGCTGAGCAGAAGTCGGACTAAAATCGCCATAGCGATCTGCTTTAAAATATTCCTGGTGATTGCTGGATTCTGTCCTGTCTGCAGTTAGTTCAATTTTCAGGTAACGCAGTGGTTCGAGGTTTGCTTTTACGGTGAAATTCTTAGTCCGCCTGGTAAGGTAAGCATTGTTGAGTAAAGTATCTGTTGAAAGCCAACCGTTCTCAGCTGCTTTATACCTGATATCATCCTGACTCCCGAAGATAAACCCTAATCCTGGTGCATTGGCCGACCAGTTATTTCCCAGTGCCCCCGATTCGGGTTTGAAGCCTGGCAATAACGTCCCATTGGTTTCACTGTAATTAATGTTTCCGTCTTTAAAAGCCATTAATATTCCTATCAGATTATTACCGATTATTCTGAAATAGTCCTTCTTAGGTTTAACATCTGTTGTATCAGCGCCCGCTTTAGCTTTGTCTGCTTCTTCTTTTTTCTTGTCCACTGCTTTAGGGGTTTCCCTTTTCATCCCGGGGGCACCAGGCCTGTTCGGTCCATCTGCCTTTGTAAGTGCCAGATTCACTTTCTGGAGAAATCCAACTTTATTGTAAAGTGTTACCATGCGCACACCGGCATTAAGCTGTATTGTACCGCTGTTCTCGATCGTGTTGGCCAGGATGCTTTGGATTGATTTTGGTGAAGCTTCCCAGCGGTAAATGGAGCCATACCTTGCAGTACCTGTTACCCAATTGAGGATTGGAATTTTATTGAATGGTAAAGTATAATTAACATTCATATTCTGTGTGAACCGGCTTAAAGTACCACCATTCAGAATATCATTCCAAATGGTGTCTTTTTTCTGTTGATAATCATCATCAGTTTTGGAAAAACTTCCAGGCATTTCGCGCACATAGGCGTTTGCCACAGCTGAATAATCCAGCTTAAGCGATTGTGAGAGATCGTATTTTAAATCGAAGGTACGGTTCCAATCCCATCTTTTTACATAAGTGGGCTCCAGGATAACAAGGGCATCACTTTTGTTTCGCAACAGGCGCCGATCGTACTCCCGGTTCATATCCGTGCGGAACGAGAACATCTTGGGCATATAATAGAAGTTGAAATCCCTTATCCATTGCCAGGTTTTGCCTTTCTGGAAAAGTTTCACTTTATCAAACGGTCTTACCGTTTTAGGATTTACAACGAAGGTGTAGCCAAGGCCTCCCTTGTAGTTGCGCCGTAAATCGGATTCAATATCAATATTACGGTGCGCAATTTCCGTATAAGCATATGAAACATCAAAATTCTCGATATCCCATGGATATGATTTATTCGTGCTGCCAACCTTATCCTTACGCACATTGATAAAGTTGACATTTTTTCGCGTTGTAAGATCAACAGCCATATTATTTAGTGAATCCCGCTGGCTTTTCGACAGGGCACTGAGCTGTTCCGCCAGGATGATATCCGGGTCGAGCGGGTTATATTGAGGAGTACTCCGCTGTTGGGAATAATCCATATGAAAAGGTACCCTGATCCCACTCTTTTCAGGGAAGAATTTGCCCAATTCCAGGTTTGTGGCAACATCAAACTGGGTGAGTGTCTCTTTTAGCCGTTCGTTTACTTTCTTCTCTATGCTGCCAAAACCAGGTGTGCTTCGACTTCCTGAAAGTACTACATTGCCAAGGTCGGCCAGGTTGGCGCTTAACCGGGCAGTAGCTGCCCAACCGGATTTCTCATCAAAATCAGTAAGCCGTAATTCATTCACCCATACCTCTGCACATTTTTCCTGCCCGTCGTCATTATCGGTAATACTTTTCTTTTTGGGATTCCGCACGCCTATCATAAATGCCATAACATCGCTAAGGCTTGGCAAGCCAACTACAGTAATATGGTTCTCCCCGTCGTTTACCACATAGGGCGTATTATAGGATACTGATACTCCGTTTTTGTCAAGCGCTTCGTTCCTTTGCTTTTTAGCATCAACAAGTTTTTGAAGATCTATTTCCAGTTTGTTAGCATCAGGCCATATTAATTCAGGATAGGACGATGATGTATACCAGGGTGTAAAGGTGAGCGGAATTTCGTATTCGTAATAGTTTTGGGTAAAATCGGAACCAAATCTCACGAAAACAGTAAGATCTCCTTTTTGCAATTCTTTATCTTTCAATGATTTTTCAGCATGAACGTACATATTCAGTTTCTTGTACTGCCTGAAATCAAAATCTGTTGTTTTGTATGTTCCGCGGGCATCGCCATCCATCAGGTTGCACACTTTAAGCACCATGGACTGCTCATTAAGCCGCTGGTAATTGGTAGTCCCCAGGTTTACCTCACGATCGATATCCGGAGGCAACACATAAGGGATAGGGCTGCGGCTGCCATTTTCCTCAATGCTTACAGTGGAAATATCGAATGTAGTGAGGTTCTGGTTAGGATCAGGGATATACTCGCCATCTGAAAGCAGATTATTGTAATATTTCCGCCATTCGCCTCTTACGAGTTCCAGCGTGGCGAACCGGCAAACAGTGGGTTGCGAAAATCCCTTCATGAACATACGCATGAAACGTATGGATTTGAAATCCTGGATACTTCCGACAACTTTATCAGGGGTCTGAACAGGAATTTTGAATTGATACCAATTCACCGAACCGCGTTTGCCATTTTCGAGCGGTATATCTGTGGCTTCACGAATGTCAGTGATATAGTTCTCCCCAATCTTCATGCGATCGGGTTTCAATTCGACTATATACTGAAAGTAACGTTCCTGATCGCTTAGCGTATTGTCACGGTTCAGGTCTTCTACGTTGGGGATGGAAGTGGCTTGTGTCGGATATTTCTCAATATCATATTCTGATGCAGGGGAGTTTCCATCGCTGCCGTTGAAACGCTTGTATCTTTCCAGTATGCTTTCATACTGGGGATCGTTGTCGAAATCGGTTCCGCGGAAATAATGGTAATTATCTGATGAAGGGTCCTGGACAGCGTTTACATAGGCTGCTGCAGCAGTTCCGTATTTATCAGAAATGCTCTGCAAATAGTCACGCATAGTCTTGAATGATTGTTCGTCAGCATCCGAAAGGCCATCATAACCTACATCCTGATACAGGCGGGAAGCCGGGTCATTGTCAAACGATTGGGTGAGGGACTGCAATGTAGGTACACGTCCCCAAATAGTGGAGTCCACATCCTTTATTACTGCAGAAGTTGGCAATCCATTTTCGTAGGATTTGCGTCCGTCGCGAAGGATGTCTTCAGATACATCACCAAGGTTAAAGTACAGTTCTCCACCTGCATTGTCGGGATTCTCTGTGAACGGATCCATCATCCAGAATTCAATATATTCCACGTTGGTAGCTTCAAAATCTGTAGTTTCGATCTTGCGCATAATCCCGCCCCAGCGTGTTGAGGGAAACATTAAAGTGCCATTATCATTTAATCCGTTAATATCAAAGTTATACGGTCCACGTTCTTCGGGATAATAAGAAAGGTTAAAAACCGGAATATTTAAAGGTTGACCATTAGGAGGGTCAATATTCGGGAATACTTCGCTTTCGCGAACATACCTCACGGAATTTTTGGAGAGTTCATCCTTATCTATATTGGGAGGTCTAAGACTACTTGTTCTTTCGTAGAAGAGGGGATCGATAATATACCAGGCAAGCCTGGCACGGTTATAACCATATTTTAGGCCTGCACCTGGAGCGCCTTCCGGAAACATATTCCTGGTTGTTTGCCCCTGTGGTGTGCTGGCCAGGAACCAATTGCCCGGATTTTTAAGATCGATGGTGGATTTACTTCCTTCAAAATCGTCAATGTAGGATGTTCCGGTTTGCCCGACTGCTTTGGAATGCCCGGGGATAAATTGCGCAAATTCTGCATCGAATCTTATTTTAGAAGGCGCTTTGCTACTGAAAAAAGGTAATTTATCAATTAATTTAGTTAAAAACGGTGCATCGGCCTGGTAGTTCGTATTCATCCCCCACATTACATTCGAAATGGGTTCGTCGCCATAATTCACCTTCTGCGTAAGCGGGCGTTCGTGCAGGTTAAGTAATGTACCGCCAATGGTGAAATCTTTACTAAATTTATAATCGATATGTGCACCCATGAGCGTTTGCGTCTGGATATTGAACATAGAATTATTCTCCAGCGAGATATTGATAGGTGTTCCAGAGCTCAGAATACCCTCGTTGATGATACGCACACGGCCAAGCGTATAATCAACGGTATAATCAACATTCTCCGTTAAGGGAACTCCACCGGCGGTTACTTTAACAGAACCAGCTGGTACATTAAGTGCGTTAAGCGATATTTCAGAACCGCTCGAGGCTTTATACTGCCCTTCTATCGAGAATTTATTCTTGTCAGGATATTGCTGAGCGCCGCTCTTTGTCATACTATACAGCGAATCGTAGCAGAATTTATCCCCAAGTTCCTTGCTGTTGAGTTTTGTGCGCAGGTAACTTCCGAAAGGCTCCAATATAGTGAAGAAAATTCTTCCGTTCGAAGCCTGTATAGTTCCTCCTTCGCGGGCAGCATTATCGATAAAATCGAACATGCCATCATGTGGTGGATTAAGCTGAGGATCGAGGTTATCGAAATTCATCACCCTGATCAGCGGAACACCTCTTACATCATCAGGTCCTTCGGTGAGGTAACCGGTAGGAACAGCATTATCGTTACCCGAATAAAGAATATTCAGGATAAAATCTTCCTTGTTTACCTGGTAAGCACCGATGGCATATACATTCTTCATCATTAGTTCCCACAAGGGAATGCGGGTACTCAGCGCAGTGCTTTTGAGCAATTTTACCATCAGGCAATTGGGTGTCGTAATGCCCTGGTCGGAAAACTCACCTACCTGGTATACACTATCCTGTCCTATTATGGTGTATTGGTATGCCACGGAAAGTACCTGGTCGGAGTTCAGCGAAGTATTAAGTGAAATAAAGCCTAACTTGCTGTTGAAAGAATATTCAGTGGTATTGAGTTTTCGGGCATTCTCCACTTTTTCAAAATCCTGTCCCGAAATATAGCCCTTTTCCGGACCTGTAAGGTATTCGGTAACTGTATTTATGTTCCTTACTTTGGTTGAATCGAGCGATGGGAGTAGATTATTGGAATGGTTGGAAGGAAATATATTCCCGGCAATTGGAATGATGGTTTGGTTGAAAGGTTGATATTCGCCGAGGTCCATATAAGCCACCACATTCCGGTTTTCAGTAACGGCAGCGCCGATGTTGGTTACCCAAACTTCAATCTTGGTAATATTTAAGTTTGAAGAAACGATAGGCAGTTTCTGTAATGCTTCATCGTAGTGATCGCGAAAATATTGTGAAATAAAGAAGTGCTTGTTTTCTTCATAATCAAGCGATTTGAATTCGAATTTTTCAGTTTGAGCGCCCCCCTGAACCGTGATGTTTTGTACCTGGCTCTTTTGTTGAGAGAAAACACTGGTGATAGTAGTTCTGCCGAATTGCAATTGTGTTTTTATCCCAAACAGGCTCTGACTTCCTGTGATAAGCGTGCTATTGAGCGGAAGTGTAACATTTCCGGCCTCTATCAGTTTGATTATCTCATCTTCTTTTCCTTCGTATTTGAGTTTGAGTGTATTTTCGAAGTCGAATGTGGCTTCAGTGTTATAATTGGTGTTGAATTCAATTTTATCTCCAATTTTCGCCATCACACTCATCTGGATTTTCTCCTTGAAATCGAAGTTGGTGCTGCGTCGCTGCCGCACATCCAGGGATGGATCGTCGCGGCGGTTGGAAGTAACGCCAAAAGTAAGTTCGGCGGACCCCTGCGGACGGATATCAATCGTATTACCGCCAAAAATGCGATCGAATGCTTCCCCGCCTACATGTATCTGCGGGATAATACCTGCTCGTCCTACACCCGAAGAAGTTTGGGACCGGTCGTGCCAGTAATTCCTGAGCGAACGTTGCATATCATATTCCTGGTATTCGCCAAAGGGAAGCGATGCCGGATTGCGGTAGTTAAAAGACCCTATCTTGCGCGTAAGCTCATACTCGTTGGAGCGTGGGTCGTATAGCTCATCGCTTTTGATGTTCGAAGGATCGGTGAGGTAAAGTCCGTTGCCTGGTGGTTCTGTGTAAGGATTTTCATCCTCCGAAAATGGATAAAGAAGTTTGGTGGTATCGGGCTGGTTGATCGTATCGGGAGGAATTAGCCAGCGACCGGCTTCGCGTTTCCCAGAAGATGTCCCCAGACTGATGGGAATTCCCCACCCGATTGAAACAACAAACGTCAGAAAAATGAACCTGAGTAAAAATTTAATTATTCGCTCCAAACTTATCTTTTATTTTCCGTTTCCAATAACCAGTGCATAGAATAATAGTCTACGGGGCTATAGTATTTTGAGAGCTTCTTTTATAAGTTGTTCAACCGTAAGCCCAGATGGTGAAACTTTACTGATATGATCGAGCGCTTTGCCTGCCTGAATCTTGTTGAAACCCAACATTATCAATGCAGATAACGCTTCTTCTTTTGCAGTATTGTGCGCTTTTCCCAAAAATTCATGCATTCCGTTGTCTTTCCCCATTTTATCTTTCAGGTCGACAATGATCCGCTGTGCTGATTTAGTGCCAATTCCCCTGATGGATTGAAGTAACCTCACATCTCCGGTTATGATAGCTTCTGCAACCTCATCCGGCGAAAGCGAGCTAAGAATAAGTCTGGCTGTGTTTGCCCCGACACCCGAAACCGAAATTAACTGCCTGAATACCTGGCGCTCTCTTTCGTCCGCAAATCCATAAAGTACCAATGCATCTTCCCTAACTACCAAATGGGTGAACATCCGGCAGTTAGTTTTATCTTTCAACTTCGAATAGGTGTTGAGCGAAATATTAAGGGAATACCCTACACCATTGCAATCTACCACTGCACCGGCAGGCGTAATATCAACCAATTTTCCTTCAAAATATGAATACATGCTTACGGTCTTTATTGCGACAGGGCCTTCCGCAAAAGTCATTGGAAGGCTGAATTTTGGACAAATTTAATCCTTTATCCTTTAACCTTTAACCTTTATCTGCTAAAGGTTAAATGATAAGTTGTAAGGTATAAGGTATAAGGTATAAGGTATAAGGTATATGTTAAAAACGAAATTCTAACGGCCAGCAACCAACAGCTAAAAACGAAAAACGAAAAACGAAAAACGAAAATTAAAATGAAACCAGAACCGAGCTCAGCGAGCTCAGCGAAGCTAAACCAGAAACGTGAAACAGCCACCAGCTAATATCCCACGCTAAGTATATAAAACGGAATGCCTTAGATGCAGAAAAGATCAGGATTTACGGAACAAACGGCTGAAAAATCCATCGGTTTCGATTTCGGTGTCATCGGTATAATAACCATATCCCTGACCGTAGCCATAGCCGTAACCATAGCCGTATCCATAGCCGTAACCATAGCCATAGCCGTATCCTTGTCCGTAGGATGTCCTGTCGATCTTCACATCATTGGCGAGGATACTGATATTCGGGATATTACGCTTTTCGATATCCATCGCAATTGCCCCGAATATTTTTTTGTTCGTGAAGTTCTGTCTTACCACGAAAATAGTGGCATCAGCATGTTCCATCAGCAGGAAGCCGTCGGTAACCAGGCCAATAGGCGGCGTATCAATGATGATATAATCGTACATAGATTTCAGTCGTTCGAACAACTCCTTTGTACGGGAGGAAGCTATGAGCTCGGAAGGATTTGGTGGAACAGGCCCGGCCATGATAATGTCGAGGCTGGGGACATTAGAGTGCTGGATAATATTCTCAAGTTTGCTTTTATTGATCAGGTAAGAGGTGATACCTTCGGTATTGCTAAGGTCAAAATCCTGGTAAATCTTGGGCTTGCGCAGGTCGAAGCCCATCAGCAGAGTCTTACGGCCATAAAGTGCATAGATAGCGGCAAGGTTAACCGAAATAAAGGTCTTGCCTTCGCCCACCATGGTGGATGTTATGAGAATTGTAATCTTCTCGCTGCCTTTGCTCAGATATTGCATGTTTGTTCGCACCGATCGGAACGATTCAGCTATAGATGATTTGGGCGACTCGGCCACAACAATTTTACTGTCACGGCTGTTGTGCATCACGTGGCCAATGACAGGGATGGATGAGAGGCTTTCGATGTCTTTTTTATCAACAACCTTATCATTAAAATATTCTCTGCCTAGCACAAACAATATCGGCAAAATAATCCCCAGCAGCAGGGCAATCGCATAATTGAACGATACTTTCGGAAATACCTGTTCCATCTCGCCCGGCACAGCCTCATCTATCACTTCGTTGTCGGAAGTATTTGAAGCCCTGGTAATCTGAGCTTCGGAACTTTTCTGAAGGAGGTAGGTGTACATGGCATCGTTGAGCTTGAACTTGCGGTCGATCCCGATAAACTGACGCTGTGTGGCGGGCAGTTTGCTGATGCGTTGGGTCAATCCTGCAATGCGCCCATCGATATCGTGGATGGCGATCGTGGAAGTATTTACAATATTCTTTACATTTTCGACCAGCGAACGCTTGGCATTCAATATCTTCTGATCGAGCGCAACGATAAGCGGATTGTTAGTCTTGGTGGTTACAAGTCGTTCCGATCGTTCATTGAAAAGATTAGAAAGATCACCGATGAGTCGATTCAGCCCCGGGTCGTCGATACCCATTGAGGAAGGAACCACCAGGTCGTCGATGTCGGTTTGATGCTTCGCCAGGTATTCCTGAAGATAATTGTAATATTTCGATTTCACAATAAGCTCGGCTTTCTGCCTATCCATCTCCTTCATATATTCGAACACTTGCTGCGACTGGAAGTTGAGATCCATCACCTCGTTTATGGTCCGGAACTTTTGCAGTTTGCTTTCTGCGGTGCTGAGCGAATCGCCGATCTCAAGAAGCTGCGTATTGATAAAATTTATGGTATTGGTGGCAATCTGATTTTTTTTCTCCAGTCCGCGTTTGAGGTACATTTCCGAGAGTTTATTCAGAAAATCGACCGATTTCTGCACATTATTTCCTTTAAGCGAAATTTCGATCACCGAAGCTTCCTTATTAATGGGCGTAATCTCATAGGAACGGTACGCCCCGGCCATGGCATCAATCTCGTTGAAAGAAAATAAATAGTTCTTCTTAAGGTGTAACTCCGGATCAAAATTTCCATTCAGAATGACTTTAAAACTGTATCTTTTATCTGTTAAAAAAGTTCCCAATGAGCCTTTGGTATTGATCTTGAAGGATTCTGCACCTTTGCTCATTTTCTTGTATTCCTCATAGCTGTATAAGAGCAATGCGTCTCCCTCAGCAGTTAATGAATATTCATTGCCAGGTAACAGTACAATATTAAATAGGAGATTAGTAGGTTGCACATGTGTGGTATCCAAAATCACAGTAAAAGGAGTTTCCTTATATATTTCGGTAGTTACAAAATTGGCTTCTGCATAATACCCCACCTTGAAATCGAGTGCCTTCACAGTACGTGTAACCAGCGAGCGCGATTTCAGCACACCTATTTCGTTCTGAAGGCTCTGGTTGTTTGTCATGGAGCCAAGTCCAAGCATCGATTGCGGATCGATCATTCCCTTTTTTTCATCCCTGATGAGAACAGTCGTTTTCACTTTATACACCGGGGAAGTATATTTATTGAAAAGGAAAGCTATGAGTAAAGCCACAAATATGGTAATGACAAAGAAATACCAGTAGTTATAGAACTTGAAAAACAGCGATTTAAAATCAACCGATTGCTCCTGCTGATTCAGATCGGTCATGGCGTTTTGGGAAGAGTTCATTTTTGGAAATAAGTCATTAATAATAATGTAGTCGAAATTATACCAAAAACCAGGGCATAGGGGAACTGGGTGAATGAAAAATTGCGGCTGTTGAGCGGGGCAACGTAGAGTATATCATTAGGCTTTAGCATATAATAAGGCGAATTGATGATGTCCTTACTGGTGAGATCGAGGTAATGTAATTCACTGACTTTTCCCGTTTTGCGGATGAGATGCACCTGGTTGCGGTTGGCATAATAATTCATATCGCCGGCCTTGGCAAGCACCTCAAATATGCTGATCCCATTCTGGTAAACAACAAACTGCCCGGGGCTTTTTACCTCACCAAGTACAGCTATTTTGTTGTTGACCACCTTAACGACAACCTTTGCGTCGCCCAGGAATTTATTTGCCGCCTGGCGCACCAAAATAACAATTTGATCCTCAGTGTACCCTGCCACCAGCAGCTTCCCTGCCAGGGGGAATGTAATATAGCCTGAATCGCTTACCGTATAACTTGATAAATAAACCGACAAGTCACTGACTGAATATACAGAGTTTGATCCACCCGAAGCAGTGTTGATCAGGTTATTGGTCTTTTCGTCAAGCGTAGATACACTTATGTAAAGATTATCACCGGGCTGTACCACATATTTTTCGTCGGGCGTGTAAAACACCTGCGCGCGTTGCGGTTCATTTTCTTCTACCGGTTGCAGGTATTTCATGCGTTTCATAGGGATGCATGAGGTCATCAGCAAGCTAAGAAATAAAATGGGAATTAAGCTGTACCCAAAGGAGGGGTTTTTCTTCATGTCGGAGAACTTAAAATAGCGGGAATTCTGGCAATTTTGAACAAAGGTAAAAAATAATTTTACATTTTACGGTGTATCTTGATCTCCCGGACGGAATAGGGAGTCCGTAGAATTTACTTGCGTCCAAAATCAGCGGGAATTTCTCCCCATGCCCTGGTTTCCCATTTCAGGATGGGATTATCCCATGTGTTGTTGTTTAGCCAAAGCAAGGCCCTGTCAATCAATTCAAAGAGCGACTCATTCCTGGGGGAGCGAACGAGCGTGGTACGGACATTTTTGTCGCGTACCCATTTGATGCCATTGCTGGAATCGGAATATATGGGTATGTTGAGATTTCGCTGCTTCAGCCAGGCGAGTCCATACACAATGGCCAGGAATTCCCCGATATTCACTGTTCCTTCGGGATAAGGACCCAGGTGGAACAACTCGGTGCCTGTGTTGAAATCCACGCCGCGGTATTCCAGCTCCCCCGGATTTCCTGAACAGGCTGCATCCACGCATATGGTATTGGGAAGAGGGCTGCCGGTTATTCCTTTTTTAGCATAGGTTGCTTTTTGTCTGGACTTACCGGCCATGAATGATGCCGGCGTTTTAGCAAATGCTGCAACAGCTTCGGCATGTGTTTCGAACGACTTATACCTGGCGCCTGCAAAAGCATTCACCTGTTTCAGGCAATCGACCCACGATTTGTAGATTCCTGGCTTACGTCCATGCCATACCACATAGAATTTCGCCTTCGCCATTTATTCTTCCTCTTTCTCCTGTTCTTCGTAAGCTTTGAGCAGTGCAATCTGCACATCGGCAGGAACCTGCGTGTATTCGGCAAAGCGAAGCGTGTAGGTTGCGCGGCCGCTGGTGAGCGAACTGATCGCCGTAGAATAGCGGTTCATTTCTGCCAAAGGAACTTTAGCCATAATTTTCTGATAATTTCCTTCGCTGTCCATGCCCATGATCACAGCCCTGCGGCCCTGGAGATCGGTCATGATATCGCCCATCTTATCTTCGGGAACGATAACTTCAACGTCGAAAATTGGTTCCAGAATCTTAGGGCCGGCATTCTTAAAGGCTTCTTTGAAAGCATGCCGTCCGGCAAGTTTAAAAGAGATCTCGTTTGAATCGACAGGGTGCATCTTTCCGTCGTAAACATAAACTGCAATATCGCGGGCATACGAACCGGTGAGCGGGCCTTCTTCAATTTTTTCCATGATACCTTTAACGATAGCAGGCATAAACCGGGCATCGATGGCACCGCCTACCACACAATTGTGAAACACCATTTTTCCGCCCCATGGCAAAACATGCTCTTCCTTATTCCTTACAGGGAATTCGGTAGGAACAGGCATCGTTTCGGAATAGGGTTGAATCATCATATGAACCTCACCAAACTGACCGGCACCACCCGACTGTTTTTTGTGACGGTACATTGCTTTGGCCGCCTTGGTAATGGTTTCGCGGTAAGCAATCTTAGGGAGACTAAATTCAATGGGTATTTTATCAAGGATTTCGATATGCCATTTCACGATATTGAGGTGTAGCTCGCCCTGCCCTTCAACAATAAGCTGCTTCAGTTCCTTGGAATAGCCAACCAGCAAAGTCTGGTCCACTTTGTGCATTTCGTTCAGCAAGCTGCCGAGTTTTTCGTCGTCCGACTGATTTTTCGCTTTCACTGCAAGCCTGATCTTTGGTGCAGGGAAAATGACAGGCGAGACCATATCTTCGGCGTTTTTATTCGAATTGAGCGTATCGTTGGTATTGGTAGCTTTTAATTTAATTGTGGCGCCTATGTCGCCGGCAACGATCTTTTCAACTTTCTCGCGGTTTTTCCCTGAGAAGAGGAACAACTGCGGAATACGTTCTTTGGAGCCATTACGTCCGTTGATCATATCCATGCTCTCGGTTATTTCGCCTGCGTAAACTTTGAAAAAAGAAATTTCGCCGAGGTGCGATTCGATGGAAGTTTTGAATACAAACAGCGAAGCCGGATCTGCAGGGTTACACTTCAATTCTTTTCCGCCGGCAGTTTTGGCTGGAGGCACTTCGTTGGGTGCCGGAACGGTGGTGGTGACAAATTCCATCAAACGGCCTACGCCTTTATTTTGTTTGGCCGACACGCAGAAGACGGGAAAAATGCCCCTGCTGATAAGCCCGGTTTTTAATCCGCGCTGGATTTCTTCTTCGGTGAGGGTACCATTCTCGAAAAAGAGCTCCATCAGGCTTTCTTCACTTTCCGCGGCTTTTTCGATGAGAATATTATGCAACTCCCCGGCTTTGCTCATCTCGCCTGCAGGAATATCAAGGATTTCGGGCTTGCCACCTCCTTCGGGATACCTGTAGAGTTTCATTTGCAAAAGATCAACAATGCCGTTGAAACTCAGTCCTTCATTCAGCGGATACTGCACAGGTGTAACATTGCTGCCAAACTGAAGATTGAGTTGGCGGAGTGTTTCTTCGAAATTGGATTTTTCGTGCTCCAGGTGGTTCACGACGAATAGCACGGGAGTATTATTCTTCACGGTATTCCTCCAACTTATTTCAGTGCCTACTTCCACTCCATTCTGGGCATTAACCACCATCAACCCGGTATCGACAACGCGCAGGGCGGCGACTACCTCTCCAACAAAATCATCAAACCCGGGAGTATCTATAATATTGATCTTCTTGCCTTTATATTCAACATACATCACTGTAGACGACACTGAATTCTGACGTTCAAGTTCAATCTCCCTGTAATCGGACACGGTATTCTTATCGTCAACAGAACCCCGGCGATTAATAAGCCCACCTTCAAAAAGCATGGCTTCAGAAAGGGTTGTTTTTCCTGATTTTGCCCCTCCTATCAGGGCAACATTCCTCACTTCATTCGTTTTGTAAACCTTCATTTTAGTTTCGTTATAGATGTAGTTTATAAAATATTTCTGTCGGCAAAGGACCGCAAAGTTATATAAATCTGTTTATAAACAAAACACTGACAATAATTTACCGAACTCCTTGTCCTGAGTAGTTAACCTGCATTGTTCATGCAGAAGATAAAAGACAAAAGTAAAAAGATAAAAGTCAGGCATTTGCAAACCACTTTCAATATTTTTTATCTTTAACCTTTTATCTTTTGTCTTTATTGAAGTTTATGTTTATTCATAAAATCTCCTTGCTATGAAATATATCGGAGCCCATGTAAGTGCATCGGGCGGTGTTGACAATGCACCGCTTAACGCCAATGCCATAGGAGCCAAAGCTTTTGCCCTGTTTACAAAGAACCAGCGTCAATGGCAATCGGCCCCGCTCTCAAAGGAAAGCATTTCGAAATTCCGCCGGAATTGCGAACAGTTCGGTTACCTGCCGCAACATATCCTGCCCCACGACAGCTACCTGATCAATCTCGGTCATCCCGAAGCCGGGGGCCTGGCAAAATCGCGCGTGGCTTTTCTCGACGAAATGCAGCGATGCCAGCAGCTCGGCCTCGACCGGCTCAACTTTCATCCGGGAAGCCATCTTAAGCAAATTCCCGAAGAAGAATGTCTTCGCCTTATTGCCGAATCCATCAATATAGCCCTCGGCAAAACGCAAGGCGTCACCGCTGTAATCGAAAATACAGCCGGACAAGGCAGTAACCTCGGATTCAGGTTTGAACAGTTACGCTATATCATTGATCATGTGGATGATAAAAGCCGCGTTGGCGTATGCCTCGATACCTGCCACACTTTTACCTCAGGTTATGATATATTATCGGCGGCAGGTTATACCGAAACGTTCCTGAAATTTGATGAAATTGTCGGATTTAACTACCTCAAAGGCATGCACCTCAACGATTCCAAAAAAGCACTCGGCAGCCGTGTGGACCGCCACGACAGCATAGGCCAGGGATTCCTGGAAACGGAAGTGTTTTCGCGTATCATGAACGATCCACGCTTCGACAATATGCCACTTATCCTCGAAACACCTGAAGAATCGCTTTGGGCAGCAGAAATTAAACTGTTGTATGGGTTGGTGAATTCCTGACCTGGACAAGACGGAAAGGATAAAGGATAAAGGATAAAGGATAAAGGATAAAGGCGAAAAGGCGAAAAGCGAAAAGGCGAAAAGCGAAAAGGCGAAAAGGCGAAAAGGATGTGAAGATGTGAAAATGAGAACTTAGCGCAGCGATCTCACGAACGTAGTGAGAAAACTTAGCGAAGCGATCTCACGAGCGAAGCGAGAAAACTTAGCGCAGCGATCTCATGAGCACCTTTGATAATAAGCAATGAGCGAATCTGAAAGATTAAGATACTCATAATGGAACCTCACTCGTCTGCTAAACAATCCCACTAAAATTATTAAACAGACTTATCATGGCAAAGAAATCAAACATTCCCAAAGATTTTGGCAGCATTAACCGCTCTATGCTCTACATTTCCTATAAACAACCTTTCTACGAATGGTTAAAATATCACGATAAGGACACGGATATGACTGAGGTTCTCAAGGGAAATGCATACCTGGTGCCACTATTTGAGTTTCCTGAGGAATTGGAAGACTACCTGCGTAAGAATTTTGACCGGTTTTTCGTATCGGAACTGTTCGATTGGTATACATTTCCTAAAATGTGGCCCAGGAAACGGACCTGGTTGTTATTCAACGAATGGTTTGACATTAAATTTTCCATCATGGTTCTGGATGCCGATGAGGGGAGCCCGTTTGGTATAAATGATTATTCAGACATATTTGAAGGTGGGGGCATCTTTGACGATAATGGTAACCCCATCGACGCGGCAAGTATTCCTATCCCGGCAATGTGTCTGATTTGCAAGAGTTACAGAACCGGAGATTCGGAAGAAAATCTTCTTTGCACCCTCAACCGGTCGGATCAGCGCTATGATGAAAAATTCCAATGCTTTCATTATAACCCGCTAAACGAAAATTAATATCACAACCTGCTTGCGGGGAATTGTAATCCGTGCCTAACCAAATCCCCTGCTGGCGGATTTAGCTGCGATGAGCTCACTTTGTTCGGTTGTAATCCTTGCCTAACCAAATCCTTGTTTATAACTACAATAGCAGCGTTAGCATTAAAATAAGTATATTCGAAAGCATAAAGATATCCGCAATTGAAAACTTATAAATAAATTAAATATGCATTCGCTTTCGCGAATATCGCTAAAATGATAAAAAGAAAGGCAGGGATTACAAATCCGCGCCATAAGGGAAAGGGCGAAAAGCGAAAAGCGAAAAGGCGAAAAGCGAAAAGGCGAAAAGGCGAAAAGCGAAAAGGCGAAAAGCGAAAAGGCGAAAAGCGAAAAGACGAAAGGCGAAAAGGCGAAATAAGGGGGGAATTGCAAAATGTAAAATGCAAAATGTAAAATGAAAAATATCCTTTGACTCCCCTTCGTCAGGCTCAGGGCAGGCTTCTCTGGGTACTAATGTGACCTAATGTGCCTCCTATTGTGCCTATTGTGGTTCAAAAAAAAGAAATTGTGACAATTTGAACTTTGAGCCTACTCCGAAAACTAAAAAAAGAAGAAATGCCACCAAAAAACTAAGTCTCATGCCTTTGGGCAGGGTCACACGTATGCACATTGCCAGACGTGGCAGGAATCCTGGTATCTTACCTTTCAAGTGATTCACTTCTTGCTGATTTTCACAATCCTTCCATTTTTGTGAAGTCCGGAGTCATAATAATTCAACAGTTAGCATAATAGCCGCTCATTTGTTACTTTTGTCCGACAGCGTAAAATAGAGGTTGATCATGACAGAGCTTACACTCCCAACACAATACTACCTGCAATCACTGGCTACAGAAACCATTTTTGAAGACACCGGATGGCTCCTCGATGCCCCCGGCGAAACAAAGCCAACGCTCCTGAGGGCATTATATCTGGATAAGCAGCTCCATGTTGGTGACGATTCGCTGGGCCTTTACAAATTTGCCTGCTGGTTGCCGATCAGTCGCATGCTCAAAGGCTCTTCGGCACCAGTTACTTTTCGCAGCCAACACCTTGCAAAAGAACTTGGCCTTTCCAATCTTTACATCACTTTCAGCGGCTTCTGGCCCGAAAAAGGCGCCGGCATGAGTACATGCTCCTTCAAGGAAACTGAAGCTTATTCGGTTTGTGCCCGTCTCGATCCTGAACAGGGAAAGGTATTGGTGGTTGCTTCGGCAGGAAATACTGCCCGTGCTTTCGCAAAGGTTTGTTCCGATAATAATATTCCTTTGCTGCTTTGTGTTCCTGAAGATAATATCGGCGCTCTCTGGTTTGACGAACCGTTAAATGAATGTGTTAAACTGACCGTAACCACCAGTGGAAGCGACTATTTCGATGCCATTCACCTTTCGGGCCTGGCCTGTAAATGTGATGGATTTATTGCAGAAGGTGGTGCCAAAAATGTGGCACGCCGCGATGGAATGGGCACAACCGTTCTTTCGGCTGCCACAACCATCGGGTGTATCCCGGATTACTATTTTCAGGCCGTAGGAAGCGGGACCGGTGCCATTGCAGCCTGGGAAGCCAACATTCGTTTGATGGCTGATGGCCGTTTTGGCAATCATAAGATGAAATTGATCGTTTCACAAAATGATCCGTTCATCCCCATTTATAATGCGTGGAAGGCCGGATCGCGGGAAATGCTCCCTTACGATGACGCGGAAGCCAGACGGCATGTTGAAGAGATCGATGCAAAAGTCCTCTCTAACCGGCGACCACCATATTCCCTGGTTGGAGGATTGTTCGACGCGCTTACCGACAGCCGGGGCGATGTAATGATTATGACCAATGCTGAGGCTGCCGAAGCCAGCCGGTTATTTCAGAACACCGAAGGTATTGATCTTCATCCTGCTGCTGCCGTTGCTGCAGCCTCCCTCATTAAAGCTGCAAATGACGGCACTGTTGAAAAAGATACCATTATCATGCTGAATATCACCGGTGGCGGTGAAGAGAAATTTAAAAGCGGGAAAGTGTTGCATTATCTTGCACCCTCCGCAGTATTCGATATCAATCCTTCCAATGAAGAAGTGCAGGTGGCATTGAAAAAAATCTTCCACTAAATGAACAGCGAAGTTATAGGAATTATAGCAGGGGCCTTGTCGTGTACCACCTTTCTCCCTCAGGTGATAAAAACCTTGAAATCGAAATCTATCAAAGATGTTTCGCTTCTTATGTTTCTGATTGCCTCGGCCGGCACAACGCTGTGGCTGCTGTATGGCATTATGATTCACAGCATTTCCATCATCGCCACCAATATCATTGTATTATTTTTTTCGCTGATGATGTTGTTCCTGATTTTCAAAAATAGGAAGAGGTAACGATTGTGGTAACAGATGCAGGTCATTCTTTTAGTAGCTATAACACCATATTGAGGCGCTGAAAATATTGTTTCAGAGATTTGGCTATAACATCAGACTACATCCTTATACTGTTGTAAAATAGCGAACTGATGGCGATAGTTTCTAAAAGCTGGTGTAAAAGGAAATGAATGACGAGGTTGTCAAACTTACCGTAAAACAGTAATAAGTCACCCGGGAATTAACTCATTTCACTGCAATATAATATAAAATGAAAGAGCATAACCTGACCACTAATGACAGCTTTTACGCTGAGGCACTCAGAGCTTATAAGTTATTTATATATCTGATATTTCACCAAAGCAACGTTAAGGTCATTACGATCACTTCAACCCTTCATGCTACGGCTTAAAATTCCCTGTATCCACCCACTCGTTTTTCAGCAGCGACCACCAGTCGTCGGCAAGGCCTTTGAGCACATATTCATATGGGAGCCAGCCATAGCCATTCTCGCCCCACGAGTCGCCCCAGGAATTACGGATAAGTAGTGCACCCCTGGTTTCGGTGCCTCCCACACTGGTATTTTTGATTTTCATATTATCGTCGTAACCGGCTGCAACAATAGCATGTCCGCCTTCAATACTATCGCCTTTGGTCGGGTAAGGGATCTTACCACCGGAATCGCCTGCCTGGCTAATGGAGCTGTACACTGTAAACCCAAACATTGAAGGAAGCCCTGCAGCAAGGTTTGTTTTGATCCGGGTGAGCAGCTCGTCCGGCGTTGTTCCGGGAGGATCGAGCCGGTAATAGCTTAGGGGCTGGTAGTTCTGGGCAAAAGCGTAACAGAAGGCAGTCGGTTCTTTATCAAAATCGGCAATTTTGTAAGGCCAGTATTCTTCGGGCGGAACGCCAAAAAGGACTAAGGCACCCATAGTACTCCTCAGAAAAGCACCGGTATCGCCCTTTTCGCGCATCAGGTTGCGGGTTGCCTTATACAGGAATAGCCGGGATGCCTCGATGTGTTTGCCGAAGGCACGACTCTCAAAATATTCTATCAATCCCACCCCGGCATTTGCGGTGCATGAACCGAGTTCTTCCTGATCTTCGATGGGGGAAAACCAGTTGACCAGGGATACAGATTTTGGCAATCCGGTTATGACCGCCTTTTGGGCGCCGGTTTTCGAAAGCATTTTCTTTATCGAATCTTTTTGTCCCAGCCCTTTCAGGCGGATGGATACACTGTCGTGTTCCACGGTGAGATCCCTGAAATCAGGATAATCAGGCAGCCAACCCATAGCATATCTTCTGCGCATAAATATTCCCATAATTACCTCCTTTTAACAATTTATTAAACAATCAGAGAAATTAACCACGGAGACACGGAGAAAACGAGGGAGCACGGAGTAAATTTTCATTTTCTTTGTGATCGCTGTGCCGTGGTTTCTTATTCTTAGTACCCGAAAATATCCTGCAGCGTCAGGAATGATACCTTTCCGTAGCTCTCAAGCGCAGGCAGATCGAGTTTCTTTATGTTACCCACTACCAGGATTGAGAACTTTTTATCCTTCAGGTATTTTTGCTGGAAAGTGCTGATACCGGCAAATTTCATCGCAGGAACCTGTTCAAAAACATCGCGGCGGATGTCGTGATCGTAGCCCATACGGCGCGCACCGAGGTAATTTGTGAGGATACGCGATTTGGTAATGCGCTCGGTGCTGATTTGGTTCAGGATGGCTTCATGGGCGGCCGAAAAACTCTTTTCTGATTCGGGCATGTCGTTGAACAAGGCAAACATCGCCTTGAGGGCTTCCGGCATTTTATCATTCTGTGTGCCGACAAATCCAAAGATCACATTATTTTCGTCGGGATAATTTGGTGAACGGTAAGATGCCGAAGAGGAATAGGCCAATGCTTTTGCTTCACGGATTTCCTGGAAGACGATGGAATTCATTCCCCCGCCAAAATATTCGTTAAACATGCGTGTAATCGGAATTTCGTTGGGATTGAAAGGAACCGATTTGGAATGCAGCACGATGTCTACCTGTTTCATGGTATAATCCACGGCAAATACCTTTGTTTCATCTGTATCCAGTTGGGCATATTTCACACGGGCAGGAACATTTTTAAATTCTGCCGGTGTGCGGTGGTATTTGTCCAACATGTTGGTAAAATCTGCTTCTGAGAGGCTCCCTTTTTTACTGCCTGTGGATTCTGGCTTCTCAATTGGTCCATAATACAATATGTCGTGTTTATAGGTATTCAGCCTGTGCACAAGCCCAACTAATTCCGCTCCGGTAAGGGCTTTCAGCTCATTTTCGCTTAAAATATTGGTAAATGGTGATTTAGGCCCATAGGTCCCATAAGCCGAAAGGGCCTGACGGATTACGTTTTTGTTCAGTTTACTGTCGTTGCGCGATTTCAAAATATCTTTAACAAGATTATCGAGAGCCTCCTGGTTGGGCTGGGCATCGGCAAGGAGTTCCTCGAGCAAACCAATGGCTTTTCCCATATTTTCACTCAACCCGCTCAGGCTGATATTAATTTCGTCATTTGATACCGAAACCGAATAACTGCATGCCAGCTTGTAGAATTCCTGTTTCAACTGCTCAGGAGTATATTTTGAAGTCCCCAGGTAAGCCAGATAACTTACCGCTGTGGCTAGTTTCAGATCATTCTGGCTGCCCATCGCAAAATAGTAAGTGAGCATGAATGTTGAATTCTCATTATTGGGAATATAGAGTACATCCAACCCTTTGGAGGTCTTAATTCTTTGAATATCCTTCTGATAATCGATAAATACAGGCTTGATATCCACAATTTTAGCCGCCATTACGTCGTGCAGGAACTGAGATTCATTGTTTCGGTTCATCACAACCGGGGTTATAGAAGGTTTTGTAACTTTTTGCACATTCTTGTCTACACCGGTACGTTTGTAAACAACCACATAATTATCACGGAAATTTTTGTTAGCGAAAGCAACGATGTCGTTCTTTGTGATCTTAGCAAGATTATTAATATCATGCACATAATCAGTATAGGGTTGTTCGGTGACGAAAACACTTGCGAGACCTAATGCACGGGCTGAATTACTTTCCCGCTGCCTGATCTCGCTAAGTTTCATATTGCTTATGATCGCCGGCATCAGCCAATCGGCAAATTCACCCTTTTTAAGCAGTTCCACCTGCGCAAGAAGTAAACCTTTGACCTGTTCCAGGGTTTGTCCTTCCTTTGGGCGCCCAGTGAGTTCAAGTGTAGAATAATCAGCCTGAATTTCGGCTCCGGCATTTGCCGAAAGCACTTTCTGTGCCAACTTAAGGTTAAGGTCGATAAGGCCGGCTTTGCCATTGGATAATACCTCGCCTGCCATTGTCAACAGATTTGCATCACGCGTATGAATCCCTCCGACACGAAAACCTATCGTTACATTTTCAGCATCAGGACCAACAACTACTTTGATGACAGGGACAGCGATTGGCTTTTCGACCTGAGAAACAAAGTGCTTAACCTCATGGGATTTCAGTGCGCTGAAATATTTGTCGATAAGTATAATAACCTGCTCAGGATTAAAATCACCCGACATCACCACGGCCATATTGTTTGGAGCATAACGATCGTAAAAATACTGTTTCAATCTCTTGAGTGATGGGTTTTTAAGGTGTTCGATGGTTCCTATTGTCATTTGGGTACCATAAGGATGTGTTGGAAACAGACCGGCATACAACTCTTCCCATACTTTATCGTTGTCGCGGTCGAGGCTCATGTTCTTTTCTTCGTAAACAGTTTCCAGTTCCGTGTGGAACAGGCGGAAAACGGGATTCACAAACCGCTCGCTCTCAATCTTCAGCCAGTTTTCAATTTCGTTAGAGGGAATATCATTAATGTACACAGTTTGCTCGCTCCCTGTAAAGGCATTTGTGCCTTTGGCACCGATCACCGAAACAAGTTTGTCATATTCGTTGGCAATGGCATATTTAGCAGCAATACCTGAGATACTGTCGATCTGGTGGTAGATATTTTTTCGCTTTGTGGTATCAGAAGTCCGGCGATAGGATTCAAACAAATCCTCGATCTGTTGAATAAGCGGGGCTTCCCGGGCATAATCGCTGGTGCCGAAATGTGAAGTTCCTTTAAACATTACATGTTCGAGGTAGTGTGAAAGGCCTGTATTATCGGAAGGATCGTTCTTGCTACCTGTTCGCACTGCAATGGCTGTCTGGATACGTGGGGCATCTTTGTAAACCGTCAGGTATACCTTCAGGCCGTTGTTGAGTGCGTATATGCGCGTGTTAAGCGGATCGCCGGGAATGGATTCAAATTTGTAAACTTTTTGAGCGAATACGCTTACTGAAACTGCAATCAGTATGATCGTCGTCAGGAATATTGAACGTGTTTGCATGGGATTGGGTTAAGTTCACCACATTAAATTTTTACGATTCAAAGATATAAAGATAACGTAACTAATTACCACGGACACAGAGATCACAGAGTTTATTCAGATTAATAATTGATTTTTAAGGGTGTAATCATCTCTGTGGCTCTCCATGTTCTCCCTGCCTCTGTGGTTTTTTATTCTATTTCGTTCCCTGCAGGGTAAATAGTGTTGCTAAGAAAACATTACTTTTTTTGATTTAAGAACAAGGAACTTAGCAACGCGGTTTCATGAGCATCTTTAAAAATGAGCAATGCGCGAATAGTGTCGATTAACGATTTATGAGGTTTTAACTAAACAATTGACAATCAGTGTACATCTAAAATCAGAAATCGTTAACTTAGCAGTTCGATCTCACGAACGAAGTGAGTAATCCTTGTTCTTTAATCCTTCCTTTTTGTAAAGCAATGAGTTTTCTTACAAGCACTAAATACAGTAGACTTGATCTTAGAAATTCATTCTGCCATCTCTCATTCAGCCTTGCAGGCATTTTCGCGGCTTCTTACCAGCCTGTTCCAAACAAAAAGGTTAACTTTATCCCCCCCAAAAGAAACTTTTACATGACGGAACCGACCAGAAAATTATACCTTCTTGATGCCATGGCCCTTATTTACAGGGCCTTCTACGCTTTAAACAAGAATCCCCGTATGACATCGAAAGGCCTGAATACTTCAGCGATTCTGGGTTTTGCCAATACCCTGCTGGATATCCTGCGTACTGACAGACCTACGCATATCGGCATCGCTTTCGATACCATGGCGCCCACAGTCAGGCATGGCGATTTTGCAGAATACAAAGGTACACGGCAGGCTATGCCCGAAGATCTGGCTATAGCCATACCTCATATCAAAAGGCTTATTGAAGCTTTCAACATTCCTATTCTTTTTGTGGATGGCTACGAAGCCGACGATGTGATTGGCACCCTTGCAAAAGAAGCAGAAAAAGAAGGATTCACTGTTTATATGGTGACTCCTGACAAAGATTTCGGGCAACTGGTATCGGAGAATATATTCATTGTTAAGCCTGCTAAATTTGGCGAAAAACCAATCCTGATGGGTCCTGCAGAAGTGTGCGAACGCTTCGGGATCAAACGCCCCAGTCAGGTAATTGATATGTTAGGACTCTGGGGCGATGTATCCGACAACATTCCCGGGATTAAAGGTGTGGGAGAAGTTACTGCCCGGAAACTGCTCGAAAAGTTCGATACACTGGAAAACGTGCTGGAACATGCTGATGAAATTCCGAACGAAATATTACGCGAAAAAGTAATCGCTAACCGCGAATCAGCCATCTTTTCGAAGCAACTCGCTACCATTATCCTTGATGTGCCCATTGCACTTGAACCTGATAAGCTCATATACTGTCCGCCCAACGAACCGGAGCTGCGAAAGCTTCTCGACGAATTCGAATTCCGCAATTTCGCCAAACGGATTTTTGGCGATGCTGACACAATCGAACCCAAAACGAAGGCTGCAGCCAAAAGCCAGGCTGGCGTGATGGACCTTTTTGGTGATACTTTTCCGCAGCAAGAACCCGGGCAATTGGAATTGCCTGAAGTGCTTCCGGACATGAAGAATATCAATACAGTCAATCACACTTACTTTCTGACCGATACTTTCGAAAAACGACAGGTTTTGATCCTCCAATTGCAGCAGGCCGGATCCTTCTGTTTCGACACTGAGACTACCGGGATTGATCCGAATAATGCAGAACTCGTAGGTATGTCATTTGCCGTGAAGCCATGCGAAGCCTGGTACGTTCCCGTACCGGAAAACTACAACGAAGCAGCGGCCGTCGTTGCTGAATTCCGCGAAATATTCGCCGATAAGGCTATTGCAAAAACAGGGCAGAACATGAAATTCGATATCGCTATGCTGCGCTGGTACAACATAGAAGTGAAAGGACAACTTTTTGATACTATGCTGGCGCATTACCTTATTCAGCCCGACCTGCGTCACGGTATGGATTTCCTTTCCATGACCTATCTCAACTACAAACCTGTATCAATAGAATCGCTGATCGGTAAAAAAGGACGCGATCAACTTAGTATGCGCATGGTCGACCCCGAGCAAGTGAAAGAATATGCCGCCGAGGATGCTGATATTACCCTGCAACTGCGGCTTGAATTGGAGCCTGGCCTGTATGAAGCAGGTGCACACGAATTATTCAGGAATATAGAAATGCCGCTAATGCCTGTACTTGCAGCGATGGAAGCAGAAGGTGTAAAACTCAATTCGGCTGCTTTGGATGAATTTTCGATACAGCTGAAAACCGAAATAGTTCAATTGGAGCAGGAGATATTCACACATGCGGGCGTTAAATTCAACATTGGTTCTCCAAAGCAATTGGGCGAAATCCTTTTCGACAGGATGAAAATAACAGATAAAACGCGGCAGACCAAAACCAAACAATATGCCACCGGCGAAGAAATCCTCGTTAAGCTGGTGAATAAGCATCCCATTGTTCAGCTTATTCTCGATTACCGTTCGCTTACCAAACTGAAATCCACGTATGTTGATTCGCTTCCGCTGCTTGTAAACCCGCGTACCGGGCGTATTCACACATCTTACAACCAGGCTGTAGCAGCTACCGGCAGGCTGAGTTCAAATAACCCAAACCTGCAGAATATTCCTATCCGCACCGAACGTGGCCGCGAAATCCGCAAAGCGTTTGTTCCGCGTAGCAGCAACTATGTGTTACTTTCTGCCGACTATTCACAGATCGAACTACGTATTATCGCAGAAATGAGTGGCGATGCCGGTATGATGGATGCATTTACACGGGGAGTTGATATTCATACGGCTACTGCCGCAACTATCTACGGGATTCCTGCCGAAGAAGTGACCAAAGACATGCGGCGAAATGCAAAGACGGTAAATTTTGGCATTGTGTATGGTATTTCCGCTTACGGACTTAGCGAGCAACTTAATATCCCAAAGAATGAAGCCGCTGAAATCATCCAGCAATACTTCGAAAAATTTCCGGGCATTCAGCAATATATGGATAAAACACTTGTTTTTGCACGAGATAACGGGTATGTAGAAACCATGATGAAACGCCGGCGCTATATCCGCGATATCAATTCGGCAAACGGGAATATGCGCGGTTTTGCCGAACGCAACGCCATCAACGCCCCTATACAAGGCTCTTCGGCAGATATGATCAAGATAGCGATGATTAAGATTCATAATGCTTTAAATGAACAAAATTTGCGAAGCCGCATGATTATGCAGGTGCACGATGAATTGGTTTTTGATGTTCATCGCGATGAAATCGATATTGTAAAACCATTGGTACATAAACTGATGCAGGAAGCTATCCCCATGCGCGTACCGGTGGAAGTGGAAGTAAACTCCGGCGAAAACTGGCTGGAAGCTCACTAAAAGACTGTTGGAATAATTCATTCGGAATCAGCACCGGTATAGCATGTATAAAAAAACCAGGAACAAATTTCGCAGATTCAGGCGAAAATCCATTAGAAAATTTAGCTTTGTATGATTGATCAGATTTATCTCTATGAATAATAAACGCTCAAACCTGATAACATGCGTTACCATAATGACCAGCGAATTGTAATGACCCTGGATGCCGGGGGGACTAATTTTGTTTTTTGTGCTGTACAGGGTGAAGTAGAGATAATTCAGCCAATCAGTCTGCCTGCATATGGGGAAGGCCTTACGCAAGTGCTGCAGACTATCCTCACTGGTTTCAGCGAAGTAAAATCCATTTTGAGAAACAATCCTGCAGCGATCAGTTTTTCATTTCCCGGGCCTGCGGAGTACGAACTTGGTATTATCGGCAACCTGGAGAACCTGCCTACCTTTCGGGGCGGAGTGGCTTTGGGTGATATGCTGGAAGATACATTTGGCATCCCGGTTTTTATCAATAACGATGGCGACCTGTTTGCCTATGGAGAAGCTATCTCAGGATTTCTTCCCGATATCAACCAGCGCATGGCTTCGGGTGAAAGTCCGAAAAACTACCGCAACTTGTTTGGCGCCACTTTTGGAACAGGTTTTGGGGGAGGACTTGTTTCGCGCGACAATTTATTTTTAGGTGATAATTCGGCACAGGGTGAGATCAACCGGATGCGCAATAAACTCTATCCTGAATGGAGTGCTGAAGAAAGTGTAAGCATCCGTGGTATTCGCCGGGTATTTGCACGCGAAGCTGATATAGATCCTTCAACCTGCCCTGCACCAAAAATTATTTTTGAGATTGGCATGGGCACGCAACCCGGGAATCAACAGGCAGCCATAAAAGCGTATGAGGAATTGGCAGTTGTGGCCGGTGATTCGCTTGCCAACGCCATTACGCTTACCGACGGGCTGGTTGTGTTGGGCGGCGGGCTTTGTGGTGCGCATCCGCTTTTCCTGGATAAACTTGTTGCCGAAATGAACCATTCGTTTAGTTCTTTTGCCGGGAAATCATTACACAGGTTGGAGATCAGCGTATTTAACCTTGAGGATGAAGCCGGGTTTGAACTCTTCCGACAGGGGGATACCCGAGAAATTACAGTACCTTTTACCGCACGCAAGATTAAATACGACCCATTGAAACGCATAGGCGTGGGAATTAGTCGCCTCGGTACATCAAGGGCTGTATCAATAGGTGCATATACATTTGCACTTGTACAACTCGATAGAAAGTAATAGTTGGGGAAAGTAAACCAGGCGTATAGAAATTAGTATTAACTGTCAGTAAATCAACATCAATATGAAATTAAGCCGGATATTATTTGTATGTATCGCCCTTATCATTTATAGTTGCCAGCCACAAACAGACAGGGATAAACTGAAAAGCGAGGAGGTAAATCCTGACGGTTCTGTGCTTAAGCGCACATTTAAGCCGGATGGCAAGCTTTTCGCGGAGATCCACAAAAAGGACGGCAGGAAGAATGGCGTTACCACGAACTACTATGCGAACGGTAAAGTACAGGTTGCAACAAACTTTGTGAATGATAGAAAAGAAGGCGATAGCAAATTCTACTACGAAGATGGAAAGATTTGTCAGCACGTCATCTATAAAAACGATGTAAAGCATGGTGTAGAAAAGCATTACTATAAAAGCGGCAAGCTGGCATGCGAAATTCCTTACCTCGATGGTGAAGTAGAGCCCGGCCTCAAAGAGTACAGCAGTGAAGGCGTGCTTATCGGGAACAATCCGACTATTGTAGTAACGCCTGTCAATAAAATGGCTTCTGAAAATAGATATATTTTACGGCTTACGCTTTCCAACAAATCACACGCTGTTTCGTTCGCCAGGGTTTATTTCGAAAATGGAAACAAGAGCAGGCGGGAAATATCAACGCAGCATGGAATTGGCGACCTTGTCTTTGTAGTTAATCCCGGAAGTGGCTTATGGGATAAAGTATTACTGGAAGCTTCTTTTGAAACAGTTTATGGCAATCCATTCGTTACCCGGACAACCTACGATCTTTCGATCGATAACCGTTAGCTGCGATTAACCTGATTAATAGTATAAACCTCAATAAAGATAAAAGATAAAAGGTTAAAGATAAAAGGTTCAAGACATTATGAAAAAAATCATAATAATCCACTTTACAAAATAAAGATTGAAAGTGGTTTGCAAATGCCTGACTTTTATCTTTAACCTTATATCTTTTTACTTTTGTCTTTTTACTTTTGTCTTTTGTCTTTTATCTTCTGCATGAATAATGCAGGTTAAACGGGCCTGGTAAATAAACCGGTTTCAACTTTTCTGATACTGCAGGGAAATAGCTGCATTTCCGCTGTAAATAATTTAAATAAATAGGTCAGAGGGAACCATACATGAATTTTCATTGGGTGCTTGTGTATTATGGAAAATTCATGTAGGTTTGATCTTCGCTTCATTAAGTCTTTGCTGCTATGCCCATTTTCAATTCCGTTATTTCCTGGTTCATTAAAAAGCGCATCCACCAGATTGAGCTTTTCATGAAATACCCGCACGATGTGCAGGGCGAATGGTTCCGGAAACTAATCGCCACGGCACGCGATACCGAGTGGGGTCGAAAATACAACTACAAATCTATCCGTACCCCCGATCAGTTTCGCGACCGCGTTCCACTGAGTGAGTATAACGACCTGAAACCTTATATCAACCGTCTGCGCAAAGGCGAACAGAATATCCTGTGGCCATCGGATGTAAAGTGGTTCGCCAAATCTTCGGGCACTACCAGCGATAAAAGCAAGTTTATACCCGTTAGTGAGGAAGCATTGGAGGAATGTCACTTCAAAGGTGGCAAGGATTTATTGTCCATTTATTGCAACAACAATCCCGATTCCCGTATCTTCAACGGTAAAGTGCTTGGCCTCGGAGGCAGTATTACAGTAGATGATGAGCATGCCGAAACCTTTCATGGCGATGTTTCTGCCATTATTATGGAGAATCTGCCTTATTGGGTAGAACTTATCCGTACACCCGAACTTTCGGTGGCGCTTATGAACGAATGGGAATCGAAAATTGAACGCATTGCCCTCATCACCAAAGATGAAGACGTGACCAATATCTCAGGAGTTCCTTCCTGGACTTTGCTTCTGTTGAAGCGGATCCTGGAAATAACAGGTAAGAGGAACATCGGCCAGGTATGGCCTAATCTTGAACTGTTCATCCATGGCGGCGTTAACTTTGGCCCGTATCGCGAACAGTTCAGTAAGATAGCTCCGGCGGGCATGAAATACCTTGAAACGTATAATGCTTCCGAAGGTTTCTTTGGCATCCAGGATCTCAATACGCCCGGCGAGATGCTGCTCATGCTCGATTATGGTATCTTCTACGAGTTTATGCCGCTTACCGAATATGATGTGCTGACGAATAAAACGGTATCGCTCGATAAGGTTGAGATTGGCGTTAATTACGCCCTCATCATTTCCACGAATGCTGGTTTGTGGCGCTACCTCATCGGAGATACCATTCAGTTTACTTCTCTTAATCCATACCGCATTCGTATTACAGGTCGTACCACGAGTTTTATTAATGCATTTGGTGAAGAGCTGATTATTGACAATGCAGAAAAAGCACTTGCCACGGCTTGCGAAAAGGCGGCTGCTGCCATTACCGATTACACCGCTGCACCTGTTTATTTTGATGATAATAACAATGCAGCCCACGAATGGCTTATCGAATTCGAAACGTCTCCCGATAGCCTGGATTATTTTGCCGAGATACTGGATAATGCATTAAAGGCTCTCAATTCCGATTACGAAGCCAAACGTTACCACAATATGATCCTGCGTCCACCAATCATTAAACAATTACCTGCCGGAATTTTTTATCGTTGGCTGAAGAACCGCGGCAAACTTGGGGGACAGAACAAAGTACCCAGGCTTTCGAACGACCGGAAATACCTGGATGAAATTAAGGCGTTGGCGGGAATCTTGTAAACAGTGAATAAAAACTAAAAGTGAAAAGTTGGCTGGTTGCTGGTTGCTGGTTTAGCTGCGCTGAGCTCGCTTCGCTCGGTTCTGGTTGCTTCGCTCGCTCGGTTCTGGTTCCAAATTCCGCAATCCGAAATCCGCAATCCGACATCCGAAATCTAACTTACAACTTACAACTTACAACTTACTTTATCTTTTATCTTTTTACCTCGTCCCTTGTTTTCCCCAAACTTTGTTTTCCTTCCGGAATACTTATAGAACCATTTCCCTGACGGTAGCATGAACAAGGTGGAAGAGAAATTTAATAGTGATATTAGGATTCTAATCGCTAAAAATACGTTATATTTGCGATTAAAACCAACAAAACTATGATAGAAAGGGCTCTCAAGCAGCGTATTTGTGATAAGCTGAATCAAGGAAAAGCCATTTTACTTTTTGGCCCAAGGCAAACAGGAAAAACAACCCTGCTGCATCAGATACTCGATGAAAAGCAGGACGTTATGTGGCTTAACGGCGATGAAGCCGATGTGCAACAATTATTCGAAAACGCATCTTCCACAAGGCTTAAATCGGTATTCGGAAAATGCAAGACCATTGTCCTCGACGAAGCCCAACGAATTGTAAATATCGGGCTTTCGCTGAAACTGATCACCGATCAGCTAAAAGACATTCAACTTATTGCTACCGGATCATCGGCATTAGAATTGGCTAACCGAACCCAGGAGCCTCTCACCGGAAGGAAATGGGAATACTTCCTTTATCCGCTTTCGTTTGGCGAAATGGTTGCACATCATGGCTTGCTCGAGGAAAAGCGCATGATACCCCACCGGCTTGTTTATGGATGCTACCCCGAAATAGCAAACAATCCGGGAAAAGAAAAAGAAATACTTAAGCAACTGACTGACAGTTTTCTTTACAAGGACATATTAATGATCGAAGGCGTGAAAAAACCGGCTAAGCTTATTTCCCTGTTACAAGCTTTGGCTTTTCAAACCGGCAACGAAGTATCGTATAATGAGCTTGGCCGCACGACAGGTCTCGACAACCAGACGGTAGAGAGATATATCGACCTGCTGGAAAAGACTTATGTTATCTTCCGGGTGGGGGCCTTAAGCCGGAACCTCAGAAAAGAACTTAAGCGTGGCCGGAAAATATATTTTTATGATAACGGCGTGCGCAACGCCCTCATAGCCCAGTTTAGTTCCATTGAATTGAGACCCGACAGGGGAGCGTTATGGGAAAATTATCTGATGGCAGAGCGGCGTAAATATATAGCGTACAAAGGAATGTGGGTAAACTCATACTTCTGGCGTACACAAGACCAACAGGAAATTGATTATGTGGAAGAGATGGATGGCAAATTCCTGGCATGGGAGTTTAAATGGAACATCGAAGCAAAGGCCCGTTTTTCAAAATCATTCGCAAATGCTTACCCCAATTCTGTTTTCAAGGTGATAACTCCCCGTAATGTTGAAGATTTCCTGATGGAAAGCATTATCTGATTCTCCCGGGTCCCTCATCCTGTTAGCTGTTGACTGGTTGCTGGTTGCTGGTTTAGCTGCGCTGAGCTCGCTTCGCTCGGTTCTGGTTTCTGGTTTCAGTTTCTGGTTTCTGGTTTGGTTACAACTTACGACTTACAACTTTTATCTTTTTACTTTTGTCTTTTATCTTCTGCATGAATAATACAGATCCAAACTCTCTTCCGGAATTCCCAAAGAATATCTCCAAATTTCCCGAATCCTTATTACATTTGTTTCGTGGGAGTTTTATTGACAACTTATCATCACAAAAACGATTTTTTAACAGCATCAGGAAAAATAAACCATATGCACGTAGCCATAGCAGGAAATATAGGTTCGGGAAAAACTACCCTCGCCGGCCTTTTATCCAAACATTTCAACTGGCAGGCCCATTATGAAGATGCGGATACAAATCCATACCTCGGGAGTTTTTATGAAGATATGCAACGCTGGTCGTTCAATCTGCAGATATACTTTCTCAACAGCCGTTTCCGGCAAATTGTGGATATCCGCAAGAGCGGAAAGAATGTAATACAGGATCGTACCATCTACGAGGACGCCTACATTTTTGCACCCAACCTCCACGACATGAGCCTTATGACTTTGCGCGATTTCGATAACTACACCAGACTTTTCGAACTTATTAGTACATTTATCCAGCCGCTCGATCTGCTGATCTACCTCCGGGCCGATGTCCCAACGCTGGTGCGGCAGATTCAGAAGCGCGGCCGCGCTTACGAAGCTTCCATCCGCATCGACTATCTCAAGAGTCTGAACGATCGCTACGAAGAATGGATTACAAACTACAGCCTTGGCAAGCTGCTCATCATGGATGTGGACAACCTTAACTTTACAGAGAAACCTGAAGATCTTGGTTTGGTCATTGAAAGAGTGAATGCCGAGTTGCATGGGTTGTTTTAGTAATTGATTTGATACTGCAAATCATCATGAAACACGAACATGTAATTTCAAAAACCTATTCTTAAACCAATATAATTTGAATTTTACGAAATCGCCGGTACGCGCAGCAGCAGCTGCGGCAGGAGCCATTCTGGGCAAAGGGGACTATGCCGACCGAGCCATCGAATATGGTCTCAACGAAAGCCGGCATTGGAGCCCGGCCGAAAAGTCCATGTTTGTGAATCTCACATACGAGCTGCTGCGCTGGTTACGACTGCTGCTGGAAATTGAGCCATGCCCCACCTCTCGTGGTAAATACATGTACGCGATAGGTATTTACATGACCTTGAAAGGAATGCCTCTGAACCCTGAAGAATTCCCGGAGCCTTTTGATGCGGAAAAGATTAAAGAACGCTTCAGAGCCTTATCGGCTGAGCGTCGCATTAAAGAGTCTATTCCCGATTGGCTTGATGAGATTGGCGATCGCGAACTCGGCGAAGCCTGGCCTCCGCTGCTATCAGCGCTCAATAAGCCTGCATCCATCGTGCTGCGCACCAACATGCTTAAAACTAATCCTGTCGCCTTACGGGCATCACTGGAAAACGCCGGCATACGATCAGTTCCTTTTGCTGCAGTAGAAACTGCACTTATGATAGAGGAGTTCCATAATGTTTTCATGCTAAGTCTTTTTCATAACGGTTATTTCGAAGTGCAGGATACCGGTTCGCAGATGATAGCACCATTTGTGGATGCCAGGCCAGGCATGCGCGTAATAGATGCCTGCGCCGGGACTGGTGGAAAAACATTACATCTTGCGGCATTGATGCAGAACAAGGGCCGCATCATTGCGCTGGACACCGCTGTGTGGAAACTCGATGCACTGAAGCAACGTGCTACACGCGCCGGTGCTACCATTGTAGAAACAAAGCCGATCGAGACCACCAAGGTGATCAAACGCCTGGCTGGTACCGCCGATCGTGTGCTTATTGATGTCCCATGCTCCGGACTGGGCGTGCTCAGGCGCAATCCCGATGCCAAGTGGAGAATGACAGCCGCCAAAGTTCAAAAACTGATCGGTGAACAAAAGGAAATCCTTGACAGCTATCAGCGCATGGTGAAACCTGGCGGCATGCTCATTTATGCCACGTGCAGTATTCTGCCCTCGGAAAACCGCTTACAGGTTGATAATTTCCTTGCAACGCATCCCGAATTCAGCCTGGTTGAAGATAAGACATTGAGGCCGGATATTGCTAACAGTGATGGTTTCTATATGGCCAGAATGCTGAGGTGTTGAAAGTTAAAAGTTAAAAGTTGTTCTTATTTCTTAGCTTCAAGTGGCACCCAATCAAGGTTGGACCCAACATTAGGATTGAAATTCGGGTTGTCGCTCACGATGTATTCACCATTATTGTTGCTCCAGGCATGGTTGTAACCGCTTGGCAGTTCCACCTCTTTGCCTGCATGTGGATCGTAATACCTGTCAATTCCCAGCGTATTATCGCTGAACTTTTCCGATACTTTATCATAAACATCGCCACGAGCTTCAAACTGCTGCATCTGCTCAGTGCTTAACTGGTCGCTCATTTTGCTGAGCATACGGCTGAATTCGCCGACGCTGTTTATCTGTCGTATTTGCTGCTTTGCCATATACTCAATCACATGACTATACTTTGCGTACCATTGAGGATTAAGCTTAAATGATGCGGTAATTGTCTGGAACGTTTTTGTATTGCTTTCAAGCTTGCCCTGTCCGGCTTTGAATGAAAAGATATAATCAACATACCAGATGGTATTATAGAAGGTACCATACATTGACTGAACAGGGAATGTAATATTTTCGACCACGGCATAAAATTCTTCTTCAATAGGTTGGCCTTCCCTGATGTAACTTACCCTGAGTTTGGCACCTGTGGCTCCACCGCCATATGCCTGACCTTGCTGTCCAGCTCCGAGGGCCCGGGGAAGTTCGGGCAGATCTTCATCCTTTGTGATTTTCAAAGCCTGAAATCTGCCTCGTTCTTCTGCCAGGATGATGTTTTTAAGCGCATCCCTTGCAGTTACAGGGCTCATCACTTTACTGCCGAAATACTTGCTGCCGGGTGGAAACATACCCAGTAACTGAGGATTATTGGTCCAGAAGAAACAGTGGTTAGGAAATACTTCAAATTCTTCCCTTCCTTTAGGGTTAAAGACCCTGAAAGCCGTGGTGGCGGGCATCGCAGGATTGTCAAGTATCCATTTCATTCCCCCTTCAAATTGCCAGTTGGCAGGCATTAGGAAACTGAACGCTTCAAGCCCTGTGCCTTGTTGATCGATGTAGGAATATTTCTTTAACCGCATCATATTGTCAGAAGCGGCTAAAGGGGATTCCTGCTGTTTTGTTGATGCATTGTTGCATGAAAAAAGGATCAACACTAACAGTGTCAACCGGACGGATGGATAAATGTTTTTCATGGTCATAGGATTATATATACAAATTTAACCGATATAAGTCAGATTAAGTTTTGCAACGATGAAATTTCTATATAATTTCCTACTCACCGGAATAGTTTTGTTTTTCATTTTACAAACCGCTCAGCAATAAATATATCGACCGGTTCTTACAAAGAAGCAGGTCATAGTTCGGCATTACGCTACCCTCCATAGAATGCCTTTTATATCAGTCGAGTCAAATCCGCAAAATTTAAATATTATCGTTTGTTGTGTTATGCCGATTGAATAAATCAGCCATGATCAGCGTATATTTATTCAGGCTATTATTAATGAGATTACGAAAATAATTATCATTTCGAATTCCTCATATTGGAATTCCTCATATGAATCTTAAGGAGGTGGCGCAATATCTCTCTCTTCTGAAGAGACCAGAAACGTAAACTTTGGCAAGGCCCTGTGAACACCCGGGAATCTATTGCCAGCAAACAAGGTTAATTTCCTTTCAGAAAAGTAAGTCCCGCTTCAAGTGTCGG
>Ga0315283_10000161_pt1 | contig 43004 bp, 34 predicted proteins | sample YL17G09_0_MG_FD_204541 | JGI IMG/M metagenome (GOLD analysis project Ga0315283, IMG submission 204541) | Sediment microbial communities from Yellowstone Lake, YNP, Wyoming, USA - YL17G09_0 | ecosystem: Environmental > Aquatic > Freshwater > Lake > Sediment | place: USA: Wyoming | collected...
GATGGAATACGGCGGGATGAGCGTCTTCATGCTCGGCTCGAACGTCTGCCCCCGCACTTCCATCTTCCAGGGGTTCATGGACTTCTCGGGGTCGTACTTCCAGTCGTAGTGCATCGGGCGGATGCGGATGATCTTGCCGTCCTTCACATCCACCATCGAGGCATTGGACCCGTTCTCGGGGACCCCGCAGAAGCTGATGTCCCTAATGAGCGTCTTTTCGCCGGACTTGCCGTTCGGGGCTCGGTCTTCTGCCATTCTATCTCCTTCCCTCTTCCGTCTATTCCGCTTGGCGGAATAGCTATTCCGACATTTCAACATATCTAGTGTGCCACGCTCCGTGGCCTCCAGTCAATCCCGAAACGCCCGCGCAACGCCGCGGAAAACGCGGGCTACGGCTGGCGCGTGTCGGCCACCGAGGCGCTGCGGAAGTAGGCCGTCATCTCCGCGGCCTTATCCTTCACCGCTTTGGTGTTTTTCGCGCGGCCCTCCGAGCCGAAGCGGTCGGACGGGGCGACAACGGTCAGCACGGCCAACACGTCGCCCCCCGGCCCGAAGACGGGAGCGGACACCGCGCACACGCGGAGGTCCTGCTCCTCGAGATCGTAGGCGACCCCCTCGTCGGCCGCCTTCGCCAGCATCGTCGCCAGTTCGTTCGGATCGGTCGTCGTATGCGCGGTGAATTTGACCTGGGGTTCTCTCAGAAGCCGCGCCCTCTCCTCCTCCGGCCGCATGGCGACGTACATCCGCACCGCGGAGTTGGCCATGTTCGCGAGTATGCGCCCGGTCGGCAGGTTCGGCTTGAACGGGTGGGACGTCGCGACCTGATCGACGACGACGGCGCCTTGGGCACTCTCGACTGTGAGCTCGACGGTCTCCCCCGTCTCGTTCGCCAGGTCTTCCAGGAACGGATGGGTGGAGCGGACGAAGCTGACGTACGAAAGCGTCAGGTAGGCCCCGGGGATCATCGCCCGCCCGAGGTGATAGCGCTCGGTATCGGGGTCGAAGACCGCGAACTCCTTCCACTCGAGCGTCCGTAGCACCCGGTAGGCGGTCGTCTTGGAAATGCCGGTCCGGGCGCAGATGTCGTTGAGGTTCCACTCCGGGTGCTCCACGTCGAAGAGCGCCAGTATGGTGAGACCCCGAGCAAGCGCCTGGACGTAGAGCTCGCTTTCCTCTTCCGATCGCCCGGCCAACGAAGCTCGCGGCCGCCCCCCTGCTCTAGCCATGCGCCCGCTCCATCATCACCCCGGCGATACATGGACCAGCCGTAGCGTGGCACTCCCGGTCGAACGCCTCCGGGTACCTGCGTTTGAGCGCCTCCAGGTCCGTCTTCTCGACCTCGGCCAGGAATCCCGACACCACCATGCCCACCGCGTTCTTCGATGTGGTGTTGCGCGGCACGATGGTGTTGATGGCGCCACCCCGGTCGATCTCGCCCGGCTCGATCGGGTCGTACTTGGCCCCGTGATCCATGCCGACCACACCGGGCATGATGCGCTCGGTGACGTAGGCGCCCGCGAGGACGGTGCCCCTCTCATTGAAGATGCTCACCACGTCCCCGTGCTTGATGCCCCGGGCCTTGGCGTCCTCCGGGTTCATCCACAGCGGGTGATAGTGGTAGCCATCGGACCCCCGCATCTTGCAGGTGTCGATCTCCCGCAACCAGGTCACGTCGTCGTGCTGAGAGTGGACTCCCCAGCGGGGATGGTTGCTCATGACCAGCAGCGGATACTTCTTGCTTCGCTCGGTGCCGACCGTCTCCTCGTGCGTCTCGCCCTTGGCGATCCATTTCGGCACCGGCCCCCGCTCGTCGTCGCCCGGGAAGTGCTCCGCCAATCCGGTGGCGTAGAACTCCAGCTTGCCCGTCGGCGTCGTGAGCGGATGGCCCTCCGGATCCTCGTAGAACTCGATCATGCCGGCCGGGATCTTCTCCCAGTCCGGGTCCGGGGAGACCACGTAGTAGCCCTTCTCGTTGAACTCCTCCCAGCTCACCAGCTCGCGGGCCCCGGAGGTCTCGTAGCCGATCCGCACCAACTCCGGCACGGTCTTGCCGCCCGTGTACTCCTCCAGCATCCCCAGTCGTTCGGCGATCTTGCAGACGATCTCGTAGTCGCTGAACGATTCCGCCAGGGGCTCGATGCAGCGCGGCTCCGGGAAGAGCAGGTTCATCTGCCCCCCGAACACGTCGCTCCCAATGTCGTCCTCCTCCAACTTCGTGTTGGCGGGCAGAAGCACGTCGGCGAACAGGGCGTCGTTCTCCAGCCACGGGTGCTGGCAGAAGATGAACTCGATCGATTCGTCCCGCATCGCCCGGATGAAGTAGTTGCCGTCATTCCAGCAGGTGATCCATGAGGGCGAATCCGTCCAGATCAAGTGGATGCGAGAGGCGCCTTCGACCGGATACGTGTAGTGCACGAACTGGTTCTCGCGGGGAGCGAACTCCTCCTCAGCGCCCCACCAGTCGACCGACCCCTCCAGGATGGCTTTCGGCACCAGGCTCTTGGGCACGAAGTTCGGGTTGGTGTCGCCAGGGGTACCGCCCGTGTACGCGGCCAGGACGCTCGTGAACACCGAGGGCGCCGGCGGCGAAAGCTGCTCGTCGTCGTGGTGCAGGCCCCACTCGATCATCTTTGATTGGTTGCACCCGGGCCTGCCGAGGCCCTGCATGGCGAGGCAGAGGACCTGCAGGCGCGCGGGCTCCGTGGAATACGGGCCGCGGATGCTTGGGCCGCCGTTCCCGATGACCACGGTCGTGCGCTTGGAGGCCCATTCATCGGCCAGCGCCTTGATGGTCCGCGAAGGCACACCGGTGATGGGCGCCGCCCATTCCGCGCTCTTCGGTTGTCCGTCCTCCCGGCCCATGACGTAGTCCTCGAACTTGTCGACGCCGTACGCGTGGGTATCGAGATACTCTTTGTCGTACGTTCCGTTCTTAAACCACTGGTGGCATATGGCCAGATAAAGCGCCGCATCGGTGTTGGGAAGTATGGGGATCCACTTGTCGGCGTGCACCGCGTTGGCGTAGTTGCAGTCCGGCGCTATGTAGATCTGCCTGATGCCGAGCTCGGTCCACCAGAAGCTGAACCGGCTGGGGAGTTGGCCGCCCCAGCCCCAAGTGGTCGTCTCCTGGTCGCACCCCCAGAACAAGAGGAGCTCGGCGTTCTTGGAGATATCCCATAGCAGGTTCCTCTGCGGCATCTGCTGCCCCACCGGCTCGCAGCCCCATACGTGCTTGGCTCCCCACCACCAGCCCTCCCAGCTGTCGGGCTGCCTCGTCTGGAGGGTGTAGCCGCCGAACAGGCGGAGCAGCTTGCGCCCGCACCCGTGCGGGCCGTGCACCACCTTGTTCTCCCCGTGCTGGTCGGATTGGTAAAGGATGGCCGTCGGCCCGTACGTCGCCTTCATGCGCAGCATCTCGCCGGTGACGATGTCGAGGGCCTCATCCCAGCTGATGCGTACGTATTTGCTGACACCCCGGTTCTGGATGTTGCGGCCCCCCGGGCCCTCGGAGCCCGGTGCCCCTGCCGGGTCGAAATCCACCCGCTTCATGGGGAAGCGGATGCGCGCCGGGGAGAACACCCGCTTCTTGTAGGCCAGACTGAGCGGCGGGATGAGGCTCTTATCGCTCGGCTCGAAGGTCTTGCCCCTGGCGTGCATGACCCAGGGCTTGACTTCTTCCCTCGTATATCGCTCGTAGTATCGGGCCGGCCGGATGCGGACGATCTTGCCGTCCTTCGCGTCCACCATCGCGGCGTTCGCGCCGGCTCCCACCCCGCACCAACTCAGGTCGCGGACGATCGTCCGCTCCTCGCCTGTCCGGCTCTTCTCGCTGCCCCGCATGTCGCCCCCTTCGTGCGCACTCCGCCGGACGGAGGTCCGCCGGCGCTCATAAGCATAACTCCGTGTGGCGCCCGCGGGGCGGCGAAGGCACGATCGAGGCGTACAAGACGATCGGGGCCCGCCGTCCGGCGGGCCCCGATCGTCGGAGCGCTGTTGCCGGCGAGAAGCTGCTTACGCCTTCTCGAGCATGACGAGGCCCAGGTTCAAGCTCTCGTCCAGAGTGACGTTCTTGGTGACCGCTTTGTAGCCGGCGGCCGCTATGGCCACGTCGTAGCTCGTGCCCGGGTCGAGACAGTCGACGACGAACTCGCCGTAGTTGTTCACCACGCCTTCGCCCACGACCGCGCCGGCGGCGGACACGGTGACTACCGCGCCCTCGGCGCAGTCATCCGTGTCTTTGAAGGCCACGCTGCCGGAAGCGAACACTTTGTCCCAACGATGTAGGTTCTTGTACATGACCCGCGGCTTGGTGTTCAGCTCGGCGTTGTATGCGCGAAGACCTTCCTTTTCTACCAGCGCCGCGAACTCGTCATCGTCGGCCAGCACGAGCAGGATGGCGTTGGTCGGGCAGACCTGCGAGCAGCGGGTCTCGGTCCAACCGGCGTCGAGCAGGTGCGCGCAGCCGGTGCACTTCTGGGCGACCTGCTTCTCCTCGTTCCAGTAGATCGCGCCGTACGGGCAGGTATCGACTATCTGTGGATGGCCCTTGGCCTTCTCGGGATCGATGATGACCAGGCCGTCTTCGCGGCGGTAGATCGTCCCCGCCGGCGAGCCGTCGATGCAGGGAGCGTCGGCGCAGTGCTGACACGGCATGGGCAGGTACCCGGTCTGAACGATGGGGTACTGTCCCCTTTCCTTGCGCTCGATGTTAAGCCAGCGATGGCCGGACCACGGCTGCGCTACCGAGTACGGAGGAAAGTCGTTCCCTACAAACTCGTCCTTGTCGGCGAGAAAGCAGTCGTTGCAGTCGTGACAGCGGGCACAGTCGATGACCATGTTCCACTTCTTCATTCAAGCTCCTTTCGGAATGACGAGCTCATGCTTGTCCCTCCCATTTCTCCACCTGAAGCAGAGTCGAGTTGTTGGCCATCGCGGTGGATGTCGGGGTGACGAACCGCTTGGGCGAAAGAATATTGATACAACCGGCGATGTCCGAGGAATAGCCCGGCTCACCCAGCGGCAGATAGTCGGCGCACGACTCGTAGGAGTGGACCGTGCCGGACGGCACGCGCTCGGTCACCTGCGCGGCAAGTATGACCGACCCGCGGTCGTTGAAGGCGCGGATGAGGTCGCCTTCCTCGATGCCCCGGGCGGCGGCGTCTTTCGCGTTGACGCGCATGATCCAGTAACGGTGGCCGTCGATGAGGACCCTGTGGTCCTTGACCTCGTTCAGCCAGCTCTCCTTGGAGTCACCCATCGTATGGAAGCTGAACCGCGGGTGCGGCGAGACCATCTGCAGCGGGTACTTGCCGTACAGTTCCTTGGTGTGGTGACCTTCCCACGAGGGGATGTACTGCGGACCCATCGCCGGCCGTTCGGGGTCGATGAAGCCGTCGGCCTCGAACCGCTTGAGGCTGCTGGCCACGAACTCGATCTTGCCGCTCGACGTCTGGAGCCCTTTGAGGCCGACGGTGTCTGCCGGATGCGGGCCCCAGTCCGGTGTGTCTTTGACGCGACCCTCGGCGAACCAGCGCATGGCCGGGGTGGACTTGTGGTCTTTGGGGAAGGGGATGAGGACGTAGCCCTTCTCCTCGAACTCCTCCCAGGTGATGATCTTCGGTAGGTCGGTGGCGTTGAAGTAATCCTTGACCCACTGGTACTCGTCCTTGCCACCCATGGTGAAGATGGGGCCGATGCCGAGCCGCTCCGCGAACATCGCGAAGATCTCGTAGTCGGACTTGGAGTCGCCCAGCGGCTCGATGCACTTCTTCTGCAACAGCACCATCCGGTGGTTCGTCTGCGCGCCGGTATGGGGGATGTAGCCCGAGCAGTTGGCGAACTCGCTGATATCCCAGCGCTCGAAGTTGGTGCAGGCCGGGAGGATGATGTCGGCGAAGCGGGCTTCACCTTCGAACCAGATGGACTGGTTGACGACCATGCCGACTTTGCCCTCGCGGTACGCTTTGACGTAACGGTTGGTCTCGGTCATGGTGCCGATGAAAGAGGTCCCGTACTTCCAGTACATCTGGACGTGCGGGTAGCCGGGGGCCGGGTAGGTGTACTTCTGGAATTGCGACTCTATGGACGAGCCGCAGAAGCCTTTGCCGTGCCACTCGACCTTCTCGTGCATCATGGCCTGCGGGATGCAGATCCGCGGGACCGTCTGGCCCTCGGTGGAGTGGTGCGCGGTGCGGGTGGCGCCCCGAGTATTGGCGAACATCCGGTAGACGAACTCGTAGCCCGCAGCCGAGTTGTCGACGTCGCCGGAGATGCCGCCTTCGGCATAGCCTGGGAAGAAGAACTGCTCGTTGCTGGGAGCGCCCTGCGAGGTACCCCAGATGTTGCTGCCCGGCTTACCGTAGCCCTGCATGGCCGCCAGCGCGATCATGACGCGGGCCCACTCGTTGCCGGTGGCGGAACGGCACGCGCCGCCCCAACCGCCCAGACCGCCGGCCGCCAACATGGTCTTCTTGCTACCCCATTCGCGGGCGAGGGCGCGAATCTCGCGCGCCGGGATACCGGATTCCACTTCGGCCCATTCGGGAGTCTTCGGAACGCCGTCGCTCTTGCCGAGAACGTAGTCTTTCCACTCGTCGAAGCCGGTGGTGCGGCCGGCGACGTACTCCTTGTCGTACAGGTCTTCGGTCAACCAGGTGTAGGCGATACCCAGGCCAAAGGCCACATCGGTGCCCAGCCGCGGTGCGAACCACTTGTCGGAGAATAGGCTGGCCGTGTCGTTGAAGCGGGGGTCGACAAACACCATCTTGATGCCGAGTTCCTTCATCCAGAAGCGGCGCGGCGTGCTCTCGAAGGCGGCGTAGATGCCGCCCCCGGACACCTCTGGATCGGACGACCAGAAGACGACCATCTCGGTATGCTTGAGGGCGTCTTCGAGGAGATCATACTGCTCGGGGATGCCCAGGCGGTGGCTGTTGCCCCACATATGCATGCCGCCCCAGTGCCAGCCTTCCCAGCTGTCCGGGTTGTGCTCGCCGTACGTGTAGCCGATCAGGTTCATGAAGCGGAAGTACGTGCTGTGCCGGTAGCCCACGTTGCCCCACAGGTGGTGAGACCCCGGGGTGGTCAAGATGGCGGCCGGGCCGACTTCGCGGTGCAGGCGGACGATCTCGTCGCACACGATGTCGAGGGCCTCGTCCCAGCTGATGGGCTCGTATCCGGAGACGCCGCGATTCTGGACGTTGCGCTCGCCCTTGGGATCGAAGTCCACCCTCTTGAGCGGGGTGAGGATCCGCTTGGGTGAATAGACCATGGACTTCTGCGCCACCGCGTGCGGCGACAGCGTGGTACGCCTGGGGGGCTTGAAATCACGGCCGCGGGCCTTGATGGTCCAGCCTTCGGGATCGTTCTCGTCCAGGTCGATGGGGATCATGCGGACGATCCTGCCATCCTCCACATCGACGAACATCGGCCCCCCGGTCGTACAGTTCGTGAATCTTTCGACTTTTCCCATATTATCCCGACCTCCGCTCGCTTTCGTTGACCGCGGTTACGTTCGCTTTGCCGGTCCTTAGATGGTTGAACCGTTCCCCTTCATACTCTACGCCACGGGAAGTATCACGCTCCTCGGCGGAGAAAACAGTCCCCGGCTCATTCCATCTGATGGAACGCACCACCGCATCGTGGAGAACAAAGCCCCCCGCCGGACACGTCCGGCGGGGGGCGCCATCCAATATTCCGTAACGGACCAACCCCCTCGCCCCGCGACGAGCGAGATCAGACCGCCTGTAACGAACTAGCGGTCCGCGATTGGGCCATACCCTGTACCGCAGTACGTGTAGGTGCGATCCGGAACGTCCTTGTTGACCTGATCTTCGTCGATCTCGGCCACGCAGCGGACCATGGAGCCGTCGCCCATGTACCAGCGGATGGGGAAGCAGAAGAACCGGAAGCGCTTGCCGGACACCTTGTCCAGGTCTCCGCCGAGGTTCTCGACGCCGACGATGCCGTGTCCCAGCATCTGCTTGTGGCAGGGCTCCCAGGTTCCTTCGTTTCCAAGCGCTTCGAGATCACCGAATTTGGCGTCATAAGCGGCCTGGCCGTGCAGCCTGATGTAGGCCGCTTTCTCGAATTCGGCATACGCTTCTTCACCGAACTGTTCGGCATACTCCACCGTGATCGGCTTGCCCGAAGCTCCGGGAAGATTCATCTGCGGCGGGCCGTTCTTACCCATGGCCGTGTGAAGCGGATGGTCCAGCGCCTGCGAATCCATGGCAACGCACTTGACCTTGTGCTTCACGAACCACTTACCCGCTTCGACGCCGGTACCGCACGCGTAGTGGTAATACTCTTTGGAGTCGTCGAATTTGCGATGCATGCCGGTGTTCAGGCAGACGACCATGCCCTCGAGCTCTGACGGCTTGATGTTCGCGCGCTTGCAGGCGTCCTCGAGATGCTCGGGCAGGATCAGGCCCCACTTGTGGATCTTGATCTCGAGGCAGACTGCGTCACCCGTGTATGCGTCAACAGGCATTTCGTGGGTATAGCGAGCTCTTCTGCCGTCGAATTCGCGCTCCATGACGTGACGAGGTGCGTCGGCATGAGTGCCGGTGTGCTGAACACAATCGACCCTCTGCGTGAGGACGCCGCCCTTTGCCAGGGTGTGCATCGAATCGATGACCGGCTTCACGAAGTACGGCCAACGAGGGATCTCCGCACTGAACGGATGTGTCAAATCAACCCATACTTTCCCCATGGTTCCTACTCTTCTCCTTTACTCGTTACCTATCGACTCACGGGCGCACTGCGCCCGGTTCGTCCTTCGTTTCCTACTTGGCTTCCGCCTCTTTCATCTCGCGCACTGCCTTGGTGAGGTAGGTGAGGAGACGGCTGCGAAGCGCCTTCTGCTCATCGGGCGTCCAGGTCTGGTAGCCGACGCCGCCCGTCTTGAAGCCCAACTCGCCCTTCGCCACCTTCTCTTTGAGGAGCGGCGAGGGCTCGTGGGAGTCTTCCAGATACTTCAGCACGTAGGTATGTATGGACAGCGTGAGGTCCAGCCCGACCATGTCGGCGTTCTCACAGGGAGCCAGCACCGGGAGTCGGAGGCCGGGGCCGAACTTGAGGCTTTCGTCCACGGTGGCCGCGTCGGCGATGCCGTGCTCGACTATGGAGAGCGCTTCCCGCCACAGCGCGTGCTGTAGCCGGTTGGCGATGAAGCCCGGCACGTCCTTCTTGCAGTGGACCGGATGCTTGCCGATGGCCCGGTGCAGTTCCATGGTGACGTCGATCACCCAGGCCGGCGTTTCTTCCGTCTGCACGACCTCGACGAGCGGGATGAGGAACGGCGGGTTCCACCAGTGCGTCCCGATGATGCGGTCCCGCTTCTCCGACTTGCTGGCGATCTCCGTGGGGCTCATGACCGAGGTGTTGGTGGCCAGGATGGCGTTGGGCCTGCACATCTGGTCGAGCTTCTGGAAGGTGTCCTGTTTGAGGGCCATGTCCTCGGCCACGCATTCGAGCACAAAATCGGCGTCGGCAGCGGCTTCCGCCAGGTCCTGCGTGGTGCTGACGAGGGCCATGGTCTTGTCCACGTCCTCCACCCTGCCCAAGCCGCGTTCGGCCAGGAACGTGAGGTCGTTCCGCATGGCCTCCACACCCTTCTCCAGCGTCTCGAGCCGGCGGCTGTACATGCCCACCGGGTAGCCGGCCGCCGCGAAGACCATCGCGCAGCCGTGGCCCATGGAGCCACCGCCGACGATGGCGATCTTCTTGACGTCGTCCAGCGTCATCATCCTGCCACCGCACCACCGTCGACGGACAGGATGACACCGGTCACGTAGTCAGAGGCTGGGGAGGCAAGGAACACCGCGGCGCCGATGAAGTCGTCCAACTCGGCGGCCCGGCCCAGCGGGATACGCGCCATGAAGATCTTGACCATCTCGGGATCGTTCTTGATCTGCTGCGTGAGCGGGGTCCAGAAGATGGAGGGAGCGATGGCGTTGACGTTGATCTTGTACTTGGCCCACTCGGTGGCCAGCTGTTTGGTGAGCAGATGGACGGCGCCCTTGGAGGTACCGTAGGCGGCATACCCACCGGGATGGCCGAGGAACCCGCGCACCGAGCCGATGGTGATGACTTTGCCCCCGTCACCCTGCTTGACGTATTCGGCGCCCGCGTATTTAGCGCAGAGCAAGGTGCCGCGGACGTTGATGTTCATGATCTTCTGCCACTCGTCGATGTCGAAGGTCTCGGCGGGCTGGCGGACGCCGGCACTACCGGCGACGGTGACCATGATGTTGACCTTGCCGAAGTCCCTGATGACGGCTTCCATGGCGGTCTTGACGCTCTCATCGGAGGTCACGTCCACGCCCGCGGACGTCGCCTTGCGGCCGAGGCCTTTGATGTCGGCGACGACATCGTCCATGATGTCGGGCTTGATGTCCCAGCAGGCGACGTCGGCGCCGAATACCGCGAGGCCTTTGGCCAGCGCGTGGCCCAAGGTGCCGCCCGCGCCGGTCACGACCGCGACTTTGCCGGTGAGATCGAAGATCTTCCTGAGCTCCTCGACGGACTTTCTTGGTGTTTCCTCAGCCATTTCCTACCTCCCGATCAGCTCTTGTATGTCGATCAGCTCGTGTTGTCTCGGCTCGGCCGGCTCAGGCCGGCTTGGGGGTCCCCAAGATCACCATCATGCTCGCCGGATACTGGGTCTTGTTCTGGATGGAACGGCCCTCGTCGCCGGCGATGAAGATCGAGTCATGAGGCTTGAGGACTATATCCTTGCCGTCCTTGTCGGTGATGGTGATCTCGCCATCGATACAAAAGTAAATGGTGTCGAACGGACGGGCCGGGCTGAAATCGGCCCCGCCACCGGGCAGGAAGTGGGTGCATCCCAGCGAGAACTGGGTGGTACCGGTCTGTTCCTGGCCCTGCAGTCTGAAACAGGAGCAGTCGTTGTGAGCCGGAGGGAAGTACCTCGTCGCGTCGCTGATGGAAACCTTCTTCATTCCTTCACTCCCTACGTCCGGCGACCGAAGTCGCTTTGTCGGCCAGACAGCCCGCCTCGAAGACCGAGCCGCGGCGGGCCGGAACAAGCGGCCGGGCCCGAGGCCCGGCCGGACAGCGCTCTACTTCTTGGGAGGCAGGCCCAGGATCTGCCGGGCTTCGGCCACCGTGGCCACCGGCCGGTGGAACTCAGCCGCCAGGCGCTGCATTTTCTCGACAAACTCGGAGTTGTGCTTGGCGAGCTCGCCTTTGCTCAGGTAGACGTTGTCTTCCATACCCACCCGTACGTGGCCGCCCATGTTGATGGCCATGGCTGTGATGAGGTCGGCCGTGGGGCCGCAACCGAACGCCGACCACGTCGAGCCCTCCGGCAGCGAGTCGACCAGGTGGACCAGGTTCCGCGCATTGCCTTCCATCCCGCCGTGCACGTGCATGCAGCACTGGAAGTGGATAGGGGCCTTAAGGAAGCCGTCTTTCAAGAGACGCTTCGCATTCCACACCATACCGGCGTCGAACACTTCGACCTCGGGCTTGATGCCGTTCTCGATGTAGGCGGCGCCCAGCTTCTCCAGAAAGAGCGGCGGGTTGAGGAAGACGCCCTTGTAGAAGTTCATGGAGCCGGCGTCGAAGGTGCCCATGTCGGGCTTGAGTTCAACGTGCGGAGCGATGCGCTCTTCATCGCTGAAGCCCAGGCCTCCGGAGGAGGTCATATTGACGATGATGTCGCACTTCTCTCGGACGAGGCCGACGGTCTGGCGGAACTTCTCCACGTCCATGGTGGCCTTGGCCTCGTCGGTGCGGACGTGGATGTGGGCGATGGCGGCACCGGCCTGATAAGCCGCATAGACCTCGTCGGCGATCTCCTCAGGAGTGGTCGGCAGATAGGGCGTATTGTCCTTGGTGGTCATAGCCCCGGTGGTCGCCACTGTGATGATGAGCTTCTCCATACGTCAACCTCCACGTCTTGTCGTCGATGCAACCCGGCAATGGGCATGGGGACGCGCCACAATGACCCCGGCGGGCGGAACAAAAACGACCCGGCAACCCGGATCGACACTCAACTTCGACAGTGAGTCCGCCAACAACTTTACACCATTCCGTTAGCTAGCGGGCGGCAGCTTAGTCGTTTCCGGGAGCCGGCCGGGTCGATACCGCATAGTGGTATCGCTCCCCGCAGCGTGGTACTGCTCGCCTCACGTGAACGCGGTCCCTGGGCGTTCTCATTCGACTATAATACGGCCCGCGCGCTTCACCGGGCCGAAGTGGCGGAATTGGCAGACGCGCTGGACTCAAACTCCAGTGAGGCTCACACCTCGTGCGGGTTCGACCCCCGCCTTCGGCACTCTCGACCGGCGCTTTTGGGCACTTCACGGCCTCCTTCCGGGGCTCGGCGCCGTGCCCCGGAAGGATTTCTATCGCGAAAAGCGAAGATTTGAGTCGTAAGAGCTATCGTCCCCGTAGATTTCGTTCTGCTAGACTGCTACACTTTTCAACATGGACGAGAGACAAGAGGAAAAAGAAAAGCGGTACGCCGAGTTGGTCGGCGAGAGGCTCCGGCGGCTCCGTCAGGAGCGCGGCATGAGCCTCCAAGAGGTGTGCGAGCGATCGGGGGATTCCTTCGTGGTCTCCACACTCAGCGCCTACGAGCGCGGCAAGCGAAGCCTCAGCCTGGAGAGGCTGTACGAACTTGCCACCGTCTACGGCCAATCGCCCATGTCGATACTCGACGTCGAGGACGAACCCGAGTTCCAACGGACGCTGAGCAAAGGCACGCCTCTTCGTATCCGTCTCGACCTTCTCGACAGGCTCGAGCCCGAGGAGCGCCGCCCGCTTGAGACCTACCTGGCCTTTCTGCGGAAGTTGCGCAACGACCCGTCTCAGGAACTGCTCACCATCCGCAAGGACGATCTCGCGTATATCTCCGGGCTCTACGGGATCCGGCCGCAGGTCCTCAAGGACTTCCTCGAAAAAGAGGGCGTCCTAGTCACTCACTGATGGTGGCCGCCGCGCCGCCGGCCGCGACCGCCTGGCCCGCTTCTTCAAGGAACGACCGCAACGCGGGCAGGGCAAGTTCGACGCTCTCACTCTTCCCCACGATATCTACGAGCGCACTCCCTATTATGATCCCGTCGGCGTAGCGGGCGACGGCCCCCGCCTGCTCGGCCGTCGACACCCCGAACCCCACGGCGAGGGGCAGCGAGGTGTGCCGCCTGACGCGGGCGACGAACTCGGGAAGGTCCGCCCGCAGGGCCGCTCTCGCTCCGGTCACCCCGGTCGTCGAAACGCAGTATATGAACCCCGAAGCGGCGGCGGCGATCCTGGCAAGTCTCGGCTCCGTGCTTGTAGGGGCAGCGAGAAGGACGACATCGACCCCGCGTTCACGCGCCGCGCGCTGAAGATCGGCTGCTTCCTCGACAGGAACGTCGGGCACCACCACTCCGGCCACGCCTTTGCGCCCGCAATCGGCGAAGAAGCGCGCCGGATGGTAGGCCAGGATCGTGTTCAGGTAGGTGAGAAGGACCACGGGCACCCCGGACCCGGCCGCTTCCTCCGCAAGGTCGAGCACATCGCCCGGCCTGATCCCGGCCCGCAGCGCCACCTGTGAGGCGGCCTGGATGACCGGCCCGTCGGCAAGAGGATCCGAGAACGGCACGCCGATCTCTATGATGCCCGCGCCGGCCTCGCGGTAGGTGCGCAGGATGTCTTTGCAGGAATCGAGGTCCGGATAGCCCCCGACGGCGTAGGGGACCAGCAGCGGGTGCCCGGCTCGCCGAAACGCATCGGTGAGGCGGCTCTCCTGCCCATTCACGACGACATCCCCAGCACGCCGGCTACGCTGTACACGTCCTTGTCTCCCCGTCCGGACAGACCGACCACCACCACGTCGCTTTCGCCGAACCCGTGGTCCCCCCTCAACAGGTGGGCGATCGCGTGCGCACTCTCCAGTGCCGGGATGATGCCCTCGAGGCGGGATAGTGTCTGGAAGGCTGCAAGCGCCTCTTCGTCGGTGGCGCTCGTGTATTCCACCCGTCCCGAGTCTTTGAGAAAGGCGTGCTCGGGGCCAACGGAGGGATAGTCGAGACCCGCCGCTATGGAATGGGCCTCCTGGATCTGGCCGTCTTGGTCTTGGAGTACGTAGGAGTACGAGCCGTGCAGGATCCCCGCGGCGCCCCGGGCCAAGGAGGCTCCGTGCTTGCCGGTCTCGAGCCCCAGTCCGCCCGCCTCCACGCCCACCATCCGGACACCCCGGTCGTCCACGAACTCGTGGAACAACCCGATGGCATTGCTTCCGGCGCCTACGCACGCCACCAGCGCATCCGGCAGCCGTCCCTCTTTCGCCAGCACTTGGCCGCGCGTCTCCCGGCCTATCACCGACTGAAAGTCGCGCACCATGGCGGGATAGGGAGCCGGGCCGACGACCGAGCCGATGATGTAGTGTGTGTCCTCCACCTGGGCCACCCAGTCGCGGATAGCTTCGTTCGTCGCGTCCTTGAGCGTGCCGCTCCCCGAAGTCACAGGCACGACCTCGGCCCCGAGCAACTTCATCCGGAACACGTTGAGCTCCTGCCGGCGGATGTCTTCCTCGCCCATGTAGACGTGGCATTCCAGGCCGAAAAGGGCCGCCACCGTCGCGGTGGCGACGCCGTGCTGGCCGGCCCCCGTCTCGGCGATGATCCGCCTCTTCCTCATCCTCACCGCCAGCAGTATCTGGCCCAGGGTGTTGTTGATCTTGTGGGCCCCGGTGTGGGCCAGGTCCTCCCGCTTGAGATACACGCGGCAGCCTACTCGCTCGGACAAGCGATCGGCGCGGAACAGGGGCGTGGGACGCCCGGCGTAGTCCGTTTGAAGCGAATGCAGTTGGGCAAGAAAGGCAGGGTCGTCGCGGTACACGTCGTAGGCGGCCTCCAACTCCTCGAGCGCGGCCACCAGAGTCTCCGGGACGTAGCGGCCCCCGTAAGGGCCGAAACGGTGGGCTGTGGTCAAATCGTCGTTCCTTCCCGTCGTTCTTGGTTTTCGGTCGGGCGTGCGGCTCCGGCAGGGAGGCCGGCTACGCCGGCTCCGACCCCCGCAAGAGAGGCGAACAGAGCGCGCAGCAGCGCTTCGTCCTTCTTGCCGGGCGACTGCTCCACCCCGCTCGCCACGTCCACGCCCCACGCGCCCGACGCGTCAAGCGCCTCCCGGACGTTGTGGGGGCCGATGCCTCCCGCCACCAGGTAGGGCGAATCTCCGGCCGCCTCCCGGGCCAGCCCCCAAGCGAAGGTCCTGCCCGTGCCGCCCCACCGGCCTTCTGCCCTCGTGTCGAACAGGATCAAGTCCGCGCCCTCCCGAGCGGCGGCGACCCGCTTCCGCAGATCTGCCACGCTCGCCTCGGCCGCGGGGACCGGGATGGCCTGGATGACGAGCACCCCCGCTGACCGGCCGCCGAGGCGGTCTCGCACGGCGGCCGCGTCTGGCAGGGACCCGTGCAACTGGACCGCGTCGAGACCCACCGCGTCCACCATGTCCACAATCGCCTCCGCCGCACTATCGCCGAACACCCCCACCATCAACGGGCCGCGAGAAAGGGGCCCGCGCACTAGGGGCCCGCTCAATGGCGGCCCGCGCCTGTCGCCTCCCGGGGCCGGCTCGTCCCCGATGCCCGGCCGCGTGGCGGCCTCCCGTGCCGCGCGCACGAGCCGGCGCGCGACATCGCCCGTCACCCGCCGGGGGCTGGGCGCCAACACGAAGCCGACCGCCCAAGCCCCGAGTTCTACTGCAAGGGTGACGTCCTCGGATCGCGTAAGACCGCATATCTTCACCAGAGCCTCGATCGTCAGGTCCTCCGCCAGGTGTAGATCAGGATCCCCCCGATAGAAAGGAACATGAGGCCGAACATCACCACGAACCAGGCGAAATTGTGGAAGGGCATGAAGTCGAAGTTGGTGCCGAACAGCCCGACGATGAAGGACAAAGGCATGAACACCGTGGCAACGACCGTCAGTTGCTTCATCACCCGGTTCAAGCGGTTGGACACGCTCGAAAGGTGGAGGTCCAGCGCCGACGACAGGATGTCACGGTAGGTGTCGAGCAGCTCGATGACACGCATGACGTCGTCGTGCACGTCGCGGAAGTAGACCTCGGCCTCGTGCTCCACATAGAGAACACCATGCGAGCCGAGGCGTTGCATGACGTCGCGAAGCGGCGCGACCCGGCGGCGAAGATCCACGAGGTCGCGCTTGAGGCCGAAGAGCGCCTGGATGGAGGACTCGCCCGAGGCAAGCACGACCTGGTCCTCGAGAGAGTCGATGTGCTCGTCGAGCCGCTCCAGGGCCGGTTGCAGAGTCTCCACCAACCACTCACAGATATGGTAGGCGATAAAGCTGGCCCCCCGCTCCCGGGCGAACACCTGACGACGGATCCGCTCGGCAAGCACGTCGTACTCAGCCTTAGAAAGGCGCCCGACCGAGATGATCCAGCGCGGTCCCAGGAACAGACGCAGTTCGTTGAGACGCGGCAGGAGAGTCTCCTGTCCGTCTGCCCGCCCGCCGGCGCCGGAAGCGGCAGGCGGCGACACTCGCCTGGTCTTCTTGCGCACCGCGTTGTCCGCCGAGAAGAGGGATATGTACAGATGATCGGAGAACTCTTCCACCCGGGGCCGCTCGGCGCCGTCCCGGAGGCTCCGGACGCCGACCTCGTCGAGGCCCATGCCGTCGAGCGCTTGGACCACAGACGCATCCGGATCGCAATGGATCCACGTGACCTCGAGACCGGCCGCGCCCAGCCCCGCAAGGACGGCCGGGAGGAACCCCAACGGTACCTCCTCTAGCCCGGAAGCCCTGAGCACCCTCGCCTTGTGCTCTGTTGCCGCGGTCATGGCACAAGCAGGATCGGGAGCTCTACGGACCGCATGAGTTGCTCGGCGCTGCTGCCGAGGATGAGGTCGTGAAGCACGGAGTGCCCGCGCATGCCCATGATCACCACGTCCACCGGTTCCTTCGCCAACATGGCGGAGGCCGCCTTCGCGACCCTTCCGGAGAGCACCACGTACTGAACCTCGAGGCCGAGCGGTCTGAGATAAGCCGCCGCCTCAGCCTGGGTGGCGCGCCCCTTGGCCGCGTCGTCGTCCACGGTGAGCACGTTCAGGGCGAGGCCGGCCCGCGTCGCCAGGTCGGCGGCCATCTTCAGCGCCCTGTTGGCCGGATTGCTGCCGTCGAACATCACGAGCGCCTTGGCGAACGGCCGGTAAACGGGCTCTACCAGCAGCACAGGCGTCGCAGAGCGCCGGGCCACGTTCTCGGCGGTGGACCCGAGAAGATCCCTTCCCCACTTGGCGTGCTCGCCCCGCTTGCCCATGACGATGAGGTCGTAGGCCCGGCCCACGTCGGCGATTATCTGGCTGGGGACCCCCTCCTCGGTCCGCGTGTCCACCGGTAGTCCGGCCGCACTCACAAACTCCCGAAGATCGTCCAGTATCCGCTCGCTCTTGGCCCTGAAGCTCTCCATCACGTCCAGAGGCGCAAGCATCGGAGGGACCGCCTCGAAGGTGTAGGAGTAGTCGACGTACGGCGGCATCTCGACGTAGCGGATGTCGAGCACGTAGAGGCCGGTCACCCTGGCCTGATACGCCTTGCCGAGGGCCACCGCCTGCTCCCGAGCCGAGACGGCGTACGTCGACGAATCGACTGCCACGAGCAAAGATGTGATCATATGGCCTCCTCGGTGTGCACCTTTTCACCAGACCGCCGGGCTACGACGGGAACGGGCCTCGCAAGCGCGGAGACCGCCGCCGCGACCGTCGCCTCCCTCAGCAGGCTCTCCCCCACGAGCACGGCGTCTATGCCGGCCGACGCGAGGCGTTCCAGGTCGGCGCGTCGCCTTATCCCGCTCTCCGAGACCAGCAATCGGCCGGTGGGTACGAGCACCGCCAACCGAATACTCGTCTCGAGCGAGACTTCGAACGTACGTAGGTCGCGGTTGTTGATGCCGATCACCACTCCGTCCACATCCAGCGCCCGCGCCATCTCCCTCTCGTCGTGCACCTCCAACAATACGTCCAGACCCAGGTCCGCGACCAGAGCCGATAGATCCCGTAGCGCCCGGTCGTCGAGGATGGCGGCGATCAGCAGGACGGCCGATGCCCCGAAGGCGCGGGCTTCGTGTACCTGGTAGGGGTCGATGATGAAATCCTTGCGGAGCAATGGCAGTCGCGTGTTCGCCGCCGCCACCCGCAGGTCGGTGAGGCTTCCGCCGAAGTGGTCTTCCTCGGTAAGGATCGAGACGGCCGCGGCGCCGCCGGCCTCGTAGGCGGCGACCAGCGAGCCGACATCCAGGTCGGGCCGTATGGGCCCCTTACTCGGAGAGAAGCGCTTCACCTCGGCGATGACCGAGACGCCGGGGGCCCGAAGAGCCTCGGCGAACGAGGGCCGGGGGCCCGGGGCACTCGTCCTCACCAACTCGGTCTGCGGCACCCTGGCCTTGCGCTCCGCGAGGCGGCGCCGAACGTCGGGGAGGATGGCGTCCAGATAGGAGACGCTGGTCATGCGGCTCCCTTGTCGGCGCCACCACCGCACGTAAGCCGGTTGGTCACGGCGATCATCCGCTCGAGCACGTCAAGCGCGCACCCCGAGTCGATGGAGGTGCGGGCGAGGTCTACTCCTTCGGGAAGGGATGAGGCCGCCCCAGCGACGTAGAGAGCCGCGGCCGCGTTCATCAAGACCGCATCGCGAGGCCCTCCCGCCCGGCCCTGGAGGACGTCGCGGGTGATGGCCGCGTTCACCGTGGCGTCGCCTCCGCTCAAGGCCGCAAGCGGGTGCCGGGGAAGGCCGCAATCCTCCGGCTCGATCTGGAACGAGCGGTGCGCGACACCGCGTGTCACCTCTATCGCCTTGTTGGGTCCCGTGACCGAAAGTTCGTCCATGCCCAGGTCTCCGCACACCACGAGGGCGTGCTCGCAACCCATGCGGGCGAGGGCGTCGCCCATGACATCGAGATGATGCGGGCTGCTCACCCCCACCAGTTGGCGGCGGGCGTCGGCCGGGTTGGTCAGCGGGCCCAGCAGGTTGAACACCGTGCGGACGCCCAGTGCCCGCCGTACTCCGGCGACTCTTCCGGCCGCCGGATGGTGCACCGAGGCGAGCATGAAGCCCATTCCCACTTCATCGATGCAAGTCGCGACCTCGAGGGATCCCAGACTTATCTGTATGCCGAGCGCCTCGAGCACGTCGGCCGAGCCGCAGAGCGAGCTTGCGGCACGGTTGCCGTGCTTGGCTATCTTCACGCCCGCCCCAGCCGCTACGAAGGCCGCCGTGGTCGAGATGTTGAACGTACCCAGCGAGTCTCCGCCGGTGCCGACCACGTCTACCAGCGTGCCTCTATGGACGCTGCGGACGGCGACGGCTGCCCGCCGCATGCCGTCCGCCAGCCCTGCTATCTCGTCGGCTGTCTCCCCCTTGACTCTGAGGCCCATGAGAAAGGCGGCTATCTGCACGTCGTCGACCTCCCCGCTCACGAGCTGGTCGAGGACGCAGGCCGCCTCCTCCCGCGTGAGGTCCTGCTTCTCGGCCAGACGCCGGAGGGCATCGGCGAACTCGAGGGGACGCGGCGGCCGGGGGCGGCCGGCGGCCGGCGCAGGCGCAGGCGTGGCGGCTGCAGACGCGGCCCGCACGCAGGTAACCGCCGGCGCGGCCGTCGACTCGGCGGCGGCTGCGGCCGGGGCGCTCATCGTCCGGCCTTTCTATTGCTGAGGAAGTTGCGCAGCAACTCCTTGCCGACCGCTGTCAGCAGGCTCTCCGGGTGGAACTGCACCCCCTCCACGTTGAGCTCCCTGTGCCGCACTCCCATGATCACCCCGTCCTGGGTCCATGCGGAGCACTCCAGGTCGGGCGGCAGATCCCGGTCGACGACCAGCGAGTGATAGCGGGTGGCCACGAACGGCTGAGGGAGGCCGGCGAAGATGGTCCGGCTGTCGTGATGGATGAGGGACGTCTTGCCGTGGACAGGCGCTTCTCCGCGGACCACCCGTCCGCCGTACGCCTGCCCGATCGACTGGTGGCCCAGACAGACCCCGAGGACCGGGCAGAGGCCACCGAGCGCCGCTATCGCCTCCAGGCTCACCCCGGCGTCGTCGGGAGTGCACGGCCCCGGGGAAACGACGAGATGAGTGAGTCCGTGGCGGCGGATGCCGTCCACGGTAACCTCATCGTTCCGGAACACGTGGATCCTGGTGCCCGAGATCTCTCCGAGGTACTGCACCAGGTTGTAGGTGAACGAATCGTAGTTGTCGATCACAAGGATGCGGAGGTCGCTCAGACCCGGGGCAGGAAAGCCCGCCGCGTGCTCCGCCCTGCTGAAGCTCTGCGTGAGCTCGATGGTGGCGCGAGCGCTCGGCGCCACACCTTCTTCTCGCGTGTTCGTCATCATTTGACCTACTCCCATTCCTCTTGAGTGGCCGCTACTTCGATCGCCCGGAGCATCGCCCCGGCCTTGTTCTGGGTCTCCCGGTACTCGCTCTCCGGGTCTGAATCCGCGACGATGCCGGCCCCTGCCTGCACATAGGCCCGGCCGCCGCGCACCATGATCGTGCGGATGTAGATGCAGGAATCGAGGTCGCCGGAGTGGCTGAGGTATCCGATCGCACCGGCGTAGGGGCCGCGGCGCACAGGCTCGAGCTCGTCGATGATCTCCATGGCCCGCACTTTCGGCGCTCCGGAGACTGTCCCTGCAGGGAAGACGGCGCGCAACGCGTCCATCGCCCCTACCCCGCTCTCCAACTCGCCCGACACCGACGACACCATGTGCATCACATGACTGTACCGCTCGACCTCCATGAAGCTGTCCACCCGGACCGTGCCCGGCCGGCACACCCTGCCCAGATCGTTCCGGCCGAGGTCGACCAGCATCAGATGCTCGGCCCGTTCCTTTTCGTCGTTCAGCATCTCCTCGGCCAGCCGTGCGTCGTCGACCGGGGTCACTCCCCGGGGCCGGGTGCCGGCGATGGGCCGGGTCTCGGCGAAGCGGCCGGTCACTGTTACGAGCGGTTCCGGGCTGGACCCGACCACTTCGAAATCGCGGAACGAGATGTAGTACATGTACGGGCTGGGGTTCACCGCCCTCAGCCCCCGATAGATGGAGAACCCGCCCACCGATACCGGCACTTCAAAGCGTTGCGACAGCACCACCTGGAACGCGTCCCCTGCGCGGATGTACTCCTGGATCCGCTCGACGCCGGCCAGGAAACGCTCCCGTTCGAAGGTCGAGTGCACCGGGGCGCCGGGAGGAGCGGCAGTGGCATCGCGGTGCGCCGCGCCATCGACAGACGGAACCGGCGCCCGCAACCGGGCCTTTACGTCGACCAAGCGCGCAACCGCGGCCGTGTAGGCCGCGTCGATATCGGGCTCCTCGTCGGTGAAGATGTTCGTGAGCAGGGTGATCGTGTGCCGCAGGTGGTCGAACACCACGACGACGTCGGTGAGCAAAAACGCCATGTCGGGCAGACCCAGATCGTCGGGCGGCGGTGCGGGAAGGTGTTCGACGTGGCGCACGCAGTCATAGCCGAAGTAACCGACGGCGCCGCCGACAAAGGGCGGCAGGTCCTCTAGGGGCGGTACCCGGTACCCGGCCAGGTGGCGGGCCATGAACGCGAACGGGTCGCCGCCTTGATCGCCAAGGCCCTCTTCCACGTCGACTCCCCCACGCCGTACCGTGACGACCCCCCCGCTCAACCGGACGCTCTCCCAGGCCTTGACGCCGAGGAACGAGTAGCGGCCCAGGCGCAGACCCTGCTCAGCGCTCTCCAGCAGGAAGCACCCTGCCGGCTGCCGCAGCTTGAGAAAGGCGGATACGGGCGTCTCGGTGTCGTCCAGGAAGCGGTGCGAGACCGGGATGACGTTATAGCTGGCGCTGATCCCCCGCGCCTCTTCGAGTGAGGGCGCGGTGGCGATGATGCCGGATGTCATGGCCGCCTACTCTTCTCGGCGAGCGAGGAAGGGCGGCTTGTCTCCGGTGGCCGCGCTGAGCCATCGGCCGTCGAAGCAGGTGAAGTCCCCGGTGTGGCAGGCGGCGCCGGTCTGCTCGACGATGGCGAGCAAGGTGTCGCCGTCGCAGTCGTAACGCAACTGGCGGACCTTCTGGAAATGCCCCGAGGTGGCGCCCTTGTTCCAGTATTCGTTGCGCGAGCGGCTGAAGAACCAGGTGGTGCCGGTCTCGAGCGTCCGGCGAAGCGATTCGGCGTTCATGTAGGCCAGCATGAGGACTTCGCCGGTGGTCCATTCCTGGACTACGCACGGCACCAACCCCTTGGGATCGAACTTGACGGCCCGGGAGGCCGCGACGGCATCCGCGTGTTCTGCGCCGGTGGCCGGGGCTGAGATACCGGTCGACTGTGGGATGTCGGTCTGCTCTGGCATGTCTCTTCTTTCGTGGTCGCTGTCTGTCGGGTGGCGCGTCGCCGCGCCGGAGGCCGGCCGGGCCGATCGAAGATCAGCCGGCCGCTGGAGACGCCCCTCGCATACCGCGAGGGGCTAGGACCACACCCAATGCCGAGCCTGAAGACTGTCGATCTGAACGCGGCGAGAACCGGCCAAGGGCGCACAGGACGACGGGGCGGCGGAGCAGCCCGAGCCGGCGTATTTCGTCTGTGCGGTCATGATTCTCACTCGGTCGAACTTCGAACAGTCCGGGTATGATACACGCGGTCGCACCACATGGTCAACGCCGGGAACAGGAGCGCCCCAGAGCGATGGATAGGAACGCGGAACTGATCTTCACAGGCGACGAACTGCTGAGAGGCGACATCGTCAACACCAACCAGGCCTATCTCGGCCAGAGGCTGCTCGACCTCGGCATCTTCGCCACGCACGCCATCTCGGTCGCCGACGATCTGGCCGACATCGTCGGGACCATCCGGGACGCGCTTGCCCGCCGTCCGGAAGTGCTGGTCCTCTCGGGCGGACTGGGACCTACCGAGGACGATCTGACCCGCGAGGCGACGGCCGAGGCTCTCGGGGTCCCCCTTGAGCATCACGAGGAACTGCTCGAGCAGATCAGGGATCGCTTCGCCGCCCGCGGCTACGAGATGGGCGAGAGCAACGGCAAGCAGGCGCAGTTGCCCCAGGGAGCCACCGCCATTCCCATCGCCGGCACCGCTCCCGGCTTCTTCCTGGAGCGTCAAGGGACCCTCGTGGTAGCCCTCCCCGGCGTCCCTTGGGAGTTGAAGGAGATGTGGGAAGGCACCATCGAACCGCGGCTTGCGGCCCAGCCGGGCTCCGGCGCCGGGCACGCGGTGAGACGGATCGGAGTGTTCGGTATAGGCGAATCGATGGCCGCTGAGAAGCTGGCGGATCTGCCGTGGCGAGGCTCGGACGTCGAGATCGGGACGCGGGCCAGCCTCGAGGAACTCACCATCATCCTCAGGGGTCCTGCCACGCCGGAAGGCAGCCGCCGGCTGGACGAGATACAGGCCCGGGTCTGCTCGGCCCTCGGCGACCGGGTCCTCGGCGTCAACGGACCGGGATTGCCCCAGATCGTCGGGAGGCTGCTGCTCGACGCCGGCTCGACCGTCGCGGTGGCGGAGTCGTGCACCGGTGGTCTGGTCGGCAAGCGTTTCACCGACGTCCCCGGTAGCAGCGAATACTTCCTCGGCGGCGTGACGGCATACAGCAATGAGGTCAAGACCGCGCTGCTGGGCGTACCCGCGGAGCTGCTGGCAAGGCACGGAGCCGTGAGCGCCGAAGTGGCGGGCGCGATGGCGGAAGGGGTGCAGCGGCTGCTCTCTTCCGACTGCGCTCTCTCCACCACCGGAGTAGCGGGTCCCGGCGGTGGTACCGAAGAGAAGCCGGTGGGGCTGGTCTTCATCGGCAGCGTGGTCAGAGGGGTGACCGAGGTCGAACGGCTGCGGCTCTTCGGCCGGCGCGATCAGATCCGGGAACGGGCCGCTCTCGCCGCCCTGGACCTATTGCGCCGGCGGTTGCAGCGCGAACTCGCGGGGATCTAGCAGCCCGGCAGCCTCCTACCCCGCCTTGTTGTAGAAGACGTCCACGGACATCCCCACCGACAAGTAGGTGTAGAGGACGTCCTGCAACCATATGGGCGTGCGGATGCAGCCGTGGCTGGCCGGGTAGGTGGGGACGCTGGGATAGCCGTGGATGGCGTTCTTGGGCATGAAATAGCACGGGGAGTAGATGGGGCCCAGTGAGCACGTGACCCAGCCCCTGTTCTTGCTGCGCAGATGCCAGGCTCCGGTCGGTGTGCCGAACTTCCCCGTGGATACGTGCAGCACCAGTACGACCTTCTCGTCCCTGATCATCATGAGCACCTGCCGGGTGAGATCGCACTCCAGGCGATCGCCGGTCCCTTGCCGCACGGGCTTGGGAGCCTGCGCCACAAAGAAACGCTCCCAGAATTGCGGCCCTACCGTACCCGTCCGCTTCAGCCTCTCGTACTTCTGGAAGGCCAGGACCGCGTCGCGGGTCTGGCTGTCGTATTTCCCATCCGCCTCGCCGCAGAAGTAGTGCAGCGCGTTCAGTCTGTCCTGGATCATGAGGACAAAGGGCCCCTTCGACCCCCTGCGCAGGCTGGGATACTCCGGCACCGCGTCTACGGGCGCGGGACGAGCGGTTCGGCTCGCGACAGGCTGTACAAACATTCTCTGGAGCATGGACACCAGTTCCTGATGGGTGAGGCTCAGCGTGGGCAACAACCAGCCCTCGGCCGGTATGTCGAACAGCCCTATACGGTATGCGATAGCCACCGAAGAAGCGTACTTCGGAGTGATGAAGGCCCTGTCCTTGAAGCCGGCGAGCCAGTCGTCGATCTGGTAGGGGGTGAGGGAATCGTCCACCGTCAAACCTTGCTTGTCGACGGCATAGCGGAGAGCGCCGACCAGCAGGGCCGCGGCCTCCTCGCGGGACACCGGGGCGTTTGGAGAGAAACCGAGCAGGGACGCGCGCTCCATTATCCCGGCCCGGTCCACCGCGCCGATCTCGTCGAAGCCCCAGTCCGTCGGCTCGACATCGAAGAAGTATAAGAACCCGCTGTCAGGCAGGCGGAGGGCGCGCGCCAGATAGACGGCCGTCTGTGCGCGGGTGGCCACATCGGAAGGCGCGAACGAGGGATCTTCGAAACGGTTGGTGAAGCCCCTGAGAGCCAAGTCCACGACGGCCCCTCTATAACTCTCCTCCGGGACGATTGTGAGAGAAGTGCCGGCCGCCTGCGCCTGCCCTCCTGCAGTCACCGCCGCGGCAAGGAGCAGCCCCGCACCGAGGGCGGCGAACGGCAGAAGCAGCCGGCGGAGCAGCGCCCTCTTCAGCCCAGTCTGGCCAGCTCCGTGGCGTACCGACTCCTGCTTCACGTCTGTCCCCTCACTGGGCTCGAGTGGAACGGGCAACGAACATCCGCTATGTTATCGCGGACTCGCCGATGCGTAGCGGTGCCCATCGACGGGTATGGTCATTGCGAAGTAGACTAGTGGAGAACGTCCCTCCGGACTTGTGAAAGGTGAGAATATGGATCAACCCAAGGTCTTCCTCTACGCGCTGAGCACCTGCGGCCACTGCAGGAACACCAAGAAGTTCCTGGACGCTCACGACGTCACGTATGAGTTCGTCGACGTGGACCTTCTTCCTCGGGACGAGATGAGCAAGACGATAGAAGAAGTCCGCAAGGTGAATCCTCAGGTGGCCTTCCCCACCGTGATCATCGGCGACAAAGTCATCGTGGGTTACCGCGAGCTCGAGATCCTGGAGGCGTTGGGGCTGTGAGCGCGACAGAGGAACTCTACGAACGGCTGAAGAGGGTCAACGAAGCCAAGGGCTACTACTTCAACAAGAACCAGGAGCTCGCAATGGGGCTCCTAGAGGGTCTGTTGACCAACAAGGAGCGCTACGGCTATATGTGCTGCCCCTGCCGCCTGGCGACCAGGGACCGCGAAGCGGACCGCGACATCATCTGTCCGTGCGACTACCGCGAGCCGGACGTGAAGGAATACGGGAGCTGCTACTGCAACCTCTACGTCTCGAAAGAATGGAACGAGGGGACGGTGCCGAACGTGCCGGTGCCCGAGCGGCGTCCGATGGAGCGGGTCCTCTACTCGCGCTGGCCCGGCGGGGACGCCTGAGTCTCGCTCCCGGGCGATAGGCCGAGTCCGATCGGCGCGGCGGCGTAGCCCGCCGCGCCGTTTTTTTTCGCCGCCCTCGCACATGGCCCTCACGCTATGGACGCTGTGGAATGCCTCCACGCCCTTGTGTTAGCCTAAGTGCCCGCTGGGAGAGGAAGCACGGGGGCCGTCACGCGTCAGGCAACGGAGGCAGGGTTGGAAGACATCGCGGAATCGAGGGTGCTCGTCGCGGAGCTCATGGATGAGGAGATCATCGCCAAGCTGGCCGCGGCCTGCCAGGTCGACGTCAAATACGGCCTGAGCCACGAGCAACTCCTCGAGATCATCCCCGCTTATCACGGCATCGTCGTGCGCAGCGAGACGCTCATCGACATGAGCCTGCTCGACGCCGCGACCAACCTGCGCATCGTAGGCCGTGCAGGCTCCGGGCTGGACAACATCGACGTCCCCTATGCCACTCAGAAGGGGGTCATCGTCTGCAACACGCCGGAGAGCAATATCGTGTCCGCTGCGGAGCACACGATGGGCCTGCTCCTCGCGACCAGCCGCAACATCCCCTGGGCCGACCGCTTCCTCAAGAGCGGCGCGTGGGGACGCAAGCGGTTCGAGGGCAGCGAGCTGTACGCCAAGACGCTCGGCATCATCGGGCTGGGCCGGATCGGCAGCCTGGTCGCCCAGCGCGCCCGCGGCTTCGCCATGAAGGTGATCGCCTACGATCCCTACATCCCCTACTCGCGCTTCAACAATCTGAACGTGGAGAGGAGAGAGACGCTCGAGGAGCTCCTGCGCGAGGCCGACTACATCAGCATCCACACCCCGCGCACCAAAGAGACGCTCAACCTGATCGGCGACACACAGATAGCGATGATGAAGCCGGGCGTCCGCCTCGTCAATTGCGCCCGCGGCGGTCTCTTCAACGAAGAAGCCCTCTACCGGGGGATGAAATCGGGTCACATAGCCTCCCTCGGCGTCGATACCTGGGTGCACGAGCCGCAGGAGAGCAGCCCGCTCTACGAGTTCGACAGTGTGGTGGGGACACCGCACCTGGGCGCGTCGACGCTCGAGGCGTCTAGGCGGGTGGGCGAAGAAGTCATCGCCGAGGTCATCAGCGGGCTTCGCGGCCAGATCGTCAAGAACGCCATCAACATGCCGGCTCTCTCCGACGAGACGTTCGTCAAGTTGCAGGCCTTCATCCGCCTCGCCGAGCAGATGGGCATCGTCTACCGGCAGATCCGGCGGGAGAGCATCAAGCGGGTCGAGATGGTCTTTGCCGGCAAGGAGATAGATGAGCCCGAAGACGCCCGGATCCTTTCCCTGCTCGCCCTCAAAGGCATACTCGAGGGCATTATGGCCTCCGGTACGGTCAACTTCGTCAACGCCGGGCTGCTCGCCGAGCAGACAGGCATCGAGGTGCGCGAGACCATCTCCCTCGAGAGCGGCGACTACCGCAACCTGATACGGCTGATCGTGACCGAGGGCGAGGACCGGGAATTCGTCATCGCCGGGACGGTCCTGGAGCACAAGCACCCGCGGATCGTGCAGATAGGGGACTTCCCCATCGTGTTCGTGCCCGAAGGTAAGATGGCTTACGTGCCGCACAAGAACGTCCCAGGCGTTATCGGCCGGGTGGGGACGATCATGGGCGACTACGGCGTGAACATCTCGCGGATGGTGACGTCGAGCGGCGACAACAACGAGTCCCGCGATTCGATCATGCTCCTGGGTCTTGATAACGACGTCCCTCAAGAGGCGATAGACCGGTGTCTCGAGATAGACGAGATCTATGAGATGAAGATCATCGATTTCTGACCACGAACCTCTCTCCAGACCCTCGAAGGCTAGAACAGAGGGCCCCAAAGTGATTAGAATGGCTTAGCAGGCTGCTGAAGGATGGGGCCTCGCCGCCGGGGCGCGATGGGCGAGCGTGAGAGTAGGACGCAGGGAGCGTGAATAGCAGCGCTATTTGCGCGACCGAGGACGCACTATCGCGCCGTTCAGTGCGTTCCGGCGGCCGGGGCTTTGTTCTTCAGCAGCCTCGAGAGCCTCCCGAGGCGGTTGCCTTCTGGGATGCGCGCGCCGGGAGAAAGGATGAAAGGAGGGGCCACCGAGCATCATTCGGCGCTTGCCGATGCCCGTTGTGATTCTTTGGCGTTGTCCATAACAAGAAGTGTGAGGTGCGACCCACGATGCCTGTATCCCGATCACGCCGCGTCTTTTTCTGCAGCGCACTCGTGCTGCTGCTCGTAGCCGTCGGTCTGTTCGCCGCTGCCTGCGGCGGCGAGACGACCACGACGACGGCCGCAGCCCCGGCTACCACCGCGACCACCATGGCCCCCGCCACCACGACCACCGCCGCTCCGGCCGAGACGACGACAACAGCCGCCGCTGCCAAGGAATTCACCTTCGGCATGCTGCTCGTGGGCCCGTACAACGACCACGGTTGGAGCCAGGCCAACTACGAAGGCGGCACCTACGTCGAATCCAAGCTCCCCGGGGCGAAGATGATCTACGTAGACAAGGTCAACCCCGCCGACCGTGCGGGAACCACGGCCGAGCAACTGGCCGAAGACCTGGTGAACCAGGGCGCCCAGATGATCTTCTTCACATCGGACGACATGAAGGACGGCGCTGTCGCTTTCGCGAAAGCCCACCCCGACATCCCGGTCCAGTTCACCTCCGGTGACTCCGCCTGGAAAGACGGCAAGGACTACCAGAACCTGCCCAACCTCAGCAACATCATGGGCCAGATGGAATACGGCAAGATGATCGCCGGCGCTGCCGCCGCGCTCACCACCCAGACCGGCAAGATCGGCTACCTCGGCCCGCTGATCAACGACGAGACCCGCCGCCTGGCTTCCTCGGTGTATCTGGGCGCGTATTACGAGTGGACACAGGTCCTCAAGAAGAACCCGGCCGACCTGAAGTTCACCGTCAACTGGATCGGCTTCTGGTTCAACATCCCGGGCGTCACCTCCGACCCCACGCAGGTGGCCGACAACTTCTTCAACTCCGGGTATGACGTGGTCGTGTCGGGCATCGACACCACGGAAGCCCTGGTCGAAGCGGGCAAACTCGCCGCCTCCGGCAAGAAGGTCTGGGCCATCCCCTACGACTTCATCGGCTCGCTCGATGAGGCCCCGACCGTCGCCCTTGGCGTGCCCTTCTTCAACTGGGGGCCCGAGTATCTGAAAGCCGTCACTGCTGCGCGCGACGGCCAGTGGACCAGCTTCTGGAACTGGGTCGCTCCCGACTGGACCGACATCAACAATCCCGACACGTCCATCGTGGGCTTCAAGAAGGGTGAAGGCCTCTCCGCCGACGCTTCGCCCAAGGTCGATGAGTTCGTCAAAGCCCTCGCCGGTGGTCTCAACCTCTGGAAAGGTCCGCTCAACCTCCAAGACGGGACCGCGTACCTCGCCGACGGGGCTGAAGCCACTCCGCAGCAGATCTGGTACCTGCCCCAACTCCTGCAGGGCATGGAAGGCCAGAGCGTATCCGAGTAGAGTCAGTCGCGTAGTCTGAGAATGGATCCAGGAAAGGGGAGACCGTCCCGGTCTCCCCTTTCTGGTTCTACTGAGCACCGCAGAACCATACTGGGCCGGAGTTAGGGTGGAAGTACAGGTCAGAGATATCCGCAAGCAGTTCGGCCCGGTCAAAGCCAACGACGGCATCACCCTCTCGGTGCCCGCCGGCACCATCCAGGGCATCCTCGGTGAGAACGGGGCCGGCAAGAGCACTCTGATGAAGATCCTGTCCGGTTTCCAGCACGCCGACAGCGGGGAGATAGTGCTCGACGGCAAGGTCGTCGCCATGCGCTCTCCGGCCGATGCCATCCACCACGGCGTGGGCATGCTGCACCAGGACCCCTTGGACTTCCCTCCCATGCGCGTGGTCGACAACCTGCTCATCGGCGCCCCCGGGCGGCTCATCCCCAGGCGTGCAGAGGCGGCCAAAGCCGTAGCCGAACTGGCCGGAACGTTGGGGCTCTCCATCGATCTCAAAGCCGATGTCGAGTCTCTCACGGTAGGTGAACGGCAACAGTTGGAGCTCCTCCGCCTTCTGTGGCTGGGCGCGCGCGTTCTCATCCTCGACGAGCCGACCACTGGGATCAGCGCCACCCAGCGCGAGCAGCTCTTCGACACGCTCCGCCGCCTCGCGGCGCAGGGCAAGACCGTCCTCTTCGTGTCTCACAAGCTGGAGGAGGTGCAGGACCTCTGCACCCGCGTCGCCGTGCTCAGGCAGGGCCGGCTCATCGGGGAGGCCCTACCTCCCTTCAAAGTCGACCGCTTGGTCTCGATGATGTTCGAGCGCGAGGTGTCCCCTGGGGAGCGGGTTTCCTGTGTTCCCGGAGACAGTCTCTTCCGCGTGGCAGGCATGAGCGCCGAGCACGGCCGCATCAAACTCGACACCGTCGACCTCGATGTCCGCCGGGGCGAGACCATCGGGCTGGCGGGGATGGAGGGCAGCGGGCAGAGCATGTTCCTCCGCGCCTGCGCCGGACTGATCCCCACCACAGGGGGCCGCATCTATCTGGAGGATGCCGACCTGGCCGGCAAGAACTATCACCACTTCAAGACGAGGGGGATAGCGTATGTGCCGGCCTCGCGGCTGGAGGAGGGTCTGATTCCCGGGCTTTCGCTCAGCGATCATTTCCTCCTCACCCAGAGGAAGCCGGGCCTGTTCATCGACCGGGAGAGCGGCCGGAGGCTGGCGAAGGAGCGTATAGCCGAGTACAACATCAAGGGGACCCCGGCCAGTCCTGTGGAGTCCCTCTCCGGCGGCAACCAGCAGCGCGCGTTGCTCGCCCTTGTCAGACCAGGCTCCAAGGTCATGCTGCTCGAACAACCTACTCGGGGGCTGGACATCGAATCGGTCATCTACCTGTGGACCAAGCTGAAGGAGCGCTGCAACCTGGGAGGAGCGATCATCTTCACGTCGAGCGACCTGGATGAGCTGCTCCGCTACAGCGATCGGATTCTCGTGTTCTTCGCCGGCAAGGTCTCCCGGCCGCTCCAGCCCACGAGCACGAGCGCGGAACAGTTGGGGCACCTGATAGGCGGCCGCGATGCAGGGGGCGGCGAGGCGGGGGGGGCCGATGCCTGAACGACGCGGCCGCTTCACCCGGGAGAAGTGGATCGACATAGGGATCCAGGTGGGCGCTCTGGCGCTGGCCATGGTCTTTACCACCATCATCCTCTTGGCCGCCGGCGCTCCCCCACTCGCCGCCTACAGGGAGATCCTCCAAGGCGCCTTCGGGTCGGTCACCGGTTTCTCCAACGTGCTTGTCGCCTGGGTGCCGCTGCTACTCGCCGCGTCAGGCGTGTTGGTGACGTTCGCGGCCGGTCTGTGGAACATCGGGGTAGAGGGGCAGATCGTTTTCGGAGCGGTGCTCACTACCTGGGCTCTCAGGCTCCTGCAGGACGCGAGCCTCTCCCCCGCGCTCATCATCCTCGTGGCTCTGCTCGCCGGTATGGTAGGGGGCGCCCTGTGGGCCGGCCTCGCCGGAGTCCTCAAGACCTTCGGAGGAGTCAACGAGATCTTCGGGGGGCTGGGCCTTAACTACGTGGCCGCCGCGCTGACGCTGTGGTTGATCTTCGGTCCGTGGAAGCGCCCGGGCATCGGGTCGATGAGCGGGACCGAGCCGTTCCCGGACAGGCTGGCCCTGCCGACGATCGCCGGGTTGCGCCTCAGTCCCTGGTCGCTGGGATTGGGGATCCTGGCGGTCATCGTGGTATACATCTTGCTGGAAAGGACCTATTTCGGGCTCAAACTCAAGGCGACCGGCGCCAACACCAAGGCGGCGTTCCTGCTCGGCGTGCCCACGTGGCAGTACGGGATGCTCGCGTTCCTGGTATGCGGGGCGCTGGCCGGGCTGGCGGGAGCCGTGCAGGTGACCGCTGTCTACCACCGGCTGATCCCCTCCATCTCCAGCGGTTACGGCTATCTGGGCCTGATGATCGGCATGCTCATCCTCTATCGCGCCATATGGGTGGCCCCGGTCGCCCTGTTCTTCGCCGCGCTCAACATCGGCAGCATCCAACTCCCCATCGTGCTCAAGCTGGACTCGACCCTGTCGGGGGTGCTCCAGGGCGCGCTCGTCCTGTTCGTCATCCTGGTGGAGGGGGCGCGCCAACGTTATCTTCACCGTTCGCGCGTCCGCATCGGGAGTAGCTGATGGACGGCCCGACCATCCTCGTGGGCCTGGCCGGCGTCCTCGCGACCGCCGCGCCCATCGTCGTGGCCGCCATCGGCGAGACGTTCGCGGAGCGGTCGGGGGTCATCAACCTCTCGGTCAACGGCTCCATCCTGCTCTCGGCCATGGGCAGCTTCGCGGTTGCGGTCACCACCGGCAGCCTGGTCCTGGGCTTCATCACCGGGGCCGCGATCGGAGCCGCCGTCGCCCTTATTGTCGCGTTCGGCAGCATCACGCTGCGGCAGTCGCAGGTGGCCATCGGCTTCGTCCTGACGCTCTTCTGCCGGGACCTTTCCTATTTCCTGGGCAACCCGTTCATGGGAGAGAAGGGGCCGCGGCTTGCTGTGCACCCCATCCCGGGCCTGGAAAAGATCCCCATCCTCGGCACCCTGCTCTTCGAGCACGACGTCATGACCTACTTCAGCTTCGCCCTCATCGTCGTCGCCTGGTGGTGGATCTTCCGCACTCGGCCCGGGCTGACTCTGCGGGCGGTGGGCGAGCGCCCGGCAGCGGCCTTCGCCCGAGGAGCCCAGGTCAACGCACTCCGATACATCTACACCATTCTCGGCGGGGCGCTGGTAGGCCTGGCCGGCCCGATGTATTCCCTCAGCGTGAAGGCGGGCTGGAAGGGCACGATATCCGGTCTGGACGGCCTCGGCTGGATCGTCCTTGCCATCGTCATTTTCGGCGCGTGGAACCCGGTGCGGGTGGCCCTGGGCGCGTACCTGTTCGGCCTGTTGCAGTGGCTCAGCGTGGTCCTGCAGCCCAACATCCAGGGCATCCCCTCCCAGGTGCTCCAGGTAGCCCCGTTCCCGCTGATGATCCTCACCTTGCTGCTGGTGAACATCGGCAACGCCGAGTGGGTGGAACGGGTGCTCGCCTCTCTGCCGGAGCAGTGGCGTAAGCGGGTCGCCCGCATCCTGCGCTCGCTGCGTGTGGTACAGCCGCGCAGTCTAGGCGTGCCTTTTGAACCTGACTGAGCCCCCCTCCGAGGGCCCGCTCGCAGGCGCGCGGGATTGGCCATTGGTACAGGCGATAGGGGCCGATCGCGGCCACCTGGATAGGTGCGGAACGCTGGCCCGCTGGTATGCTAACTCGCACTGGATAAGCCGCGCTGGGCTGTCCAGAGACACGTAACAGCTCCAGGGGTGGCGCCAGACTGATGAGACGCATGTCCAGGTGGGGATTGCCTGCGCCGCAGGGCCTCTACGATCCCCGCAACGAGAAGGACTCGTGCGGGGTCGGTTTCGTCTGCGACATAGCCGGCAAAGCCTCTCATGCCATCGTGGAGCGTGGCATCGAGGTGCTCAACCACCTGCTGCATCGTGGCGCCGCCGGCGCCGACGCGGGCACCGGTGACGGAGCGGGCATTCTCGTGCAGATTCCGCACCGCTTCTTCGAGAACGCGTGCCGCTCGCTCGGGTTCTCGCTGCCGCAGGTCGGCCGCTACGGGGTGGCCATGATGTTCATGCCTCTGGAGCCCGAGACCCGGATGGCCTGCCAAGCGGTCGTGGACAAGGCCCTCGGGGGCGAAGGTCTGCGCGTCCTCGGCTGGCGCGAGGTGCCGATTGAGCCGACCGCCCTGGGCGAGGCGGCCCGGGCCACCCGTCCGGCGGTCTGGCAGTGCTTCGCCGATTCGGCCGGGCGGAGCGAAGAGGCGCTCGAGCGCAAGCTCTACGTCGCCCGCAGGCAGTGCGAGACAGCGGTGACCGAGGCACTGGGCGCAGACATTCGCTTCTACGTTCCCAGCTTCTCGTGTCGCACCGTGGTCTACAAAGGCCTCATGATGGCCACCGAGATCCCGGCCTTCTACCTGGACCTGGGCGAGCCCCTGTTCGAGAGCGCCTTGGCCGTCGTCCACCAGCGCTATAGCACCAACACGTTCCCCTCCTGGGAACTTGCTCAGCCATTTCGATACCTGGCGCACAACGGCGAGATCAACACCCTGCGCGGCAACCTCAACTGGATCCGCTCGCGCCAGGCCGAGCTGGAGTCCGACCTGTTCGGCGCCGACCTCAAGAAGCTGCTGCCGATCATCGACGAGCGCGGCAGCGACTCCGCCTGCCTCGACAACGTGCTCGAGTTGCTCACAACCGGAGGTCGCGACATCCAGCACGCCCTGCTCATGCTCGTCCCCCAGGCGTGGGGGGCGAAGTACCCCATGGGACCCGACCTACGCGGTTTCTTCGAGTTTCACGCGGGATTGATGGAGCCCTGGGACGGGCCCGCCGCGCTGGCCTTCAGCGACGGCCATGTGGTCGGGGCCCTGCTCGACCGGAACGGCCTGCGGCCCGCGCGCTACACCATCACCAAGGACGGATTCATGGTGCTCGCCTCCGAGGCGGGGGTGCTCGACTTCCCGCCCGAGCAAGTGCAGGAGAAAGGCGCCCTCAGGCCCGGGCAGATGATCCTGGTCGATCTGGCGGGACATCGGGTGTGGAAGGACGTGGAGATCAAGACAAGGCTCGCGCGGCGGCAGCCATACCGGCGCTGGGTGGAGGAGAACAAGATCTCCATCCACGGCTTCTTCGGCGCGGTCGCGCCGCCCACGCCCGAGATCGGCAGTCTGCTCCGCCGCCAGAAGTACTTCGGGTATACCCGCGAGGACATCAAGCTGATACTCGACCCCATGGCAGTCACGGGCAACGAGCCGGGCGGCTCCATGGGAGCCGACGAGCCGCTGGCGGTCCTGTCCGAACAGCCACAGCTCCTCTACTGGTACTTCAAGCAGCTCTTCGCGCAGGTGACCAACCCGGCCATCGACTCCATCCGCGAGGAGTTGGTCATGTCGCTCATGACCTTCCTGGGCAACCATGCCGACATCCTGGTCGAAGGCCCCCACCAGGCGCGGCTCATCAAGCTGAACCACCCCATCCTCTCCAACGAGGACCTTGCCCGCATGCGCAGCCTGAACATCCCCGACTTCGCCTGCCACACCCTGCCCATCGGCTTCCCGGCCGACGGCAACGGCGCCGACTTGGCCGCCGCCCTCGGCGATGTCTGCAGGCAGGCGGAGGCAGCGGTGGGCCGAGGTGAACGCATGCTCATCTTGAGCGACCGTGACCTGCCCGACGGCACCATGGCCATCCCAGCCCTGCTCGCGGTGTCGGCGGTGAACCGCAGCCTGCTGAACTCCTCCCGGCGCACGTCGACGAGCCTGATCGTCGAGACGGGCGAAGCCCGAGAGGTGATGCATATCGCCCTGTTACTCGGCTATGGCGCCTCGGCCATCAACCCCTACCTGGCCTTCGAAAGCGTCGCCGACCTGGCTCTGCGGAACCGCCTGAGCAAAGACGTGGGTGTCGCCAAAGCCGTTGAGAGCTACATCAAGGCCCTCTGCAAGGGCCTGCTCAAGACCATGTCGAAGATGGGCATCTCGACTCTGCGCAGCTACCGTAGCGCCCAGGTGTTCGAAGCGGTGGGCCTGAGTCACGACGTCGTCGACCGCTACTTCGGCGGCACCGCGTCACGCATCGAAGGCATCGGCCTCGACGAGATCGCCGCCGAGGCCCGGGCGCGCTACCTGGCGGCCTACGAGAATGAGGAGACCGCTCCCAATGTCCTCGGCAGCGGCGGGCATTACAGTTATCGCAAAGACGGCGAGCGCCACATGTGGAGCCCCGAGGCTATCGACTACATCCAGCGCGCCTCGCGCACCAACGACTATGGTCTATACCGGCAGTACGCCGCTCTGGTCAACGACCAAGAACGGGCGCAGAGCACCCTGCGGGGCCTGCTGCGGTTCAAGACCGTCGCGCCGGTGCCGCTCGACGAGGTCGAGCCCGAGAGTGAGATCGTCAAACGGTTCGTCAGCGGGGCCATGTCCTTCGGCTCCATCAGCCAGGAGGCCCACGAAGCCCTGGCCATTGCCATGAACCGTCTGGGCGGCATGAGCAACAGCGGCGAGGGCGGTGAAGACCCCGAGCGCTACCTGCCCATGGACAACGGCGACAGCAAGTGCAGCGCTATCAAGCAGATCGCGAGCGGCCGGTTCGGCGTCACCGCGGAGTACCTCGTCAACGCCCGCGACCTGCAGATCAAGATCGCCCAGGGCGCCAAACCCGGCGAGGGCGGGCAGCTTCCGGGCGCCAAAGTCTACCCGTGGATCGCAAAGACGCGGCACTCCACCCCGTATGTGAGCCTGATCTCACCGCCGCCGCACCACGACATCTACTCCATCGAGGACATCAAGCAGCTCATCTACGACCTCCGCTGCGCCAATCCCGCGGCGCGCGTGTCGGTCAAGCTGGTGTCGGAGGTGGGCGTGGGCACCGTGGCCGCGGGCGTGGTGAAGGCCCAGGCCGACGTGGTGCTCATCAGCGGCTATGACGGAGGCACGGGCGCCGCTCCTCTCTCCTCGGTGCGTCATGCCGGTGCGCCCTGGGAACTCGGCTTGGCCGAGACCCAGCAGACGCTGGTGCTGAACGGCCTCCGCAGCCGTGTGCGCCTGCAGGTGGACGGCCAGCTCAAGACCGGGCGCGACGTCATCATAGGTGCCATGCTCGGCGCGGAGGAGTTCGGATTCGCCACCGCGCTCCTCGTTGTGCTCGGCTGCGTCATGATGCGCGCCTGCCACAAGAACACCTGTCCGGCCGGGGTCGCGACCCAGGATCCGGAGCTTCGGGCCTTCTTCGCCGGCAAGCCCGACTACGTGGTGAACTACCTCACCATGGTGGCGCGCGAAGCGCGTGAGTATATGGCTCAGCTCGGCATCCGGAACGTTGACGAACTCGTCGGACGCTCCGACCTGCTCGAAGTCAACGACGCTATCACCTTCTGGAAGGCCAAGGGGCTTGATTTCTCCAAGATCCTCTACCGCCCGGAGGCTCCGCCTCACAAGGTGCGCCATACCGAGCAGCAGAAGCATGACCTGGACAAGGCTTACGACAACGAGATCCTCCCGCTCGTGACCGGCGCGCTCGAGACCCGGCGACCGGTGACGGTATCGCTGCCCATCCGCAATGTCCACCGCACGGTCGGCACCATGGTCTCGGGTGAGATCGCCCGCCGCTACGGCGGCCAGGGCCTGCCCGAAGACACTATCAACCTGCACTTCCAGGGCTCGGCCGGTCAGAGCCTTGCCGCATTCGCCTCTCCGGGCATGACCTTCGTACTCGAGGGCGAGACCAACGACTACCTGGGCAAGGGCCTATCGGGCGGCAAGATCGTGGTCAAGCCGGAGCGTGGCTCCGATTTCGACCCGGCCAACAACATCATCGTCGGCAACGTGGCGCTCTACGGAGCGACCTCGGGTGAAGTCTACATCTGCGGCCGGGCCGGCGAGCGTTTCGCCATCCGCAACAGCGGGGTGACGGCTGTGGTCGAGGGCATCGGCGACCATGGCTGCGAGTACATGACCGGCGGGCGCGTAGCGGTGCTCGGGCCCACCGGGGTCAACTTCGCGGCCGGCATGAGCGGCGGTATCGCCTACGTCTTGGACGAGACCGGGCTGTTCGACGATCGCTGCAACCTCGTCATGGTCGACCTGGAACTGGTCACCGACCCGAACGACCAGCTCGAGCTGAAGACCATGATCGAGCGCCACGTCATGTACACGGGCAGCGAGCGCGGCCGGCAGATCCTCGAGAACTGGGAAGCTCGCCTGCCCTACTTCGTGAAGGTCTTCCCGACGGACTACAAGCGGGCGCTCGGCAGATTGAGCCAGGAAGACGCCGCCGTGGAGCGCGAACTGGCGGTGAACGACTAGCCATGGCACGGGCACGCGAATTCCTCGATCAACCCCGCCAGGACGTGAGCTACCGGCCGGTCTCGGAACGGCTGCGGGACTTTCGCTGGGTCGATGTACCACTCACCGACAGCGAGATCTGCGAGCAGGCTTCACGATGTATGGACTGCGGCACCCCCTTCTGCCACGGGTCGAGCACGGGCTGCCCTCTCGGCAACGTTATCCCTGAGTGGAGCGAAGCCGTATACAACGGTCATTGGAAAGAGGCGCTCGATCTGCTCCTCGCCACCAACGTCTTTCCCGAGTTCACCGGGCGCATCTGCCCCGCCCCCTGCGAGGGCGCCTGCGTGCTGGGCCTCATCCGCCCGGCGGTGAACATCTGCAAGATCGAGTTGGCCATTATCGAGCAGGGCTTCCGCCTCGGTCACGTCAACAGGCTGCTGAAATGCGACGTTTCGCCGCAGGAATGCGATGGGAATGCGCCAGAGGAGGACGCAGGAAGCGCGAATAGCAGCGCTATTTGCGCGACCGAGGACGAACTATCGCGCCGCCCAGTGCGTTCCGGCGGCCAGGACTTCGCTTTTCAGCGGCCTCATGAGGCCGAGCCGGGTCCGGTGCGCCGGGCCGAGCGAGTGGGCGTAGTGGGTTCCGGTCCCGCGGGGCTGGCCACCGCCCAGGTACTCAACCGGGCGGGCTACAACGTGACCGTCTACGAGAAGGACGAGAAACCGGGCGGAATGCTGCGCTACGGCATACCCGACTTCAAACTGGAGAAACAGGTGGTCGACCGGCGCATCGACCTCATGGCCCGCGAAGGCGTGAAGTTCCAGTGCGGCGTGGACGTCGGCGACGACATCTCCTACAAGTACCTGCGCGACCGTCACGAGGCCCTTGTACTGGCCGGCGGCGCAGGCGTGCCCCGCGACCTGGCCGTGCCGGGGCGAGAACTGGGCGGCATCCACTTCGCCATGGACTTCCTCACCCAACAAAACCGGCTGGTCGGCGGCGAGTCCCTCGGCGGTGAGGAGCACGTCAGCGCCGCGGGCAAGAAGGTCGTCGTCATAGGCGGCGGTGACACCGGCTCCGACTGCATCGGCACCGCCCGCCGCCAGGGCGCGGCCGAGGTGGTGCAGTTGGAGATCCTGCCCGAGCCGCCGGCCACCCGCTCGGAATCTACCCCCTGGCCACAGTGGCCCCTCATGCTGCGCGAATCGAGCAGCCACAAAGAAGGCGCCCTGAGGCGCTGGAGCGTCGACACTACCGGCTTCACCGGTGAGGACGGCGTGGTCAAGCAGGTAAACTGCGTAGAGGTAGAGTGGGTCTATGACCAGACGGCGGGGCGGATGTGTCCGCGCAGGGTCGAGGGCTCGGACTTTTCAGTCGATGCCGAGCTCGTACTCATCGCAATGGGCTTCGTAGCTCCCAGCCGTATCGGGCTGGTCGAGGCCCTCGGCATCGCCAAGGATCCCCGCGGCTTCATCGCCCGAGACGAGCGTCATATGACCAGCGTCGAGGGCGTGTTTGTGACCGGCGACATGCGCAATGGGGCATCGCTGGTCGTGCGTGCCATCGGTGACGGCATGCAAACGGCTCGGAACGTGATGTCCCATCTATCGGCCCCACGGCAGGCTTCACGCCTACTAGAAGTAAGTCAAGACCCAGCAACAGAAAGGAAATAGTTGATGGCAGACAAGAAACTCACCGCGCAGGATGTCCTCAAGATCGTTGAGGACAAGCAGATAAAGTTCGTCCGGTTCTGGTTCACTGACGTTCTGGGCTTCCTCAAGAGCTTCGCGGTCACCCCGGCCGAGCTCGAGGGCGCCTTCGAGGAAGGCATGGGCTTCGACGGTTCTTCGATCGACGGCTTCGCTCGCATCGAGGAATCGGACATGGTGGCCTGGCCCGACCCCAGCACGTTCGCCGTCCTGCCCTGGCGCGCGGGCGCCGGCGGAACGGCCCGCATGTTCTGCGACATCAGGCAACCGAACGGCGAACCGTTCGCCGGAGATCCCCGTCACGTGCTGAGGAAGGTGGTGGCAAAGGCCGAGGCGTTGGGCTACACAATGAACGTCGGCCCGGAGCTGGAGTTCTTCTATTTCGAGAACAGCCTGGGAACCGACGTGCTAGACCACGGTGGGTACTTCGACCTGACCACGCTCGACGCCGGAAGTGATCTGCGGCGCGACACCATCAACGCCCTGCACGGCCTCGGCATCCAGGTGGAGTACGCCCACCATGAAGTGGCTCCTTCCCAGCACGAGATCGACCTCCGCTTCAAGGACGCCGCGACCATGGCGGACCACGTTATGACCTACCGCCTCACGGTCAAAGAGATCGCTCAAGCCCAAGGGGTCTACGCTACCTTCATGCCCAAGCCCATCTTCGGGGTGAACGGCTCGGGGATGCACGTGCACCAATCGCTGTTCAAGGGTCCCCGTAACGCTTTCTTCGACGCCGACGACGAGTACAACCTCTCAGAGGTCGGCAAGGCCTACGTTGCGGGCCTGCTCGCCCACGTCAAGGAAATCGCCCTGGTGACCAACCAGTGGATCAACTCCTACAAGCGCCTCGTGCCTGGCTACGAAGCCCCGGTCTACGTCTGCTGGTCCCGCCGAAACCGGTCGGCGATGGTCCGGGTGCCGCTCTACAAGCCCGGCAAGGAGAACGCCACCCGGATAGAACTCCGCAACCCCGACCCGGCCTGCAACCCGTATCTGGCCTTCGCCGCCATGCTGGCCGCCGGTCTGGACGGCATCGAGAAGGGCATGGAACTGCCTCCGGAGGCGAGCAACAACATCTACGAGATGACCGAAGCCGAGCGGGCCAAGGCCGGCATCGACTCGCTACCCGAGGACCTATATCAGGCCATCAAGGAATTCGAGAAGTCGAGCTTCGTGCGCGAAGCGCTCGGTGATCACGTCTGCGATTACCTCGTGCGCAACAAGTGGGCTGAGTGGGACGAGTACAAGAAGCTCGTCACTCCCTATGAGATCTCGCGCTACCTTCCCGTCCTCTAGACAGCGCCACCCTGCTGTGTGCCCGGCGGCCCTTGGGCCGCCGGGCTTCGTTTTGTTACCGCCTGCTTTGTCGCGATGGGCCCATATGTCCGCTCCGGCTGCGTTTCACGACTCCTCCCCCGGGCACATGGGCCCATCGCGAATAAACCGACCCCCTCATAACGAAATCCCCCGGCCTTCGGCCTGGGGTTGGGTCGATGAGGTCGACCTCGGCCGCGCCCCCGTGCGCGGGGCGGCGGCGCTCGCGGACTACTGGTCCAGGTGGGCCTCTCGAAGCCGACGCCGGAATCGGCTGCCTTTCGCCTGCAATGCGGGCAAATCTCTGAGCGGGATCTTCCGCAGGAGGCTCAGGCGGCTGGAAAGAGGCAGAGACCGCTCGTAGAGCCGGGCGCATTCGGCATAGAACTCCCTGGGGGGAAGTGCTGTCGGCAGGAGCGTGTGCACGAAATCGACGTGATCGTAGTTGTGGTCGACGATCTGATCCTTCACCTCGTCGTAGAGATCGGTCCCCGGGAGCGGCGTGAGGACTGAAAACGTCGCGAAACTGAGCTTGAGACTCCGGACGTATCGGCGGAAGGCTTCGAAGTCATCCCGAGTGAATTCCGGCCGAACCATGAACGACGCGTATATCTCGATCCCCAGCGTCTTGAGGATGGCTATTGCTCTCTCGTTATCCGCGACCGTGGAGCCCTTGTGCACGTATTCCAGATCACACTCCCGGAAGAACTCCAGACCGATGAAGACTCTCTCCAGCCCCACCGCTCGCCAGAGTTCGAGCAGCTCCGGCGCCCGTACGATGGTCTCGCTCCGCGCATAGAGAAAGTAGCGCTTCTTGATTCCCACCTCACGGATGAGCTCCGCCAGCCGGCGCATCCGGGCGGTGTCGTAGAGCGATTCGTCGTCTGCGAAGAAGACGCATGGCTCCTGGATCCCAGCCAGCTCCTCGACCACCGACTCGGGGCTGCGCCTCAGGTACCGACCGTCGCTCAGCTTCCACTGGGCGCAGAAATTGCAGCGGTGCGGGCACCCTTTTGAGGTGCGAATGGAAGCCAGCGGCCGCATCCACTCGGAGAAGTACTTGCCGCGGTAGGAAGAGGTGAGGTGTCTGGCCGGCATTGGCACCGAGTCCAGGTCCGCGATCGGAGCCGGTTCGGTTGTCAGCAGTCTGCCGCCGATCTTGTGACAAGCACCCTTGATGCCTTCGTAGCTCAGGCCTTTCTCCAGCCTGGAGACGATCTCTCGGAAGGGACCTATGCCTTCACCTCTCACCACAAGGTCTATACATGGAGAAGCGAGATCCTGTGGCCATACGGTCGCGTGGTGTCCGCCCACCACGGTGAGCACGTCCGGTCTCCAGGTCTTCACTCTCTCGCAGAGAGTCTTGACCGGGTTCACATGCACCGTGTAGCCGGTGACGCCCACCACCTGGGGTTCGAAGGATGCGAGGATCCGATCGAGATGTGGGTCGATTCTCAGATCGACGATGCGGATATCGTGCTCTGCGGGGATCCCGGCCGCGAGGTACTCCAACGCCAGGGGCTCAAAGAGTGAGACGTTGTCTCCTCCTATGGCGGACGCGGCCATGGCGGGCTGCAGAAGCAGGATGTTCACGAAGATCCCTCCTCATCTGCCGGATTCTGAACGCATCTTAGCGCCGGTCGAGTGTACTATCGACAGGGACCGGCGCACCGCGCCGCAGGCGACCGACAAGGAGGAGACTCGGTGGACTACCGGCTGACGACAACAGCTTTGACCATCCCCGGCTACCGGGTGGTGCACAACCTCGGCGTGGTGCGTGGGGTCACCGTGCGGGCCCGCTGGATCGGCAGCCAGATAACCGCTTCGCTGCGCACGCTTGGCGGCGGGCAGATCCCGGAGTACATCAAGCTCTGCGAGCAGACTCGGGCCGAGGCCTTCGATTGGATGGCCCAACACGCCGACCAGATGGGCGCCAACGCCATCATCGCGATCAAGTACGACGCGACCGACATGGGCAACAACATGACCGAGGTGCTGGCTTACGGGACCGCCGTGATCGTCGAGCCGGAGTTGTAG
>Ga0315283_10000163_pt1 | contig 42940 bp, 38 predicted proteins | sample YL17G09_0_MG_FD_204541 | JGI IMG/M metagenome (GOLD analysis project Ga0315283, IMG submission 204541) | Sediment microbial communities from Yellowstone Lake, YNP, Wyoming, USA - YL17G09_0 | ecosystem: Environmental > Aquatic > Freshwater > Lake > Sediment | place: USA: Wyoming | collected...
AGAGGAACGGCTTGCGGTGCCCGCTGCGGTCCGAGAGCCAGCCCGAGCCGAGCCGCATGAGCGCGGCCGTGCTCTCGGCCACGCCCTCGATGACGCCGACGCTCGCCATCGAGGCCCCGAGCACGCCAACCACGAAGAGCGGCAGCACAGGCACGATCATCTCGGTCGAGATGTCGGTCAGCAGCGAGACGAATCCCAGCGCGACCACGTTGCGCGGCAGGCCCGGAAGTCCGCGCGGCGCGGGTGCGGCGCAGGGCTCGGGAGACGGGGCTGGAGTCGGTGGATCGGGCGGGCTCACACGCCCAACGCTAACACAGGACACGCAAAGACCACGTCGGGAGAAGTCGCGACCGCGCCGGAAGCGGTATTGAGAGCGAATATGGTCACTCGGCCAAACTTTTCCACAGGATCCGAGCCGCACCAAGGACGCAGGTCTTGGTGGATTCAAAGACCTCGTTGACTCTCAATTCAACGAAGCCTTTCTTTCCATATCTGGTAATCAAATCCACTATTGGTCTACTATGCCGCCCATGGACCCGCTCGATCCTCCCCGCCGCGGCCGTCCGCCCAAGCCGACCGAGCATCCCGTCGGGGGCCACATGCGGCAGCGCCGCGAGGCGCTGGGACTCACCGTGCGCGACCTGGCGCTCCGGGTCGGGCTCAAGGTGAGCTCGGCTTCCTACCTCTCCCAGATCGAGAGCGGGGCGAAGACTCCGCACCCGGCCCTGGCCCTGCGCCTGGCGAATGCACTGCTCGATGATCAGCGCATCTACCTGGCCTGGGCTGCGACGGGCAGACGCTCGGACCCGGTCGAGACGGCCCGTGCCGTGCAGCTCCTCGCCGAGCGGCTCGGGCACCCGAGTTACGCGGGGCTGGTTGCGGAGGGAAGGCCTGCGCCGTGGCCGTCACGGCGCGACCCGAGGGCAACCGATACGGCGCTCGCGACCGCCGGCCCGGAACCGGGCGACCTCGTGCAGGCCCAGCCGCTCCACGGCGCTGGCGAGTACTACCGCGACGCACTGGCGCGCGAGTTGCCCGGGATCCCGCTGGCGCCGCCTGCCGCCGGGGTGCCGCAGGCGAGGATCCTGGTGCCCGAGATCGCGGAGGGCGCCGACCCCGGCGACGGCGCGCGGTCGAGCCCGGATGTCCGCGAGCTGCATCGCATCGCCGCCGGCTCGCTCGCCGGGATCGAGCCACCGGTGCGGCCGTTCGCGTTCCGCCTCTCGAGCGCGGGCGCGCGGCGCGTGGACGACGTGCTCGCGGCCGGCGACCTGGCCATCGTCAGCCGGAAGAGCTGGCCGCTCGAGCGCTTCGCCCCGTACGCGGTACGGCTCTCGGGGCACCTGATCCTGAGCCGCGCCCTCTGGAGCGGGCGGCAGTTGCTCTTGCTTCCGGGCCGCGGCGAGAGCGACTTCATCGTGCTGGATGCGCCCGACCGCACCGCGCTGGAACGCCTGATCGCCGGCAAGGTCGTGGCCCGCATCCGCGACGGGGAGTAGCGCCCGCCGCCATGCCACTCACGCCCGCCCTCGAGCGCCTCGCCCGCGATTGCGAGATCACCCCCTACAAGTCCTCGGGGCCCGGCGGGCAGAAGAAGAACAAGACCGAGTCCAGCGTGCGCGTGCGTCACCTGCCGAGCGGCGTCGTGCGCATCGGCACCGAGAGCCGTTCGCAGGCGCGCAACCGCGAGGCAGCTCTGGCGCGCGTGCTCGGGGAGCTGAAACGCCGCGCCCGCAAGCCGAAGCCCCGCCGCCCGACGAAGCCCACGCGCTCCGCGGTCGAGAAGCGCCTCACCGGCAAGCGGATCGAGGCCGAAAAGAAGCGCGGGCGGGGGAGGAGCGCCGCGGCGGAGGAGTGAGGCGGGCACGCAGTTGTCCGCCGCATCTCCGCGGGCCGGCGCGGACGATTCATGAGCCGCCTGCGAGTACGATCTGGAGTACAGCCCCGGCATTGCGCGACCGGGGCGCTCCTCGGCGGGTCTCATGACACGCCTGCGGTGCAACCCGCTCGCGCGCCTGGTAGCCGCGCCCCCGCTCGCATTCCCGGCTGGCGTTTCATGAATCGTCCGCGCTAGATTGCCCACGCGCGGGCAGGCTGGCCGCGCGAGGGAATCCCATGCCCCACCACGCCGAATCCACCGCGGTCATCGTCGAGCGGGCCGGCTACCCCGAGATGCTCGAGGTCTTCGGCTGGCTCGACCGCGACCCGGTCGTGAACGCCTACCTCGTGGCCCTGGTGCTGCGCGACGGGCTGGCCGCTCCGCGCGACGAATACTGGGTGGCGCGCCGCCGTGGCGAACTTGCAGGCCTCGTCTGCCTGGGCGGTTCTTCCGGGGCTGTCCTGCCCGCGGGCGACGACCCCGCGGCGTTGGCCGCCCTCGCCGGGTGCGTCGCGGAGCGGCTCTCCATCCTCCCGCGCCAGTTCCAGGTCGTCGGCCCGCGGGCGGCGGTCGCGACCGTGGTGGCCCGCCTGCGCAACGCGGGACTCGCGCCACGGCTCGAGTTGCCACAGACCTACATGGCGGTCGAGCGCGGCGCGCTGCCTTCTTTCGAACGACTCGCCGAGTTACGGCCGGCGCGCCCGGAGGACTACGACCTCGTCCACCGCACCGGCGCGGAGTTGCGGGCGGAGGAGCTCGAGGAGGATCCGCGCCTGGCGGACCCGGAGAACTATGCGCGCCGCGTCGAGGAGGAGTGCTGCCAGGGCTATACGCATCTCTGGCTGGCGGATGGCGCGCTGCGCTTCCGGGCCAGCCTGAGCGCGCTCACCGCAGACGCCGTGCAGATCTCGGGCGTCTTCGTGCCGCCCGAGCACCGTAACCGCGGCCACGCGCACCGGGGCCTCGCGGAATTGTGCGCGCGCCTGTTCGCGCGCACCCGGGCGGCCTGCCTGTTCGTGAACGATTCCAACGCTCCCGCGATCGCGGTCTACCTGCGCCTCGGCTTCCGCCCGTGCGCGCGGTGGGCTTCGGTCTTCTTCGACGCGGCGCGGAACGGCTGATCCCGCCGGCGCGCGGGCGTATCTGCTTGACCTTGGTTTCATGGATTTGCGACTTTGTGCTGGTATGCAAAGAGAGGCACCCCCCACCCTTCCGACCTGGAGGTTGAACGTGAAGAAGCTCCTGCTCCTCGCGCTGTTCGTCGCGAGCCTCGCCCCCGCAGCCCACGCCCAGGTGTTCGGACAGTACACGCCCGCCGAGATCCTGCCGGTGAACGCGCGGCTGGGCGGCGCCTACGTAAACTTCAGCAAGGACGTCGGCGGCGCGCTGGGCCAGCTGCGGCTGAGCTTCTATCCGAACGTGGACTTCGGTTTCCAGGGCGGGCTAGCGCGGCTCGACCTGGGAACGACTTCCAGGACCTCACTGCGCCTGGGCGCTGACGTGCGTTTCGGAGTGGCGAAGGCGGCCGCGGACCGCCCGGTGGACATCGCGGTGGGCGCGGGACTCGGTGTGGAGACGAGCGACAAGTACTCGGTGTTCAGGATCGGTCCGTCGGTCGTGGCCAGTCGCAACTTCCCCTTCTCGAGCAACTCTTCGGTCGCGCCCTACGCGGGGGCGATGCTCTGCTTCACAAGTTGGGACGTGGACGCCGCGCCAGGGACTGATTTCTCGGTGCCCGTCCGGTTAGGAGCGGAGCTGCGCGCCATCCCCGGCGCGCGCGTCACGGTCGAGTTCCAGTTGCGCCTCAGCGACGATTTCGACGACCGCACAGGATTCTCGGCGGGGGTCAACTTCCCATTTTGAGCCGGTGAGGCCGCGGGACCAGGAGCAGCGTCCCTGCACAAGTGTTTCGTCTTCCGCAACACGTTCAATCGCAGCGTGTTGTGGAGACACGCCTGACGCCAAAATGGGCCTTGTCGGGCCACCCCGACGGTGCTAGCCTCCCCGCCCCTGAGTGGAGGCCCTCTTTGGCCGCCGCTCGCGGGGATTGGCGATCCATTCCAAACCAAAGCAACGAAAAGCGTTCAGCCTGCAGGGGCGGAGCGCCGCGCAGTTCGCCTCGCACCATCGCCGGAGCTCGCTGGCGAGATGTGGAAAACGTGTGGACGAGAGGAGGCACGACAGAACTCAACGCCATTCTACCAAACGAGATAGAACCATTGCCTTCGATGTTGATAAGTCCTTTCCACATTCTCCACAAATCGTCGCACCCCAGGGCTCCGGGCCTAGGCTGGCTGAGGCCGCCTCAACCCGGCCCCCTGTGGACAACTTTCGCGACCTTTCAGCAAGGACCGTTGAAATGGCCGTCCAGTCGTTGCATTCGGAGGAGACGAGCCAGATCTGGGCTCAAGTCCTCGACTCCGTGCGCGGCAGGCTCGGCAGCCCCCAGGCGTTGGACACCTGGTTCAAGCCGATCATCCCCCGTGCCATCAGTACCCAGCTCGTCGAGTTGGAAGTCCCCAACGCATTCTTCGTGGACTGGATCCACGAGCATCACCTGACCGCACTGCGCCAGAGCCTGGCCGAGGTGCTGGGCGCCGCGCCCGAGGTCCGCTTCTCGGCCCTCGAGCCCGTGGCCCCCGCGCTGCCCGCCGAGCCCCGTCCCAACCCCGCGGCGACCGCGACCGTCGAACCGCGCGCCGCGCGCCTGTGGCTCGACAGCCAGCTGAGCCCCCGGCACACGTTCGAGAGCTTCGTCGTCGGCAGCAGCAATCGCTTCACGCACGCCGCCTGCATGGCCGTCGCGCAGAACCCCGGGCACTCCTACAACCCGCTCTTCATCTTCGGCGGTTCGGGTCTGGGCAAGACTCACCTGCTGCACGCCATCGGACACCAGGTGATGTGCAGCAGGCCCGGTCTGCGCGTCTACTACGTGCCGGCCGAACGCTTCACCAACGAGATGATCTACGCGATCCAGCACGCCCAGACACTGGCGTTCCGCAACAAGTACCGGAACGTGGACCTGCTGCTGATCGACGACATCCAGTTCCTGGCGGGGAAGGAGAGCACGCAGGAGGAGTTCTTCTACACCTTCAACGCGCTGCGCGACGCGCACAAACAGATCGTGGTGACCGCGGACAAACCGCCCAAGGACATCCCGATGCTCGAGGCGCGCCTCACCTCGCGTTTCAACCAGGGGCTGGTCACCGACATCAAGCAGCCCGATCTCGAGACCCGCATCGCCATCCTGCGCAATCGCTGCGACCAGGAGGGCGCCGACCCGCGCCTCTCGGAGGACGTGCTGCTGCTTATCGCGGACCGTGTCCGCACGAACATCCGCGACCTCGAGGGCTGTCTGGTGCGGTTGATGGCGGTGGCCGCCCTGACCGGCCAGGAGATCTCGCTCGAACTGGCCGAGGAGGTACTCCAGCACTACGTCCACCCGGAGGCCGATCAACTCACGCCTGAGCGCATCGTGGCGCTGGTGTCCGAGCAGTTCAGCATCAAGGTCGAAGCTCTCTTCGGCCAGCGGCGGACGCGCTCGGTGGCGCTGCCCCGGCAGGTCGCGATGTATCTGCTGCGGCAGCTCACGGAACTCTCGCTGGTGGACATCGGCCGCATCTTCGGCGGCCGGGACCACTCCACCGTCATCTACGCCTGCGAGAAGGTGGGCACGATGGTGGCGACGGATAGCGAATTCGCGGGACGCATCAATGGCCTCATCTCCACCCTGGCCGCTGGATGAACTGTGGATAACCTGTGGAGGGCTGGGGATACCCGACTTTCGTGGGCAAGGATCTTGCAGAGAGGTGCACAAGTCGTGGGTCTTCCCACAGTCGTCCGCTCCCTTTCCAACCCTTGCCGGGACACCTCTTGCGAGCACTGGAAAGCAGCCCTCCACAGACTCCACAACTCCTACGGTTACTAGTCTTTTTCTTATTGATTAATAAGCAGTTAGAGTCATAACCAGCAACCCGAAATCACTTGCAGACCACCCTCGTGCCACCTATGATGCTTCGGTTTCGGACATGAGCCTCCGGCGATCGTCGTTCCGCCTCGCGGAACCCGTGGCCGGACTTGGGCTTCCCCCAGTCAGGGAGTGACCTTTATGGAGTTGACCATCCAGCAGGGCGACCTCGCCTTCGCCGTCGCACGGGCCCTGGGATCGGTGGCGAACAAGAGTCCTCTGCCGCTCCTGAGTTGTGTGCTGATCGAGGCCGAAAAGGGTGGCCTCCGCGTTACCGGCACTGACCTCGACGTGACCACCTCCGTGTGGGTTCCTGGCACCGTCTCGAGCCCCGGTAAAGTGGCGATCTCGGCACGACATTTTCACGAGGTCGTGCGAAAGATGCCGAAGGGCGCGCTGTCGCTGACCGTGCGCAACGGACAGTGCCAGGTGGACTACGGTGAGGGAAAGGGCTGGTCACGTTTTCCCGTGCAGGATCCCGCGGAGTTCCCGCGAATCCCCGAGTTGAAGGGTGAGTCGCGGATCACGCTCGACGGGGCCACACTCTCCCGTCTGGCGGCGCGGACCATGTACTCGTCCTCGACCGAGGAAACACGTCCGCAGCTGAACGGCGTGCTGCTGCTGGGCAGCGAGAAGGGGCTGATCTTCGTCGCCACCGATGGCCACCGGCTCGCGCGCGCCTCGCGCAAGGGTTCCTACGCGGGTCTAGCCGCGCCGGGCATCATCGTGCCGACGCGCGCTCTGCAGACCGTGGGCCGCACCGCCGAGGAGGCCACGAGCCCGGTTGAACTCGAGGTCGCCGCGGGCCGCAACCAGGCGGGCTTCAGCACCCAGGTGGGCGAGTACCGCGTGCAGATCATCACGCGATTGCTCGAGGGGGCTTATCCGAACTACGACCAGGTCATCCCGAAGGACAACCCGCACAGCCTCACGGCGCGCCGTGAGGACCTGATCCAGGCCATCGACATCGTCGCATCGCACGCGGACAACGTGACGAAGCAGGTGCGTTTCTCGGTGCGCAAGGAGGATCTGGGCGTCTCGTCGACCACGCAGGAGTTGGGGGCCGGCGAACAGAAGATGACCGCCGCGTACGACGGGGAACCTTTGGAGATCGGCTACAACGCGGGCTACCTGCTGGAGATCCTGCGTTGCATCCCCACGGAGCAGGTCCTGTTCCGGCTGAAGACCTCGCTCTCGGCCGGGGTCATCGAACCCGTGGGAGCCTTGCCGCAGAGCGAAGAGGATCTGCTCTGCCTGATCATGCCGCTGCGCCTCCCCGACGCGGGGACGTAGCGCGTGGAGTCGCTGTCCAGCGTGATCCCGCGCGTCTTCAAGCAACTCGGGCTGGAAGAGGGGTTGCTGGGCTGGCGGGCGGTCCACGAGTGGGAACAGGCCGTCGGGCCGCGCATCGCGCGGCACGCCCGGGCGGTCGCCTTTCGGGATGGCGTGCTCCAGGTCGAGGTCGAAGGTTCGGCCTGGATGCACGAGTTGGGGTTCCTCAAGACGGACCTCATGCGAAAGGTCAACAGGCACCTCGGTGGCCGGCTGGTGAAGAACGTACGTTTCGTCATACCCCGGGGAGGGATCCTCAGGTGAGCGTTGAGAAGGGGGAGAGCGGATTGGCTGAAGAAACGAAGGCCAAGGGCCATCACTATGATGCCACCAGCATCCAGGTCCTCGAGGGCCTGGAGGCGGTGCGTAAACGCCCGGCCATGTATATCGGTGACGTGGGCATGCGCGGGCTGCACCACCTTGTTTACGAGGTGGTGGACAACTCCGTGGACGAGGCCCTGGGCGGTTTCTGCGACGAGATCTCGGTGACGATCGAGCAGGACGGCAGCGTCACCGTCGTGGACAACGGGCGCGGCATCCCAGTCGACCTTCACGTGGCCACGAAGAAGCCGGCGCTCGAGGTGGTCATGACCACGCTGCACGCCGGTGGCAAGTTCGACAGCGAGAGTTACCACGTCTCCGGCGGCCTGCACGGCGTGGGTGTTTCGGTGGTGAACGCGCTGGCGGAGTGGTGCGAGGTCGAGGTCCTCAAGGAAGGCACGATCTACACCCAGCGCTACGAGTACGGGAAGCCGACCGACGCGATGAAGTCGCACCCCGCCGAGAAGGGGCGCAAGGGCACCGGCACGACCACGCGTTTCATGCCGGACGGGACGACCTTTGCCGACACGACCTTCCACTACGACACCCTGGCCGGCAGGCTGCGCGAGCTCGCGTTCCTGAACAGCGGGCTCAAGATCCGCCTCACCGACGCGCGCACCGGCAAGACCCACGAGTTCGTCTACACGGGCGGCATCATCGAGTTCGTGAAGTACCTGAACCAGAACAAGGAAGCCCTCCACCCGAAGCCGGTGACGTTCAACCGCGAGCGCGACAACGTGGTCGTGGACGTGTCGCTCCAGTACAACGACAGCTACGTCGAGTCGGTGCATGCCTTCGTCAACAACATCAACACGATCGAGGGCGGCACCCACCTGATCGGTTTCCGCTCGGCCCTTACCCGCTCGCTGGTGAACTACGCCGAGCGCGAGGGGATGACCAAGAACAACAAGGCGACGGTGAGCGGCGAGGACGTGCGGGAGGGCCTTACCGCGGTGATCTCGGTCAAGATGCAGAACCCCCAGTTCGAGGGGCAGACCAAGACCAAGCTGGGCAACAGCGAGGTCAAGGGCATCGTCGAGAGCGCGGTGGGCGAGGGGTTGCGCGAGTACTTCGACGAGAACCCCGCAGTCGTGCGGCGGATCGTCGAGAAGATGCTGGCGGCGTCACGGGCCCGGGAAGCCGCGCGTAAGGCGCGCGAGCTCGCGCGGCGCAAGACCATCCTCGACGGCGGCGCGCTCCCCGGGAAGCTCGCGGACTGCTCGCTCGACGACCCGGCGACCTGCGAGATCTTCATCGTCGAGGGCGACTCGGCGGGTGGAACCGCGAAGCAGGGGCGGGACCGGCGCTTCCAGGCCATCCTGCCCATCCGCGGCAAGATCCTCAACGTCGAGAAGGCGCGCATCGACCGGGTGCTCGCCAACGAGGAGATCCGCAGCATCATCACGGCGATGGGGGCGGGGGTGAAGGAGGAGTTCGACGCCGCGAAGCTGCGCTACCACAAGATCATCCTGATGACGGACGCCGACGTGGACGGCGCGCACATCCGCACGCTGCTCCTGACGTTTCTCTACCGCGAGTTCAAGGACCTGGTGGACAATGGCTATGTCTATATCGCTCAGCCACCGTTGTTCCTGGTGAAGAGCGGCAAGGAAGAGATCTACTGCTACGACGAGAAGGAGCGCGATACGGCCATCGCCCGCGTCGGGCGCAAGAACCTCCAGGTCCAGCGCTACAAGGGCCTCGGTGAGATGAATCCGATTCAGCTGTGGCGTACCACCATGAACCCGGAGACGCGCACGCTGCTGCGGGTCACCAGCGACGATGCGGTGGAAGCCGACCGCATCTTCACCATCCTGATGGGGGAGCAGGTCGAGCCCCGCCGCCAGTTCATCGAAGAGAACGCGTTGGCGGTGCGGAACCTGGACGTATGATGCCAAGAAGAACGACGCCCGCGCAGGCGGGCCAGACGAGGTGGATGTGGTTCGCGCTGGTGGCCGTGCTGCTGGCGCCGAGCGTGGCGCGGGCCGGGGCGTGGCGCCCGGAGCTGAGCGGCTCACTGGGTGTTTCGTTCGCGGTGCTCGGCCTGCCGTCCGGTGGCGGCTCTTCGGCCGCGCTGACGGCGATGTGGCCGGTGGCGCCGCGGCTCTCCTTCGGGGTGATGCTCCACGGCGACGACGCGGGATCGACGGTGGACAGCCTGCGGGACGAGCAGGGGCGCGGGCTCGCCTACGGGAAGATCGAGCAAGTCCACCGCGCCGCCTGGGGCGCATCCTGGCGGCTCGACGCCGCGGCGCCGGCGCGGTTCGGAGCGACCCCCTTCGCCAGCGCGACCTGGGGTTACTACCGGGTCGCCGACGACCTGCGCGGCGACGAGATCAGCAGCGTCGGTTCGGCCGGCTTCAGCCTCGCGGCGGGTGTGCGCAGGCCGCTTGGCCGCCATATCGCTCTGGGGGCGGTCATCCGCTATCACCGGCTGTTCAACGACCGCGAAGGCCGCTTCATGAGCGCCGGCCTCGACTGCGCCTGGCGCTGAAACGACAAGACCGTCGCCCGGGCGTGATCCCCGCCGGGCGTGAGGCAGGGATGAGAGCATGGCACTGAACGACCGCACCAGAATCATCGACATGCCGATCGAAGACGAGATGAAGACCAGCTACATCGACTACTCGATGTCGGTCATCGTCTCGCGCGCGCTCCCCGACGTCCGCGACGGGCTCAAGCCCTCGCAGCGCCGCATCCTGGTCGCGATGAACGACCTGAATCTCACGCCGGGGCGGGGCTACCGGAAGTGCGCCAAGATCGCTGGCGACACCTCGGGCAACTACCACCCGCACGGCGAGGGCGTGGTCTACCCGACGCTCGTGCGCCTGGCCCAGGGCTGGGTCATGCGCTATCCGCTGGTGGACGGCCAGGGCAATTTTGGCTCCATCGACGGCGACGCCCCGGCGGCCATGCGCTACACCGAGGCCCGCCTCACCCACCTTGCGGTCGAGATGCTTGCAGACCTCGAGAAGAACACGGTCAACCTGCGGCCCAACTACGACGAGACGCTCGAGGAGCCGACCGTGCTCCCGGGCGTGCTGCCGAACCTGCTGGTCAACGGCTGCTCGGGCATCGCGGTGGGCATGGCGACGGAGGTGCCGCCGCACAACCTCCGCGAGGTGTGCGACGCCATCGTTCACGTTGTCGAGCACCCGGATGCCACGCCCGAGGCGCTCGCCCAGATCGTCAGGGGACCGGACTTCCCCACCGGCGGCATCATCTACGGGACCCAGGGCATCCGGGACTGCTACACGACCGGGCGCGGCCTCATCAAGGTGCGCGCGCGGGTCCAGGTCGAGGAGGGGCGCGCCGGGCGCATGAGCCTGGTGGCGACCGAGATCCCGTTCCAGGTCAGCAAGGCGAGCCTGCTCGAGAAGATCGCCGGCCTGGTGCGCCAGGGGCGGATCACGGGCATCAGCGACCTGCGTGACGAGTCCGACCGTGACGGCATGCGCGTCGTGATCGAGCTCAAGAAGGACGCCAACCCCAAGGTCGTGCTCAACCAGCTCTTCGTCCACACCCCGCTGCAGGTGACCTTCGGCGCGATCATGCTGGCCCTGGTGGAGAACCGGCCGCAGGTGATGAACCTGCGCCAACTGGTGGACCAGTACGTGCTCCACCGGCAGGAGGTCGTGAGGCGCCGCACCGAATTCGACCTTGCCGAGGCCGAGAAGCGCGCCCACATCCTCGAGGGCCTCAAGATCGCCCTCGACCACCTCGACGCCGTCATCACCCTGATCCGTGGCTCGAAGGATGTGGAGGCCGCGCGCCAGGGCCTCATGAGCCAGTTCAAGCTCAGCGAGATCCAGGCGAACGCCATCCTCGAGATGCGGCTGTCGCGTCTGACCGGGCTCGAGCGCTCGAAGGTGGAGCAGGAGTACCTCGAGATCATCCAGTTGATCGAGCGGTTGCGGTCGATCCTCGCCAGCCCGAAGAAGATGCTTGGCATCATCCAGGACGAGGTCCGGCGCCTGAAGGAGAAGTACGGCGACGACCGGCGCACCGAGATCGTGGGCGAGGACGGCGAGATCGGCTACGAGGACACCATCGAGCAGAAGGACATGGTGATCACGATTTCGCACGCTGGCTACATCAAGCGCCAGGAGATCACCGCCTACCGCTCGCAGCGGCGCGGCGGCAAGGGCGTGATCGGCGCGCGGACCAAGGAAGAGGATTTCATCGAGCACCTGTTCGTCGCCAGCACGCACGCCTACCTGCTGATCCTCACCGACCGCGGCCGTTGCTACTGGCTCAAGGTGCACGAGATCGACCAGGCCGGGCGCATGGCGAAGGGCCGGCCGCTGGTGAATCATCTCGAGGGCATGGGCCGCGAGGAGCGGGTGCAGGCGGTGGTGGCGGTCAAGGAGTTCGACGACCAGCACTATCTGGTGTGCGCCACGAAGCAGGGCCTCATCAAGAAGACCGTGCTCTCGGCCTACAGCCGCCCGCGCAAGGCCGGCATCCACGCCATCCTGCTCGAGGAAGGCGACGGCCTCATCGAAGCCATCCTCACCGACGGCACCCAGGACATCATCCTGGCGAAGAAGCAGGGTCTCGCCATCCGCTTCCACGAGAACGAGGTGCGCGCCACGGGCCGCACTTCCTACGGGGTCAAGGCGGTGGCGCTTGACGAGGATGAGGATGAAGTCGTGAGCATGGTCGGGGTCAAGCGTCAGTCGACGCTCCTGGCCGTCACCGAGCACGGCTTCGGCAAGCGCAGCGAGATCTCCGAGTATCGGGTCTCCCACCGCGGCGGCAAGGGCATCATCACCATCAAGACCACCGAGCGGAATGGCTGCATCGTGGCCGTGAAGGAGGTCGTGGACGGTGATGAGTTGATGATCATGACCCGCTCCGGCCAGTTGATCCGCATGCCCGTGAAGGGCATCGGCGTGATGGGCCGCAACACCCAGGGTGTCACGCTGGTGAACCTGACGCCCGCCGAGGGCGATCTGCTCCCGGACGTGGTGGCCGGGGTCACGCGGGTGGTGAGCGAGGACGACGAGGACGGCAGCGGTGACGGTGGAGAAACCGGGCCCGCCGCGGAGGCCGGCGAGTAGCCCGGACGATTCATGGGCCGCGTCGCGAGAATGCGAGATGACCGCAGCAGGCCGCGGCCAGATCGCGTTCGCAGGAGCGGGGCATGAATCGTCCGGGCTAACGTGACGCGCGTGCCCCGGACCCGGTTGCGCGGTCTGGGCGCGATGGTGCTGGCCACGCTGCTGTGGGGCGCCACTTTCGTCGTGATCCGCGACAGTCTGCACGCGATTCGTCCGCTGGCGCTGGTCTTTGGCCGTTTCGCCGCCGCGAGCGTCGTGCTGGTCGTGCTCGCGGCCCCGCGCTGGCGGCGGCTCACGCGCTCCACGCTCCTCGGCGGCGTGCTGGCGGGGGTCTGCTTCGCCGGTGGCTATCTCTCGCAGGCCATCGGACTCACGCTCACCAGCGCGGGCAGTTCGGCCTTCCTGACCAGCGCTGGCACGCTGTTCGCGGCCTTCTACGCGTGGCCGCTCCTCGGCCAACGGCCTTCGGGCGTGCTGTTGCAGGGGGTGCTGCTGGCCCTGGCGGGCTCGGCCCTGCTCTCGCTCGGGACGCTCGGGCCGGGTGGCCTGCGCCTGGGCGCGGGGGAGCTGTGGACGCTGTGCGGAGCGGCGATCTTCGGCCTGCAGATCGTGGCGCTCGCGCGCTTCGCCCCCGGAGCGGACGGGCTCGTCCTGGGTGCGGTCCAGGCGCTCACCGTGACCGTCGTCCTGCTGCCGTTCGCGGGCGGCGCGGCCGCGTCCTTCGCCGGCCTCGCTGCGGCGGACTGGGGGCGCTTCGCCTACCTCGTCGTGGCGGGGAGCATTGTGGCCCCGCTGCTGCAGATCTCCGCGCAGCGCCTGCTGACCGCCGGACGGGTGGCGCTGCTCTTCGCGCTCGAGCCGGTCTTCGCGGTGGTTTTCGCCCTCACCCTGGGCAGCGAGAGCTTCTCGACCCGCTGGTGGCTGGGCGCGGCGCTCATCCTTGCCGGCGTGGTGCGGGTGGAGTGGGACGCGGCGCGGGAACCTGCGTGGGCGGGGACGCCCCCGGCAAGAGCGTAGCGTCGAGCCAGGCGAGGAAGCGCGCGGCCAGGGCCGGGTCATAGCGGAACTGGACGAGGCCCCCCCCGCCCTTCCTGGACTCAACCACCCGCGAAGCCGAGCGGTCGCCGGCCTGGTAGAGGACGTCGGTGATCGTGTAGGTCGCGTCGAAATCGTCAGGCGCGATCTGAAAGAAGACCGGCAGGCCCAGTTGCGCCAGGCGCGCGCGCGTAGGTCCGCGGTCCACCGGCGCGGGCGCGGGGCACACCAGCAGGAGCGCCTTCACGCGTGGATCCAGGGTCGCGGCCTCGACCGCCATGGTGGCGCTGGCCCCCACGCCCACGACCAGGTAGCGCGTGCTGTCCACGGTGGTCGCGAGCCGGACCCCGCGCACCGCATCGCGCACATCGCGCGCGATGCGCGCCTGCAGGGCCGCCTCGCGGTCGAACCAGGCCTCGGGCGAGGGGCAGGAGGAGTTCACCGATGCGCCGTGGCCGCGCGGGTAGAGCATCAGGGTCGTGATGCCGTGCCGGCTCAGGGTGAGCGCGAGGCTGTCACCGGAGGCGGTGGTGTCTCCCGGGGCAAGCAGCAGGACCGCCAGGAGTGCGGGTGCGCGACTGGGGGAGGTTGCGGCGGGCACGAGGAGGCCGCCGAGCGGGAAGCCGTCCGAGGCGGTGAGTGCGAGCAACCGCCCGCCCATCGCGGACGCCAGCGCGAACTCGGACTGGTCGCGGTCGCTTGTTCCGCGGAGCACCGCGGTCTGGAGGCGTCGCCCCAGCCCGGTCTCCTTGCCGGCCTGCTCGAGCATCTCGATCACCTCATCGTCGGTGCCGCGCGTGCGGATCGCGACGGGCATCAGCAGGTCCACGGTCCGGCGGTAGTCCTTGAGCGTGAACGCCACGCGGGCCATGCGGAAGCGCCAATCGTAGCGCGGAAGCAACGAGCCCTCGACGATGGCGAAGAGCTTCGCCGCGGTGTCGGCCTTCCCCTGGAGGAAGTGCGCCCACGCGATCCGGCTGACGAGAGCGGACGGCGCGTCCCATTCGGAAGCCGCCCGCGCGGCCGTGAGGAGCCTGATCGCCTCGGCGGCGTCTCCCGCGCCGCGGCGCAACAGCAGTTGGTCCACGAGGGCGAGCAGGGGCTCCTCGCTGCCGAGCAATTCGAAGGCGCGCCGGTGGCAGACGATGGCGCTGTCCACGCGGCCTTCGCGCTGGAAGCTCGTGCCCGCGTAGCTCAGCGCCTCGCCGGCGCCGAGGTGGTCGCCGGCGGCAGCGGATTCGGCGTAGGCGAGCAACTGCGAGCGCAGGCTGGTGGGCGTGGCCGCCTGGGTGAGCAGGGCACGGGCGGGCGAGACCGTGCGAGCGGGCGAGACCATGGGCGCTGCCAGTGCGGGGAGCGCGCAGACGAGCAGCAGCAGGAATGGCACGGTGACGAGTCTCATGGAGGTTCTCCCGGGCGGGTGGATTCCGGATGATGGACAGGAACTCGAGTTCGAAGGGCGAGGGCCGGTGTTCGGACCAGCCCCGCGCCGCGCAGGCGAGAGTGCGGACAATCCGGCCGCGAGCGTGACGCTGGTGCGCAGTCGCCGCAGGGCGTGCGCGTTCTGTGGGGTAAGGTCGGTCATGATTCAGAGCTGATTGTACCCGACCCGCCCGCGTTGACACAGGGCGCCGCGCGGGCCGCCTTTTGCACCGCGCGGGGCCGCGTGGCACGATGGGTCTCATGGTCCGCGAAGCCGCCGTCGTCCACTCGTCCGGGTACCACTGCGACCTCGGGACCCACGTGTTCCCGATGGAGAAGTTCGGGCTCCTGCGGCAGCGCCTGGTGGACGCGGGTGACGTCGCCGTGGACGCCTTCCTCGAGCCCGGGCCCGCCTCGCGCGAGGACCTGCTGCGAGTCCACAGCGCGGAGTATCTGGACGACCTTGAACAGTTGCGCTGGACCCTGCGTACCATGAATGCCGAGTTGCCGCTGACCGCCGACATCGTGCGCGCCTACCGCCTGGCTGCGGGTGGCACCACGCTCGCGGCGCGCGAGGCCCTGACCCGCGGCTGCGGAGTCAATCTGGGCGGTGGGTTCCACCACGCCTATCCTGATCATGCCGAGGGCTTCTGCTACCTCAACGACATCGCCGTCGCCATCCGCACCCTGCAGCACGAGGGCCGGGTGCGGCGCGCCGCGGTCGTGGACTGTGACGTGCACCAGGGCAACGGCACGGCGCGCGCGTTCCGCGGCGACGACAAGGTCTTCACCTTCTCGCTCCACCAGCAGCGGAACTACCCCACGCCGAAGGAGCCGGGCGATCTCGATGTGGGGCTCGATGACGGGACCGGCGACGCCGAGTACCTGGAGCGGCTCGAGCAGGCGCTGGTGCGGGTCTGGGAGTCCGCGCCCGAGCTGGTGATCTACCAGGCTGGGGCCGACACCTACCGCGAGGATCAACTGGGCGGTCTGGCGTTGACGATCGAGGGTCTGGCGGCCCGCGACCTCATGGTACTGGAGGGCTGCGCGCGCCGCGGCGTGCCGGTGGCGGTGACGTTGGGCGGTGGCTACGCGCGGCGGCTTGACGACACCGTCCAGATTCACCTGGCGACCTGCCGCCAGGCCTTCGCACTGGCGCGCGACGAAAAACCGCGCTCATGATCCGATGCTGGCACGCCGACGGCGCGCGCGATGGATCCAACGGCACGGAACCCATCTACCCGGCGCGTCGTGTGGAGGGGGGGACACTCCTGACCACACGAGAGGGAATCGCCCGGGCAGGCGCTTCGTGCGTCGCGCAGCCCCCACCCCGCTTGGTCGCACCGCTCTCCCTGCGGAACACCTCGCTCTTGAAGATCCCGCGAGTTCGAGCGCTCGACAGGTCGCGCGCAGCGAACGCGACCCCGGGTCTGGTCCGAAGGTTCCCTATGAAAGAGGACCTTCTGCCCGACTGCATCTGAAGTTTGTACCTCGGGTCGGGTCGTTGTCAATGCGTGTGAATGCGAAGGCCCGGACGGGGCGCGCGCCCTGCCCAGCGCACACCCCGGCCTCCGGCGTCAACGGGCGGGCTTCTTGACCGCGGCGGGCACGGCGGGCTGCTTCACCGCTGGCCGGATCGCCTTGCGTGCCGGGGTCGCTGTGCTCGCGGGGCCCAGCACCTCGAGCGAAGCGTCGTCGTAGTAGACCGTGCCGGTCGCGGGCACCGTGTATGCCAACCACGCCCAGACCCCGGCTGCATCCGGCGGCACGTCCAGCTCGAGTGAGAGCGGCGACCAGTCGTTCGTGAGATCGAGATTCTGTCCGGGTTCGTTCTGGATCATCCCGCGGCTCAGGCTGTTACAGTAGAGCCGAAGTGAGGCCATCCCGCCCTTCAGGCTGTCCGTCTTCACCCAGGCCGAGATGCGCACTCGTTTACCCGCAAGGCCCCGGCCCAGCACCTGGCAGACGCCCACGCGGGCCTGGACATAGCCCTCCGTGCTGCTCGTGTAGCGGATGCAGGCCTTGCCCGAGTGCGCCTGGGTGGTGTCGCGATCGATGCGCAGGCCGATGTACGGCGGCATGGAGTACTCCCAGTCGTTGCCGTCGCCCTCGAAGCCCGGGTCCGCGAGCAGGTTCGTGCGCAATGGCGGTGCGGGGACGGGGCGCGCGACCTCCAGTTTGAGCGAAGCGTCGTCGAAGACGACCTGGCCGGTGCCCACCAGTCCGCAGCGCGCGTAGATCACGTTCGTAGTGCGCGGCACGAATACGCGCACCTCGCGCCGCACCCATTCGGTCTCGGGATCGCTGAAGTAGGCGCGCTTCCAGCCCAGGTCGATGATCGGGTCGTCCAGCTTGTTGATGCCGAGACGTTTCCCGGCGAGATCGCGCGGGATGCCCCAGGTCTTCGTCATCTTCCCGATAGTGTCACGGTAGGCCTGCAGCACGATGTAGGCCCGGCCCTCGAGCCCGTTGCTCCGCGTCCACACCGAGAGGACCAGGTCCTTTCCCCACGACTCGGGGCCCACGAGTACGGCCTGGCTCCAGTTGTGCCAGACGGGCACGAGCGTGCTGGTGTTCGCGACGCTCAGCGCGTAACGGCCGTTGTGCGCAAGGAGGGTGTCGCGCCCGAAGAACACCGTAGGCAGGTCGGTCAGGGACGTGTCCCAGGCCGCTGGCATCCACGGGTGGGTTTCGAGCGAGTCCTCGAATCCGGGATTCAGGAGCAACTCGCCGGAGGGGCCCGCAGCCGCGCACGGAGCGGCGATCGCGAACGCGAGTGTCAGTGCGACGAGCCAGGGGATCGCGAGGGTGCGCAACGTCCGGGACATAGCTTCTTTCCTTTCGGCAAAGCGTCAGAAACCACGAGGGTGAGACGTATCAACGTCCAGAGTATCAGAAGCCGGGGGCGTGAAGGTCAAGGGGGCGTGGCGTCTGCGGCGCACGGAGCCCGGGAAACCGCAGGCCCGGGGGGTTCCCGGTCCGCCCCGCGCCCGCCCCGGCGCCATTGCGGGTTCCGGAAGCACTCCGATAAAGTCGGGCCCGGCGCCCCACCCCCACCATGGAGTCCAGCGTGTCCGAGTGGCTCTTCACCTCCGACCTGCACGGCCAGGGCGCCCTCTACGAACAACTGGTGGCGCTCGTGGCGGCGCACCGCCCGGCGGTACTGCTGATGGGGGGCGATCTTGCGCCCCACGGGGCAGGCGCGGACGGCGTGCGGCGCCAGCGGCTCTTCCTGCAGGGCTTCTTCGTTGAGTTCGCGCGCCGCGTGCGGGAGGCGGCGCCGGGACTCGAATTGCTGGTGCTGCTGGGCAACGACGACTGGAGCGTCAACCAGGACGTGCTCGAGGCCCACGATGGGACGCTCTGGCGCATGCTGCACGGGCGGGTGGTGGAGATAAACGGGGTGGGGGTCGCGGGCCTGTCCTGGGTGCCCATCACGCCGTTCGGCATGAAGGACTGGGAGCGCTGGGAGGACGCCGCTGCTGAAGACCCGCTCCGCCTGGATGGCTGGCGGAGCCACGTCGGCGGGATCGAGCCGATGCGCTTTGATCCCGCGCAACGGTCCCCCACGATCGCCGATGCACTCGAGGAACTGGCGGCGCAGGCGGGCCCGGAAACGCTCTACGTGCTGCACTCGCCGCCGCGCGACACCCACTGCGATCTGATCGGCGCGCGCGTCCACGTCGGTTCGCGCGCGATTCGGACGTTCATCGAGCGCCGCCAGCCGCCGCTCGTCCTGAGCGGTCATATCCACGAGTCGCCGCGGGTCTCGGGTGCCTGGCGCGACAGGGTCGGTCGCACGGTGGTGGTGAACCCCGGCCAGTTCGGCACCGTGCGCCTGTGCGGCGCGTGGTTCGACCCGCACCGCATCGGAGAGACGCTGCGGCACACGGTGTTCGGCTGAGCGACCAGCGGCCCCGTACCCCGGCGGGGCGCCCGTGACTCTCATGATACGATGGTTGCGGTTCCCGGCCGCCCACGCCTCCCCAGGACTCTCGAGGTGCTTCGATGAGACGCGACCTCTACCCGATGCTCTGCGCCCTGGCCGTCACGCTCTTCTTCCACCCCGCAAACGCTTTCGCCGGCCCAGCCTGGCGGTCGTGGGACACCGGCCTGCGCGAGGCCGGGACCTCGGGCCGCCCGGTGCTCGTGGACGTCTACACGGACTGGTGCGGGTGGTGTAAGCGCATGGACCGGGACGTCTACGCGCGGGCCGACGTACAGGACTACCTCGCCCGCAAGTTCGTGACGGTGAAGCTCGACGCCGAGAGCAATGTTTCCGCGCGCTACGAGGGGCGGGCGTACACCTCGCGCGCTTTGGCGGCACGGTTCGGCGTGACCGGCTATCCGACCACCCTGTTCCTGAGCGCGAAAGGGGTGCAGCTCGGGAACGTCCCGGGCTACTCGTCGCCCCAGGACTTCCTGCTGCTGCTGCGCTTCATTGGTGACGGGCACGCTGCCCGGGGCGAGAAGCTCGATGACTTCCTGCGCGCTGCGAAGGCCGGCAAGGCCCGCCCGCGCCGCTGATGCAGCCCGCGCCGGGCGCGCGCCCGGACTGGAGGCGAACGCATGACCCTTTTCGACGGCACCCGGCTCGCGGCGCTCGATACCGAAACCACCGGGCTCGATCCCGCCCAGGGGCACGGACTCGTCGAGGTCGCCTGTATCGCGCTCGACGGTGGCGAGATCGGCGAGACCTGGTCCACGCTGGTGAATCCGGGGCAACTCATCCCGAAGGAAGCCACCGCCGTGCACGGCATCACCGACGAGATGGTGCGGGACGCGCCCGGACCGGCGGTGGTCGCGGCCGAACTCGAGCAGCGCTGCGCGGACCGCACGCTGGTCTTCCACAATGTGGCCTTCGACCTGCCGTTCCTTGACGCGCTCCTGCGGCGCGGCGGGCGCGGGTCGCTGCTGCACCCGGTGGTGGACACGCTCGGGCTGGCGCGCGGGCTCTTCGGCCAGGGTGGCAACTCGCTGGGCGCGCTCGCGACCCGCTTTGGCCTGCCGGCCGAGGCCGCGCACCGCGCCCTGGGCGACGCGCTCACCACCGCGCGGTTGCTCCTGAAGCTGGCTGCGCGCTGGGAGAGCGAGCGGGGAGTGCGTACGGTCGTCGAACTAGCCGCCGCGAGCCAGGACGCGCTGCGCCTCACGAGCCGGCGCCCGCGTGCCGGATAGCGCGGGTCGTGGGCATCTTGTTTGACACCCGCCCGCGGGCCCGAATAATGGTGAGGCTCGAAGTCTGGCCGCGCACCTTCCCGTGGGAGGCTCCATGCAGATGAACAACCCGCCCGAGGCGGGACAGCCCGCCCCCGAATTCAAACTCAAGGGTCCGGGGGGGCAGCCGTTCACGCTTTCCGAGTACGGCGGCAACCGGAACCTGTTGCTGGCCTTCTATCCGCTGGCGTTCTCGCCCGTCTGCGCGCACCAACTGCCCGAGTTGCAGCGGGAGATGACGCGGTTCCGGGCGCTCGACACCGAGGTGCTGGGCATCAGCGTGGACTCGTGGTACTCGAACCAGGAGTTCGCGCGGAAGCTGGGTCTGTCCTTCCCGCTGCTCTCGGATTTCGACCGCGTGGCCTGTGCCGCCTACGGGGTGCTCATCCCCGAGCGGGGCTACAGCAACCGCGCATACTTCGTCGTGGACAAGCAGGGGCGCATCGTCTGGCGGGAGATCAGTCTCACGCCCGCGGAGATCCCCAGCACCGAGGATGCCCTGGCCGCCCTCGAGGGTCTGGAGTGACCACCGGCCGGGCGCCCACCCGCGCCAGGCGCGGACGCCCCGGCCGCAGGCAACCGCCGCCGACGAGGGAGCGCCCCGCCGTCCTGCTCGTGGCCCGCGAGGGTGACGCCACCAACGCCCTCGTCGCCTTCCTGCGTGACCAGGGCCTCGGGGTGGTCTGGTCGCGTGATAGCGAGGGCGGCCACAACGCGCTCGACTCGACCCGCATGGACTGCCTGGTGGCCGAGTTGCGAACGCCGCGCATCGACGGTCTGGACCTGCTGCGCCGGGCCCGTGAGCGCAATCCCGAGGTCTGCGCGGTACTCGTCACCGAAGGCGCCGCCTCGGGCAAGGCCGTCGAGGCCATGCGCCAGGGGGCGGTGGATCTCCAGGTTAGGCCGCTGGATCACGAGAAGTTGCTGGCCGTACTGCGCCGGGGGCTGGAGCGGCAGGCTCTGGTGGCGCGAGTGCTCGAGATGGAAGCCCAACTCGATGAGCGTTTCGGCCTCGAGCGCCTCACCGGCCACTCGCGCGCCATCGTCGGGGTGATGGAGCAGGTGCGTCACGTCGCCTCGACGCGCACCACCGTGCTGATCGAGGGCGAAACCGGGACGGGCAAGCGGTTGGTGGCGCAGGCCATCCACCAGAACAGCCCGCGCCGGGGCGAGCGCTTCGTCTGGGCCAACTGCGGCGCGCTCACCGAGGGCGTCATCGAGAGCGAGTTGTTCGGGCACGGGGGCGGGGTATCTGCCGGCGCGAGCGCAGTGCGGCAGGGGCGATTCGATCTGGCCGAGGGCGGCACGCTCTTTCTCGGCGAGATCGGCGATCTGTCCCCGACCATCCAGATCAAATTGTTGCGCGTGCTGCAGGATCGCTCCTTCGAACGTGTGGGCGGGAGCGAGTCCCTCAAGGCCGACGTGCGTCTCATCGCCTCCACCCGCCGCGACCTCGCAGCCGAGGTGAAGGCCGGGCGCTTCCGCGAGGATCTCTACTACCGGCTGAGCGTGGTGCGCGTCCAGATGCCGCCGCTGCGGGCGCGGTCCGAGGACATCCCGCTGCTGGCGGCGAGCTTCATCCGGGAACTCGATCGCGAGCACGGCCGCCACGTGACGGGCATCACGCGGGGGGTGCTGGACCGGCTGATGCGCCACCCCTGGCCGGGCAACGTGCGCGAATTGCGCAACATCGTCGAGGGCATGGTGATGTTCGCCGAGGGGCGCAGGGCGCTCGACCTGTCGGACCTGCCGGACACGCTGCGCGAGGTGGACGACGCGGGGGCGAAGCTCGACCTGCGGGTGGGCATGACCGTGGACGAGGCGGAGCGCCGCCTCATCGGCGCCACCCTGCGCCACTGCGGCGACGACAAGCCGCGGGCGGCCGCCATGCTGGGCATCGGGCTGCGCACGCTTTACCGCAAGCTGCAGTCTCGCTGAGCCCCGCCGGCCCGCAGAAGAGGCAGGCAGCACCCCCCCCCACTGGGCGCTAAGACCCGCCCGCCCGCCTGCCGATAACGAGCCCGAGCAAGCCGCGCCTGGCTCCCGGAGGTCCGAATCGTGTCTTCCGAAGTGGACGATTCTGAACAGGACGATCGGCGGACTTTCCGGCCGGGGAAGATCCTGTCGTTCCCCCGCCGATCCGCCCCCGAATGGTTGATAGGGCCGGCGCTCGACCCGTACGACGATGCCAGCGACGAGGCCAGGCTCGAGATGCTCCCACAGCCCGTTCTCAGGCGACCCGGAGTTCCCGGGCCCGTCTCTCCCCACGAACTCGTGACGAGCGTTGAGCCCGAAATGGGGAGGGTGGAAACCGAAAATGCTGTGGATGCGGTGATCGCTGCCGCGCCCGCGCGGCCGCGACGCGTTGCGCCGCCTGGGATCTGGGCGCCGGTCGCGAGCAGCGTGCCTGCCCTCAGGCTGGCGCTGCCCGCCGAGCCCGAGCCGGTCGAAGATGAATCCTTCGCGGGGCCCGCTGCACACCCCAGGGGACTGCCCGGCCGTGACGAGGATCTTCTGCGCGTGGCCGCGGCGCCACTTCCGCTCGCCGCCCTGAGGGAGCCGTGGTGGGTCATCGCGCTCGACAGCCTGCGCACCAGCCGCTCCGTGCAGATCACGGTGGCCGTGGTGCTCGGGGCACTCTTCCTTCTGGCCTGCTGGTTGTGGCCGCGCGGCGCAGGCACCACCGCGCTGTCCGAACTTCGCCGTTATCCGTCGCGCTTTGACAGCCGAACCGTGATCGTGCGTGGCCGGGTCGGGGACGACGTCTTCGCCGTCGGCGTCGGCTGGGCCTTCTACCTGGTGCAGGGGCGCGACACGATCGTGACCTTCACGCGCAGCCAGAGGCCGAAGCCTCACGACGTCGTCACCGTGAAGGGGCAGGTCAGCACGGGCTTCCTCGACGGCGTCCCACGCCAGGCCCTCTTCGAGAACGCCGCCGGGGCGCAGTAGGCGTCCTCTCCGCCACGGGCCGTCTCCCCCTGGCGCCCCACGGGCGATTCCAACCGCATTCCACGCGGTCCCGCACGCAGTCGCGCCCGCGGGTGGCGTGCTCCACTTGACACGGAGGCCCGTTCTTGCCAGCTTGGCGGTCCCCGCAGGCGACCGCCAGGCAGTCCGTGCCGTTTTGGCAAGACCGGTGAGGCGGTCCCGGGGGACGTTCTCAGATCCAGACCGGTCGGCGCAGCCCAACCACTGCGGCTCGCGTGACCGGTGTGGACGCCCGGCAGCCAGGGCGAGGGCGGCACGACGATCGCGGAACGATGGCGCGCGCAGTCACGGTCCGGCCCGGTCAGACTCCCGGGCGGGACCGAGCGCAGCCACTTCCATGTGGCCCCGGTGGGGCCGACCTGAATCCACGAGGAGGAACTCATGAAGATCCAGCCTCTCGCCGACCGCATCCTGGTCCGTCGCATCGAGGAGAAGGAGACCGTGCGGGGCGGCATCATCATCCCCGACACCGCCAAGGAGAAGCCCCAGGAGGGTGAGGTCGTCGCCGTGGGCCCCGGCCGCATGGGCGACGATGGCAAACGTTTCGTCATGGAGGTCAAGAAGGGCGATCGCGTGCTGATCGGCAAGTACAGCGGCACGGAAGTGAAGATCGATGGAGTCGAGTACACGATCCTCCGCGAGGATGACGTGCTCGGGATCCTGTCGTCCCCGAAGTAGCCCATCCGCGGCTCCCCGGCCGGGCGGCCGGGCGGAGCCCGTTCTCATCCTAAGGAGGCATCATGGCAGCGAAGCAACTGATCTTCAGCGAGCAGGCGCGCGCCAGGATTCTCGAGGGCGTGGAGATCCTGGCCAAGGCGGTCAAGGTCACCCTCGGACCGCGCGGGCGCAACGTCGTGCTGGACAAGAAGTGGGGCTCCCCGACCGTGACCAAGGACGGCGTGACCGTCGCCAAGGAGATCGAGCTCGAGGATCCGTTCCTCAACATGGGTGCGCAGATGGTGCGCGAGGTGGCTTCGAAGACCTCCGACGTGGCCGGCGACGGCACCACCACCGCGACCGTGCTGACCGAGGCCATCTTCCGCGAGGGCATCAAGAACGTCACTTCCGGCGCCGCGCCGATGGCCATCAAGCGTGGCATCGACAAGGCCGTCGAGGTGGTGGTCGAGGAGCTCAGGAAGCCGAGCCTCAGGCGCGACGTGAAGGAGAACAAGGAGATCGAGCAGGTCGCCAGCATCTCGGCGAACGGTGACAGCTCCATCGGCAAGATCATCGCCCAATGCATGGACAAAGTCGGCAAGGACGGCACGATCACGGTGGAAGAGGCCAAGTCCATCGAGACCACGTTCGACACTGTTGAGGGCATGAGGTTCGACAAGGGCTACGTCTCACCCTACTTCGTGACCGAGAAGGAGGACATGGAGGCCGTCCTCGAGGACGCCTTCATCCTGCTCTACGAGAAGAAGCTCTCGAACATGAAGGACCTCCTGCCGATCCTCGAGAAGATCGCGCAGCGCGGCAAGCCATTGCTCATCGTGGCCGAGGACGTCGAGGGCGAGGCGCTCGCCACCCTGGTCGTCAACAAGCTGCGCGGCACGCTGGCGGTGTGCGCGGTGAAGGCGCCGGGCTTCGGCGACCGCCGCAAGGCCATGATGGAGGACATCGCGATCCTCACCAACGGCAAGGTCATCACCGAGGACCTCGGCATCAAGCTCGAGAACGCCAAGGTCGAGGATCTGGGCCGCGCCAAGCGCATCACGGTGGACAAGGAGAACACCACCATCATCGAGGGCGCGGGCAAGAAGGCCGACATCCAGGGTCGCATCGGGCAGATCAAGAAGGAGATCGATGACACGACCTCCGACTACGATCGCGAGAAACTGCAGGAGCGGCTCGCGAAGCTCGCTGGGGGCGTGGCGGTGATCAGCGTCGGAGCGGCGACCGAGACCGAGATGAAGGAGAAGAAGGCTCGCGTCGAGGACGCGCTGCACGCGACCCGCGCAGCGACCGAGGAGGGCATCGTGCCGGGCGGCGGCGTGGCCTACCTGCGCTGTCTGCCGGCACTTGAGCGGCTCGCCAGGGAGCTCGAGGGCGACGAGAAGGTCGGCGTGATGATCGTCAAGCGGGCGCTCGAGCAGCCGCTGCGCACGCTGTGCGAGAACGCCGGGCTCGAGGGCTCGATCATCGTCGAGAAGGTCAAAGCCTACAAGGGCGAAGAGAAGTTCATGGGCTTCGACGTGGACAAGGAAGCCTACGTCGACATGTTCAAGGCCGGCATCATCGACCCGACCAAGGTCGCGCGCTCGGCGCTGCAGAACGCGGCGAGCGTGGCGAGCCTGCTGCTCACCACCGAGTGCCTGGTCGCCGAGATCCCGGAGAAGAAGAAGTCGCCGGCCATGCCAGGTGGTGGCGGTGGCGGATACGGCGGCGGCGAGGACTTCTAGACCTCACCGAACGGAAACACGGCGAGGGCCCCGGCGCGAGTCGGGGCCCTTCGCGCGAGTGCTCGGATCAGCGCGATCCCCGGCGGTCCCGGGGCGGTGTTTGCGCCTCCGGGCCGCCATCGGTCACACTATCAGACCGTGTTTGCCATGGGGAGGCCCTTCGATGGGCCGTGGTCCCCTCGCCCGCCATCCCAGTCTCGAGGAGTCCGAAGTGATCGCAGCCACCCAGCTCAAGGTGGGCATGGTCATCATGCACAACAGCAAGCCGCACCGCGTGACGAGCGTGCTGCACGTCACGCCGGGCAACTGGCGCGGCATGGTGCAGACCCGTCTCGTCAACATCGAGTCTGGTTCCAACGCCGAGCACCGGTACCGCTCGGATGACAAGGTGGACCGCGCCCCGCTCGAGGAGCACAAGCTCCAGTACTCATACCGCGCCGGAGACGACTACCACTTCATGAACACCGAGAGCTACGAGATGGCGTCGCTCCACGCCGACGTGCTGGGCGACAACGTCGGCTACCTCACCGAAGGTATGATGATCGAGGCCATGTACTACGAGGGCCGCGTGGTGGGCATCGAGGTGCCGATGTTCATCGAGCTCGAGGTGCAGGAGACGACGCCCAACATCAAGGGCGCGGCGGTGCAGAACACCGCGAAGCCCGCGATCCTGGTGACCGGGCTCGAGATCAAGGTGCCGTCCTATGTCGAGGTGGGCGACCACGTGAAGATCGACACGCGCACGGGGGCATTCGTCGAGCGCGTGTAGGCGCTGCCGCTGCGACACCACTGCCACTCCGGGGCCTCCCGGGGTGGCGTTTCCGTTGGTACGCGCGGCCCCCGATAGAGAACCACCCCGCTCACCGTGAGGCGAGCGGGGTGGTCAAAGCGGGAGAGGCATCCAAAGTCTCGGGGGCCGCACCCAAGGGTCTTCGAACACCGTCTCCCAAATCTGGTTCTTCAGATGCCCCCTCACCGAAAAAGATTCGCGGGGGATCCTGCTGCGAAGGAAATATACACCCGGCAGGAACGGTGTGGGTCAAGAAATTGAAAACATGGCGGGGTCCAAAGGGACCATCGCGCGGATAGTCCAATCAAACACTTGCGCGCGAGGCCTGGTGGACGTGGCCCCTCACCCGGTCGCCAGGCTCGAGTCCGTGTTCGCGCCGGTTCCGGACGCGCGATACGGCGCAAGGGGTTGCGTGCGCCAAGGCGTCCGGGCCCGACCCCGGCCGGGGTGAGTAGTTCCTCCTGCGCGCGTGTCGGGATCAGGTACCGACTAACGCGGCGGCGGCGGCGACCACCTCCTCGACGCTAACTGAATCGACGTTCCCGTCGTTCCCCCGCACCGCGACGACCGTTTCGTTGACCGGCTTCCACCGCGCCGGATCGGTCGGCCCGAAGACGGCGACGCATCTCGCGCCGACCGCGCCCGCGATATGCAGGATGCCCGTGTCGTTGCAGAGCGTGAGGATCGACCGCTTCATCAGGGCGCCGAGAAACCCCAGGGACACGGAAGACTGCACGAACGGGCGCTCGACGCATGCGTCGAGGAATGCTGCGAGCGTCGCTGCGTCGTCGGGCCCCGCCGTCGCGACCACCCCGCACCCGAAGGCCTTGCCCAGGATCCGCGCTGCTTCCGCGTAATGTCTCCCCGGCCACACGTTCGGCGGCTTTCCCGCTCCCGGATGGACGACGATGAACCTTCCTCCCGCTCCGAACGAGACGGCGATGAAACGCTCGCAGTCCTGCTCATCCTCCGCCGACGGTACGAACACGGAGGTCAGGTCCGCCACTCTCACGCCGATCGCCGAAAGCGGATAGATGTTGTGCGCACTCTCGTGCATCGTGGCCAGCTCTTCACTCGAAGGCAGCGGCAGTTCGAGGTGGTAGAAACGGGACGACAGATCGTGACCGAAAGGCTCGCTGGTGGAACCGATCCTCAGCCGCGCGCCGCTCGCAACGGCCAGCAGCATGCTCGAGACGGAGAAGGAGACGGTACTGAGAACGATGGCTGCGTCGAAGCGGCGCCTTCTGAGATCGGCGATGAACCGCAAGAGATCAAAGGCTCTTCGGAGCCCCTTCTTCCGCGGGAGGACGAGCACCTCATCGACGTATGGATTGCACTGCATGCACGCGGCGTTGGCCGGCGAGGCCAGGAGTGTGATCCTCGCGCTGCCGAAGCGCTGCCGGAGCCCCCGGAGCGCCGGAACGGCGAGAAGCATGTCCCCCATCTGGTGATGCTGTCGGATGATGAGGAGCCGTGACACACCCAGGCGGCTGAACTCCCGGGCGGTCACGCGCCGCCTCGAGAGGAACAGCGAGACGAAACGGGCGAGTGCCAGCTTGCCTGCTTTCTCGATCTTCTTGGCCACTAATCTCTCCCAGGATGAATGCACTTCTACAACCAAAGCCCGAACGATTCATGAAGCGCGTCGCGAGACTGCGAGATGGTCGCGAGCTGCGACGCAAGACCGCCGGCCACGACCCGGTCCGGGTCCGGCACCCCGGGCCCACGCTGCACGTGGGCGCCCCGCAGTGGCCGGCGGCCTTGCCGCCGCAAATCGCGGTCGGATCGCGTTCGCAACAGCGGTTCATGAATAGCCCGGGTTAGCATCCCCGCTCTGGCGGTGCGGTCGCCTTGCGCGAAGCAACTAGTACAGGACCGATCACGGGATCGGCGTCCCCGGCAACGCGTACGTCGAGGCCGCCCCTGCGCATCGCCTCGGAAATGAAGGCCTGCGACCAGCCGCTCTCAAACCATCCGAACTTCCGAATGCAATAGACCGAAAGTGGGTCGAGCCGCATGCCCCACTGCGGCCACCAGAATTCGTTGATCGGTTCGCCGGCGAAGCCAATGGCCCCGTTGGGAGCCAGATGTCTTGCGAGCCTGGCGATGACCTCCCACGGCCTCACGGCGTGATGCAGGCATTCATAGAAAACGATCAGATCAAACTCGCCCGAAAGCGCTACATCATCGAAGCCGCCCTGAAATACCTCGAGATCGAATTTGAAGCGTTTATTGCGTTCACTAGTCAATCGCACAAAGGATTCATTGATGTCTATCGCGGTCACTTTGCATCCCAGCATGGCGAAGAATTCACTGGAAAGCCCCCAGCCCGATCCCATATCGAGCACTCGCGCCTCAACGGGCGGGGCGGCGAAACGCAGGAGCTTCGAAAGACGCGCATAATGCAGTGCCAGTCGCGTGGGGTCCCGCACGCCATACGGGTTCGAGCTGGTGATGTTGTGGGCCAAATCAAACGTTGTGTTCTCGTTGACGGACTGATCGAGATCGCGCCCGGAAATCTCCCTGTAAAGGTCGATCTGTTGCGTGGCGTACGCTTCCGAAAACGGGTCAAGCGATATGTCGACAACGACCCTGGGTGTGTACCACACTTGCTGCCAATGCGCAGACTTGCTGAAGAGATCGGGGCCGCCGCCGCGGTCGACCAGGGTGACAAATTCATCGAGCGAATCACGTTTGAATCGATTCTCGATGTCCGAATAGTCACGCCTGAGCGGCTCCATCACCTTGCCGCCCCGGCACAAACGCCTCAGATACGACCTTCCCGACGAGATCAGTTCGATCAACCGCATCAACACCTCCTCCAATCCGAATCCCCTCGGATGGAATCCGCTCTTTCGGTCACCTTGCCCCAAATTGCCATTGCAAATGACTTGCGATGATTCGGCACTGAAGACGCAAGACCTCACCTGCGAGACTGGGGTTGCCTGTAATGAACCTGGAGACCAGGAGGTCTCGCGAAGAACGCGAGGTTGTCGTTGCAGCGGCCCGCGCCGGCGGGCCCAGAAGCTCGATCGTCGTAGCACGAGTGCCACCCAGCGCATCCGTTGTCGGGTGGTGCTGAAGGTGGCCGCGGGACGGAGCTGCGATGCGGCATCGAGAGAACTGGGCTGCGCCCCTTCGACGGCGGTGCGCATCGTAGCGCGATTCAGGGCCGAAGGGGAAACGGCATTGCTGGATCACCGGAACGAGAACTGGTGGGACAAGATCGACGCCGATGTTCACGGCGGCGTCTGGGAGATCCTCACGGGAACGTCCGAGGGTCACGGCTTCACGCGCCCGGCCTCGACCCTCGAGATCCCGCGCGCCGTCGTCGAGCAGGTCCTGCTGGTGCCGCTCTCGTTGAGCTCACTGTGGACGCCGCTGCGCGAGCTCCGCGCGAGCTGGAGACGAACCTCGGCCGATTGTGGCCTGTCCGTGGCGAACACGGCGCCGGCAGCGGTGGATTGCGAAACTCCGGCGGCTGGCCGCCCGCACGAGCGAGGAGAACGCGGTGGTCCACACCGATGAGGCCGACGGCCACCTGAACCGCAGGGTCGGACCCGACTGGCTGTTGCCCGGCACCCAGCGACTGGTGCTCACCCCCGGGAACAACGAGAAGCGCTGCCTGGCCGGTGCCTAGGACCCATGGAACCACCGGCTCGTCTGCGTCGAGGGCGACCGCAAGGCCAGCTGGCTCTTCCTGAACCTGCTGAGGGCGCTGCTCGAGGCCTGCGATCGCACCGAAAAGATCCGCGTGACCCTCGACAACTACATCATCCACAAGAGCCGCGTGACGGAGGCGTGGTTGGCGGAATTCGGCGATCGGCTGAAGCTGCACTTCCTGCCGCCCTACTGCCCGAGCGAAAGCCGCATCGAGCGCCTCGGGTTCGAGTTGCACGCCACCTTCACGCGCAACCATCGGCAGCAGAACATCGACGCGCCGTTGGACCGGGTCCCCGCGTACGGCGCCGAACGTCAGGACCCCCGACGCCGATTCCTACGGGTCGCTGGATGCCGAATCACCGAAGGCCATCTAGCCCCAGGACAAGGCCGCTTTCACACCGCGGGTGGTCATCAATCGCCGAGGTTTCGGAGACGCAGATCTCCCGTCCGACCGATTACGGTTGTTGACCGGGTCTCGGGTTGGCTCTGCCCCCTGCTCCCTCTCCCTTTCGTCGCTGGCTTCCGTTGACCAGACTCGGATATGCCTAGTAGTCGGCTGGTCGGGGCGCTGCTGCATGGGATGGGCTACAGCCTCCAGGGCAATCGCAAGACGGTTGAAGGCAAACGACATCCGGACCGCAATGCGCAGTTCGAGTACATCAATGCCCGGGTGACCAAAGACATGCGCGCCGCCCAGCCGGTGATCTCGGTGGACACCAAGAAGAAGGAGTTGGTGGGAAGCTACGCCAATCGAGGCAAGCGGTGGCTCAAGCAGGGCGAAGCCCAAAAGGTCAATGGTCACGATCTTCTGCACACCAAGCGCCGCCCATTCACCTCGGCCCTGCAGAAATAGACCCCGGCAGGAGCCCGCCCCCCGGCCTTCGCTTCTCCACTCCACTCGAAGCGCGATACTCCTGCCTCGTAGATGCCGTGCGCCAGATCTACTACGCTCCGCGCGGCCAGATCGTAGACCGCGACACGAAACAACCTGCGCCACGGAAGCGACAAATGCAGGTGCGTCCGACTCCGCGATGGGTGGGCTGGGGGGGGGCGAGTTCTTCGCGCAGCAGCGCGGCGAGCCCGGCGTCCTGCTCGACCGCGATCAGCGTGGGTACGCGGGCCGCGAACCGCGCCGGGGGGGGCGCCGGCGCCGGCGCCGGGCCCGATCTCGACCGCGACGTCGTCCTCCTCGAGCCGGCACCGCACGACGATGCGCCGGGCGAAGTCCTCGTGCACGAGGAAGTTCTGGCCCATGCGCTTGAGCGGCGCGAGACCGCGCTCGGCCAGGGCGCGCTTGACGCGCGCGAGCTCGCCGCCCTCGGCGGCGGCCCGCTCGCGCAGCCAGGCGGAGCCGCGGGGCGAGCCGCGGACGGTGCGCTTCGGAGGGAACATGGATGCAGTGCAAGGGTGCGCGGGAGTGCGGACCAGCGCTGGCCCCGCCGGTCCCGCCGGAGGCCGTGCGGCCCGCTCAGGCGGCGGCGGGCCAGCCCTCGAGCACCTCGCGCGCCATGTCGCGCGCGAACGGGTCGGGTGACCCGTGGGCGATGCGCTCCAGTTCGCGGCGACCTTCCATGCCGAACTCGCGCAGCGCGTAGGCCGCGTGCCGCCGCACCCACCAGGCGGGGTCGGTGAGCCGCGCGGGCAGTGCCTGGATCGCGAGGTCGGAGCGCGTGCGTCCCAGCGCCCAGGCGGCCTGCGCCCTCACCTGCCACGCCTCGTCCTGCAGCGCGCCCATGAGCGCGGTCACGGAGTCGTCGGCCTGCATGCGGCCCAGAGCGCGTGCGGCCGCGATCCGCTGCTCCGCGTCGCCATCGCACAGCCGGCGCTCGATGGACCGGTGGGCATCGCGACAGCCTGCGAGCCCCAGCGCCTCGATCAGCGCGCGATCCATAGCCGCATCGCCGGTGCCACGGTCGAGCGCCGCCGTGAGGTCGGGCAGCGCGCGCCGCCCGAAGCCGAGCAACAGCGCCACCCGAGGGCGGTGCGGTCGCCGCTCGAGTGTCGCAGGGTTGGCGAGCAGCCAGCGCAACGCCTCGAGGTCGCGGTAGCGGGCCAGCGCGGCGGCAGCGGCAGCTGTGACCAGTCCGGGGCCGTCGCGCAGGGCGGCGCGCAGTGCGCGTCGCGACTCCGGCGAGAAGAGCAACGCGAGCCGGCGCGCTGCCAACTCGCGGCGCCACGGCGATTTGTCGAGCAGAGCCTCGCGCTCTGCCGCGCAGTGGGGGCTGTCGACCAGGGCGCGCGAAAGAGCGAGCCAGTTGCTCCGGCGCGAAGCGAGATCCTCGAGCGCCGCCCAAAAGATGTCGGGCGCGGCGGCGGCGGCTTCCTTCGCGAGAGCGTAGGGGGGCGTGCGGCGCTCGAGGAAACCACCCAGCGAGCGGGCGAGGTCGTGCACCTGCCCCCGGGTGCGCCCCCGCTCGCGGCGTTGCAGGAAGCGCAGCGTGTAGCCGGCCCCGGTGATCGCCGCAAGTGCGATGAACAGTGCGGAGAAGAGGTCGATGGCCGCAATGGGCGGGGGGGCAGACATGGCATGGGAGTCATCGGCCCGGCGGGGCGCGGGCTTGAGGCGAACGCCGGGGTGCGGGCGCGCCCGCTCCCGGCGCCGGTCTACGTGATTGGGAGCCGGAACAACTCCTTCGCGTTGGCCGTGGTGATGCGGTCGGCCTCCTCGGGCGTCCAGCCCCGTAGTTCGCAGAGCCGCAGCAGCACCCGCGTGAGGAGTCCCGGCTCGTTGCGCCTGAGCGAGCGCGGCTCGGGCTCGAGCCAGGGGGAGTCGGTCTCGAGCACGAGCAACTCCGCCGGCGCGACCTTCACCGCCTCCTCGAGCGGGCCGTGTCCGTAGGTCAGGCAGCCGCCGATCCCCAGCCGGAAGCCGAGTGCGCGGGCCCGCTCGACGGCCTCCGGGCCGTCGTCGAAACAATGGAGCACGCCGCCCGCCTGTGGACGCAACTCCTCCAGGATGGCGAAGGTCTCGGCCAGCGCGCTGCGCTGGTGGATCACCACGGGCAGGCCGAGTTCATCGGCCAGTGCGAGTTGCGCGCGGAACCAGCGCTCCTGGTCGGCGCGCGGCGCGTAGTCGCGGTAGAAATCGAGCCCGGTCTCGCCCAGCGCCACCACACGCGGGTGACGCGCCTCCTGGCGCAGGGTCGCGATCCACGAGAGCGGCACCTTCGCGGATTCACTCGGATGCACACCCGGGCACAGGAAGACCGACGGGTGCGCGGCTGCGAAGGCCAGCGCGTGGGGCAGGATCTCGGGTGCGCAGGCGATCTCAATGAAGTGCGTCACCCCCGCATGATGCGCGCGGCCGAGCACGCGCTCGCGGTCCTCGTCGAAACGCTGGTCGGTCAGGTGGCAGTGGGTGTCGATCATGGGAAACGCAGCAGGCGCGCGGTGGGCCGCGCTCGCAACCAACCCCTGCGGCCACGCACGGCGGCGCCGGGGATCATCGAGTCCCGCCCCGCTACGCCTTCGGGCTCGATGGCGTCGCCCCGCCGGCCGCGGCCCTGAGGTCGATGCGCGGGAACAGGATCACCGGCTGGCCGAGCGTGCGTGCGTTGGGCGGACCGAAGGCCGGCCGCGCCGCTGCACCGCACTTCTCGCCGGGGGTGCCCGGCAGGCCCAGCACGCCCCACAATTCCTCGCACTTCGCGGGGATCGTGGGCCAGGCCCAGATCGCCACCAGGCGCAGCGTCTCGAGCAGTGCGTTCAACGCGGTGCCCAACTCGGCGCGGCGTGCGGGATCCTTGGCGAGGTCCCAGGGCCGCGAGCGATCCACGAACTCGTTGGCGCGCTCGACCGCAAGCCAGGCGCTCGCCAGCGCGTCGTGCAGGCGCAGTTCGTCATAGGCTTTCGGCACCTCGTCCGCGGCCTCCGTCGCGGCCGCGATAAGCGCGTCGAGCGCCCCGCGCACCACGGGGTCCACGAACGAATCGGGGGCCCACTCGGAGGGCGTGGCGCCGTCGTAGCTGTTGTGCACCAGCTTCACCGTGCGGCTCGAGAGGTTGCCGAGCTTGTTCGCCAGGTGCGTGTTGCAGTGCTCCACGAACAACTCGAGCGAGAACTCGCCGTCGCCGCCGGTCGGGATGGCATCGATGAGGTAGAAGCGCAGCGCGTCGGCGCCAAAGCGGGCCGCCATTTCGACCGGGTCCACGACGTTGCCGCGCGACTTGGACATCTTCTCCTGGGCGTCCCCGTCCACCGCATCCTTTGCCGCCGGCTTGCGCAGCAGGATGAAGCCGTGCACGTAGACCTGGCGCGGCAGTGGTACGCCGGCGGCCAGCAGCATGGCCGGCCACAGCACGCAGTGGAAGCGGCTGATGTCCTTGCCGATGAGATGGAACCCGTTGGTGTACTGGGGCTGGCCCAGGCCGGCCCACGCCGCGCCCGGGCGGCCCTGGCCGTCGAGTTCCTGGAACACGTCCTGGCGCGTCGCGCCGGGTCCGCCGGTCTCCCCCTCCTTCGCCAGCCACCACTTGCAGTAGGTGCGCTGCGGCCAGCCGAGCGCGGAGAGGTAGTTGAGCAGCGCGTCGGGCCAGACGTAGACGGTGTGGCCCTCGCCGCCCTCGATCTCCTCGGGCAGCGGGATGCCCCAGGGTAGATTGGGGCGCGAGACGCTCACGTCCTCGAGTCCGCCCTTGATGAGGTTCACGACCTCGTTGCGGCGGTAGTCGGGCTGGATGAATTCCGGATGGGCCTCGAGGTGCTTGAGCAGCGCCTCGTCGTATTCGGAGAGGCGGAAGAAGAAGTTCGACTCCTTGATCGCCTTCGGCTTCTTCTTGTGCTCGGGGCAGCGGCCCTTCTCGTCGAGCTCCTGCTCGCCCTTGAAGCCCTCGCAGCCCTCGCAGTAGAGACCGACGTACTCGCCCTCGTAGATCGCCGGTTCGCCAGTGCGGGGGGTGCGCGCCAGCGAGAGCCGGCGCATCAGTTCCTGCACGGCCCGCTCGTGGCGTTTGTCCGAGGTGCGGATGAACTGGTCGTAGGCCACGCCGAGCGTCTTCCAGGCCGAGACGAAGATCTGCGACATCTCGTCGACGAAGGCCTGTGGCTCCTGGCCGGCCGCCTCGGCGGCGCGGGCGATCTTCTGGCCGTGCTCGTCGGTGCCGGTCAGGAACCAGGTGTCGTCACCGCGCTGGCGGTGGAAGCGCGCGAGCGTGTCGGCGAGGACCTTCTCGTAGGCATGGCCCAGATGCGGCCGGCCGTTCACGTAATCGATGGCGGTGGTGATGTAGAAGCGTCGCGGCACGGTGTCTCCCGGGTCGGAACTGAGGCGGGCAGTATAGCGAAAGCGTCGCGGAGCGTGCGAGTGGCCGGGCGCCGGTGGCCGGGCGCCGGCCGGGCGCCGGGGTGCCGACGCGGGCGCCCCGGGCGGGCTCAGGCGCCGGGGACGTCTCCGGGCGGTTCTTCGTCGTCCACGTCGTCGCCGTTCGGGCCCGGCAGGTCCGGGACTCCGTGGCTCCGGGGCCAGGGCCCCGGCGGCAGCATGTCCCGGGTGATGCGGTGCTCCTGTCCGTCGATGTCCCGCACCCAGACCACCTGCTGATGCAGTTCCGTGCGGAACACGGTACACAGGCCCTTGCCGGTCCGCAGTTGTGCGCCCAGGGGCGGCAGCTTGGCGGCGCCCTCCCGGTAGAGGTTGAGCTCGTAAGCGAGGCAGCACATCAGTCGCCCGCAGGTTCCCGAGATCTTGGTGGGATTGAGCGTGAGTTGCTGCTCGCGGGCCATGCGCAGTGTGACCGGATGGAAGTCCCGCAGCCAGGTCGAGCAGCAGAAGGCACGCCCGCACGGGCCGCAGCCGTCGAGCCGCTTGGCCTGGTCGCGCACCCCGATCTGACGCAGCTCGATGCGTGTCTGGAAACGCGCGGCCAGGTCCTTGACCAGTTCTCGGAAGTCCACCCGGTGCTCGGCCAGGAAGTAGAACGTGATGCGGTGGCCGGTGAAGGAGGCCTCCACCTCGGAGAGGTCCATCTTGAGCTCGCGGACGCCGATGCGCTCACGGCAGTACTCGAACGCCTCGGACTCGCGCTGGGCCAGGTGGTCCTCGAGGTCGAGGTCCTCCTCGGTGGCCTTGCGGATGATCTCCCGCGTGACGCTGCCCGGCCGCTTGAGTTCGAGCAGCGTCGGATCCTTGAGGATGACGCCGCCAATCGCCTCACCCTGCTCGGTCTGGACGACCACCCGGTCGTTCCGTTGGAGCCAGAGGTGACGGGAGTTGAGGAAGAAATCCCTGCGTGAACCGCGCAGCGCGATCTGCACGATCTCGGACATCTCGAAACCTTTATGGGCGGATGAGACCCGCCGGACCGGCCTTGCAGCCGGGGCTTCGCGTGAACGGCGTTCCGGCCCGGGACTGGCACCGGCTATGAAGAGCCCCCGGGACTCGAGGGCGAGGTCTTGAGGATAGCGCAGCGGAGGGCGGTTGCCTATCGGGACGGCGGGGGCATCTGGCGCGGGTGGGGTGGCCCGGCGCAGGCACGGTGCCATGCGGGCCGCGGGGCCACGAACGTGGTCCACCGGGGCCGTCATGACCCCCGAAGGGGCCCGGCCGTGAGGATGAAGCGGTTTGCAGCTATTTCAGCGTGACGGTGCGGAGGCTATAGGTCTCTGCTCCGACCTTGAGGCGGACGAAGTACGCGCCCGCGCTCGCGCCCGTGCCATCCCACCGGTACTCGTACGCGCTTGCGGGCATGGCGCCCTTCGCCAGCGTGACGATCTTGCGGCCGGACAGGTCGAACACCGACAGGTCCACGTCCGCCTGCCTCGGCAGCGGGAATCTCACGTTGGCGATGCGCGCCGGGTTCGGCCCGACCGTGAACGTGACCCTGGCTGGCGCCACGGTGGTCGGCACGTCTAGGTCTAGGCAACCGCCCATGGGACAGATGAACTCATTGATGTCCGCGCTGCTGCAGGGGCAGATGCGCGGCACATCGGTTTCGATGTTCAACACCCCGGTGACGTTCAACAGCCGTCCCACGACCGGCGCGAAGTCGGGGTAGGTGTTGCCGAGGCTCGACACCAGGATCGTGTCGGCTTTGGCGGGCATGGCGACGACGCGGAACGAACCGCCTTGCGACGGCTGCTGCGGATCGGTGTTGAACGGCACGACCCGGACATACTGAACCTTCACCAGCACTCCTTCGTAGTCTTCGGCGTTGGTGATGCTCTGGAGCGGATCGCAAGTCGCGCTGTTGAGCACGCCCACCGCCTGAAGCTCGGCCGCCGGAACCACCATCACGCCTTCGTCGATCAGCGCCGCGGGGTTGGCGAGCTCGGTCAAGCCGTAGTACTCCTGGACGCGGCAGGCCAGCAGGTACTGGTGCCCGACCGTCATCCCGAAGGGCACGTTGTAGGCGGCGACGCCGCTGCGCTGGCCGCCCGCCGCATCCGCCATGAAGCAGAGGGTGCCGTACTGCTTCACGAAGACGCCGCGCACGGTCAGCCGCGCCCCCCAGGAGGAGCCGCTACCCGCGAACCGCGACTTGTCGAGGCAGGAAGCGCCCGCGAGCGAGTCCGCCAGCGGCGACTGGACCTCGGCGCACGACAGCGCGCCGAGCACGAAGTTCAGCGACTGCGCCGGCGAGGCGCACTCCGGCAGCAGGCAGGTCGCCGGCTTGATCCCCGCGGAGGTGATCGATTCGAGCGAGAGGCGCGCCTGGACGTCGGTGATGGTCAGGTCGACCACGTTGCCGGCCCCGCCGACCACGGTCGCGACATCCACGGAGGACCCGCCGCCGGCGGAGCCCAGCGAGTAGTTGAGCGGATCCTGGGCGGTGGTCACGTCGACGTTCTTGTCGAAGTGGAGCCGGATCCTGTTCTCGGCGATGGGGTAGGCCTCCGACAGGGTGGGGGGGGGCGGAGACCGCTGGTCGTTGACGCCAAGCAGCGAGATGAGCCAGCGGTCGATGCCGGAGTTGGTGGCGCGGCGCAGGATGCCCTGGACCCAGTCGACCTGCGCACCGAGCGGCGGAGCGCTGATGTCGAGGCTCGGGAGCGTGTACCCGTCGATGATGATGCTGTCACCGGGAGCAGAGCCGTCGGCGTTGACCAGCAGCCAGTTGATCCCAGCGGAGAGTCCAGCGCCGGCTGCGACGCGGGCGACCCGCAGCGGGCCGTTGATCCGGACCAGCGCGCCCTCGAGCGGATTGCAGTGGGCGTACGCGCTGCCCGCGCCTGCCGCCGGGGTCCACTTGAACTCGGCCGTGGTGCCGACATGGTACGGCGGAAGCGGATTGCCGCTGCTGATCTTGCGAACGGTGAGCGAGGTGCCCAGCGTGCCCTGGATCTGGCTCTGGCCCTGGTAGGTCTGCGAGAGGCCGCATACCGAGATGCTGTCGCCGACGGCGAAGCCCCGGCTCTCGGTGTGGCCAACGGTGAAGACCATCACCGCGTTGTAGGGCGAGCCGTTCGAGTTCTGCATGTAGATGTGGCCCGCGGAGCGGAGCCGGAAGCCGGTGATGATCCCGCGGACCCCTTTGACCGTGTCGCCGATGGCGGGGTAGCAGGGATTGAGGGTGGTGTCGGCCTGCTGGACCTGGAACATGGTCACGCTGTCCGCGCAGGAGCGGTACGCCGGCCCCGGCGGATACCTGTCGATGGCGGACGCGGTGGACGCGATGGAAGCCAGCAACGCGATGGCGAACGAGGCTCCGACAATGCGGCTCATTGCGCCCCCCCTTTTCCCTGGTGCGCGGAACGAGGCGAAAGGGACAGAAACGACTTCGCAGGTGGTGGACTCCTCCGGCCAGTATTGACCCGGAAGGTACAAGCCCTCCCGCCGATCCTCAGTAGTCCCACCTCGCGGTCGGGTGCTGGGGCCAGGCGTCCGTGCCGGAGCGCTCGCCGCTCAGGCGCGCGAGCGCCGAGAACATGGCCAGCTCGGGCGTGACGTTGCCCTCGATGGTGCGCAGCATCTCCTCGAGCACCATCAGCCGCCGGCGGATCTCGGCGGGCTCGGTGCGCTCCGCCTGGCGGCGGATCTCGGTTTCGCGGTCGCGGTTCACCAACTCCTCGCGCGGGGCGCCGTAGCGTGCGCGCAGCAGGTCGCGCAGCCAGAGTTGCTGGAACTCGACCATGCGGCGCAGCACCTCGCGTCCGGCGCGGCCGAACTTCGTCATCCCCTGCACTGCGCGCCAGAGCGCGGCCGGATCGCCCCGCAGCGCGGGCTCGAGCAGCGCCAGCGCCTGGTTGCGTTCCTCGAGGGGGGTGCCGTCGCGCAGCGTGAGCGCGCGGGCAAGCGAACCGCCGGAGAGCGCGGCCAGCAGACGCGATTCCGGGTTCGCGACCCCGACGCGCTCCTCGAGGAACCGCCGGATCGTCAACTCGGGCAGCGGGGCGAAGCGCACTCGCTGGCAGCGCGAGAGGATGGTGGCCGGCAGCCGCGCGGCCCGCGCGGTGGTCAGCACCCAGACGGTCGAGGCGCCCGGCTCCTCGAGGGACTTGAGCAGCGCGGAGTACTGATCCTCGCGCATGCGGTCGGCATCGCGCACCACCACGACGCGGCGTTCCGCCTCGTAGGGCCGGTAGGCCAGTTCACGCAGCAACTCGCGGGTGAGCGAGAGCCGGATCGAGGCCGCCTTGTCGTAGTTGAAGACGAAGAACGGATCCTCGCGCAGGGCCTGCTGGGTCTCGGCGACGGTGCTGTCGAGCAACTTCTCCTCGCCCGAAACCGGGAAGAGGAACTTGAGGTCCGGATGCGTCAGCTGGGCGGCCCTCTGGCAGGCGGAGCAGGCGCCACAGGCATCGTCGGCCGGCGCGTCGGAGGTCGCGGTGGCGGCCACCTCATCGAAGAGACCGCCCTGGGCCTTCGGGCCGTTGCGCGTCTCGCACAGAAGCGCGCGCGCGAATGCCAGCGCCGCCGTGCCCTTGCCGACCCCGGCCGCGCCGAGGAACAGGTAGGCATTCGCATAGCGCCCGCCGGCCACGACCCCGCGCAGGAACGTGGATGGGCTGGGCTGGCCGAGCAGTTCGGAGAGGCGAACGACCGTCATGGCCGGGAAGGATACACGGTGGAGCGGGGTCGGGCGAGGCGCGCGGCGGGGGCGCTCTCGGGTCGGTGCGGGTTCCGGCGGGGGCTTGACAACCAATAGTACGCGGCGTACTATCAGACCCATGGAATCCACGAAGCGGGCCACGACCCTCGAATACGCGCTGCTCGGGCTGCTCGATCAGGGGCCGCACTCGGGCTACGGGCTGCGGAGGATCTTCGCCCTGACGCCGCTGGGGCACTTCAGCGACTCGCCGGGGGCGATCTACCCGGCGCTGCGCCGCCTGCTCGCGCGTCGCTGGGTCGCCGCCCGCGTGCCGCAGGGCGGACGGCGGCGGCAGGAGCTCCGCATCAGCGTTCGCGGCCGCGGGGCGCTCGTCGCCTGGCTGCGCCTTCCCGTGACCGCGGCGGACGTGAAGTCCGACCCGGACAGGCTGCTGCTGCGCTTCGCGTTCATGGGCCAGACGCTGCCGGCCGCCGCGATCCGGGCCTTTCTGCGGGAATACGAGCACCGGATGACGTCGCAGTTCGAGGGGTTGCGCCGCCATCACGGCGAGCACGCGCATACGTGGACGCTCACCGGCCGTCTGGCCTTCGAGTGCGGCCTGGCACAGCACGAGGCCCAGGTGGCCTGGGCGCGGCGCGCGGCGCAGGCGTTGGGAAGGACGAAGGGGAAAGCCTGAAGCGGACACGGTCGGTGGGCGCGCGAATGGCGCGCGCCGCGCCTCTCGAAAGGAGACGGATCATGCGGGACGGGATCCAGGGGGGGCGTGGGCGCGGCGGATGGGTCCGTGCTCTGAGGAGCGGCATCTTGCTGGCATTGCTGGCGACGCTCGCCGGGGAACGCGCCTTCGCCCAGGGGGATCCGGCCGGGGACGTCCGGCTGACGGGCGTGCCGGACCCGGCCGCGGGCTACTACCGGATGACGACGGAGTACGTCTCGATCGAGCCGGACGGCCGGCGCCGGAGCCCCGACGTTCATGACGTCTGGATCCGATACGCGCCGGAGCCCGGCGGAGACCTCCAGGTCACCTGCCGCCGCTACACGTTCCGCGAGGGCGACTCGGCCGTGGTGGCGATCCCCGCGCTCGCAGGCTGGACGTACCGCTTCCGCCGCACCGCGACCGGCCTCGACGAGCGGGGCTGGATCTTCGGCATCGACCAGAAGAAGTTCGCCGGACTGACGAACGAGCGCGGCGCCGCCCTGCCGCAGGCCACCGCCTACTGCATGTTCAACGCCTTCGTGGACTTCCACAGCTTCTGCCAGGTCTTCGCCGAGCGCACGATCGCCGGGGGTGGCATCCAGGACCTCCACCGCATCGGCCAGGTGATCGAGCACGTCGCGTCGCGCGCCGTGGCGCCCATCTCCCTGGACGGGTTCGCCGAGAGGGGCTCGGCCTTCCATCTGGGGAGGGTGACGCTCGAGTTGAAGGGCCTGAGTCTGGTTGACGGGCGCCGTTGTGCCCTGGTCGGCTACGACTCCGGCGACGCCTCGCTGACCATGACCGTGACCCCCGCGCCGCAGATCCGCCTCGGCGTGCACGGGAGCTCGCACTTCTTCGGGGACCTCCACGTCGACCTCACGTCCCAGACGGTGCGGAAGGCCACGCTGGCGGAGTTCGTCGTGCAGGAGACCTCCGGGGCCGTCTTGCCGCAGAGGATCCGGACCGTGGTCGAGCGCAAGATCCTGCTGCGCGCCCTGAGCAGGGAGGAGTTCGAGATTGGCCTGTAGCCCCGCGGTCGGTCGCCGGGAGTCTCGGGGACGATCGCGGAAAGGGGGTGCGCCGTGAGCACAACGTACGGCCGGAGGCCCTTCGCGGGATTCGCGACGCGTGCGATGGTCGTCCACACCGCCACCTACTTCCTGTTCGGCATGCTCATGTCGAACCTCTTCGACTACGGGCGCGTCTTCCGGATGGAGACGATCCGTGACTTCATGCGGCCGCTGGATTCCCCCTTCGTCTTGGCGGGCCCGATGCTCCAGCCCTTGCGCGGGCTGGTGCTCGCGGTCGGGGCCTGGCCGCTGCGCGACTTCCTGCTGGAGCGACGGCGGGGCTGGCTCGTCCTCTGGGGCGTCTTCATGGCCTTCGGCATCCTCGGTCCCCGGGCGCAGCGCCGTGCTCGATGGAAGGCGTGATCTACTCGAAGCTGCCGCTCTGGTACCACCTGATGGGCCTGCCGGAGATCGGGCTGCAGACCCTCGCGTTTTCCGTCGTCCTGCTGCGCTGGGAGCGGCGCGCGTCGGAGCCCACGCGCGTTGCGCGGGGCCCGGCGCATCCCGTCCTGACGGAGTTCGTGAAGGCGCTCATGGCGGCCTGCTTTGCCTGGATGGGCTACGCGATCGGCGGGCTGCTCAGCGCGCGGCTGGTGCGACGCGCGATCGACCTCCACCGCGCCGCGGGCGATGCCCGCACGCAACTCATGTTCGTCGTGGCGTTCGCGGCGAACCTGGCCGCGGTGCTGGCCTTCGCGCGCCGGTGGCGGCCGCGCCGCCCGCCCCTGTGGGGTGTGTTCCTGGCCTTCTGGGCGCTCGACACGCTGGTGCCCTGGGCTTACCAGGCAGTCTTCACGCATCCCGCGTGCCCGCACCTGGCCCTGCTGCTGGGGTTCTTCCCGGCCGTCATCCTCACGCTGAGCGTGCGCGCGGGCGGGCGGATGCCCGCGCGGCATCGGGACTGAAGGAGTGCAGCCGGGGGAAGATCGCCCGCCCCGGCGTCTACTTCAGCCAGTCCTCCGGGTCGAGGGCGCTGCCGCCGTTGCGGACCTCGAAGTGGAGCACCGTGCCCTTGAGCGAGGTTCCGCTGTCGCCCACTCGGCCGATCGTCTGCCCCGCGGGCACCTCCTGCTCCTGCTTCACCAGGATCTCGGAGAGGTGGCCGTAG
>Ga0315283_10000166_pt1 | contig 42730 bp, 54 predicted proteins | sample YL17G09_0_MG_FD_204541 | JGI IMG/M metagenome (GOLD analysis project Ga0315283, IMG submission 204541) | Sediment microbial communities from Yellowstone Lake, YNP, Wyoming, USA - YL17G09_0 | ecosystem: Environmental > Aquatic > Freshwater > Lake > Sediment | place: USA: Wyoming | collected...
ACCATATACCGGAGGAACCTTTTTAATAAATCCAACACAAGCCATTTATTTCAGAGTCAGGAGAAATGGAACAAGCCTTTATTTTGATCTGTCGCTTGATAATCTATCGTGGAAGCAATTTTCTGGGGCTATTGCACAGGGAAGTTATTTTACTCCTGCGGAGTTTGGCATAACCTGTTATCAGGAATCCGGTGCGGAACAATATTTTTATTGTGATTGGATTTATTATCAGGCATCGGACAATTTTGCAGCCGTGGCTATCGGGAATGAATTAACGGTTTCGGGAGTATGTAGCGGTGGGGGTGATTTCCTTACTGCACAGATATTCAACTAGGAGAATAAAGTGGCTATAGCAGTAAAAAGAAAATTGTCAGGAAGTACGGACGGAAAGCCAATCAAGGTCGTCCAGACCGGGACGGCGGGAGATACGATTCATACCGCCGTGGCCGGGACGACAGCCGGGACCTTTGACGAGATATGGCTTTGGGCCTACAACGGACATACCGCCGATGTTGTCCTAACATTAGAATGGGGCGGGGCTACGGTTCCTGACCAGAACATCGTAGTGACAATACCGTTCAAGTCGGGCCTTGTCCCCGTTGCTCCAGGATTAATTTTACAGAATGGAATGGTCGTGAATGCGTTTGCGGCAACGGCCAACGTCATTACTCTGGTAGGATTCGTCAACGCGATTACGGACTAGGAGGTACTATGGCAAGAGGGTTACAGTTGATCCCGTTCATGACTTCTAATACTGCTCCTTCTGGAGTAGCGACTGCATCAGCTAGTTATCCAACCATAGATCATTACTATGTTTACGGCAAGTACCCTGGGTGGGTTAATAACGGAGGTGCGACGGGATATGTTCAGTATCAATTTCCTTCCCCTAAACTAGTTACATGTTACGGAATAACTCCATGGAGTGTAGATACCTACCCTACAAGGTCGCCTAAAACGTGGACACTCCAAGGATCAATGGATGGAGCGTCATACGATACTCTTGACACCCAAACAAATTATGCGTCATGGACCCAGTGGGTTCCGTCTTATTTTACGTTTGCGAACAAAATACGATATCTCTATTATAAACTAAACATAACTGCAAATGGGGGAGATGGTTATATAGGACTTGAGCAGTTATTCCTTTTCCAAGATATCCCAGGGTATATTTATCTTAACCATCGCCGTGACCGGATGAATACGAAGGGCGTATCGACGCATAATATACTAGAATAAGGATAAGTATAATGGATATACCAAAAGTAAACGGAAGGAACTGGCTGGCAAAAGGTCTTCTTCAAGTAGTAATTATCCTGGCCCTTGGAACCTATATCGCAGTTGAAAAAATAACCCGTAAACCAGACGTCAAAGAAGAGCACGTCTCTGCCATGGTGGAGGATATTAACGATACAGTAAACATCAATTCAGGTCGGATAATGAGATTGGAAACACTTATGGAATCTCTCAGGACCATCCCGGAAAGCGTGGCTTCAATGAGGTCTACCGTGGATGGCGTAAAATCAACAGTTGACAAGATCGAGAAAAAACTCGATGCTCATATCGATAAGTAGGAGGCTAACATGCCAGCATGGCTCATCCCAATTCTAGCGTCAATCGCCGGGGCCGGGGTAACGACCGCCCTTGGCGGGACACGGTCTAAGCAGACCCAGTCGTCCAACACAGATCCGTTCTACGCCCTCATGTCCCCGTATGGGATCGGGCAGATGCTCCAGCGCATGGGGGCCATGAGCAACGCTGGCATGCCTGCGGGAGCGATGGGCTCGAACCCGTTGCTGGGGATGATGGGCGGGGACATCTGGAAGTCGATCGGAAACGCGTGGCCCGACCTCATGAAGAAGGTGGGGACGAAGTCGACTGTCTGGGCCGACAGTCTTCGCCGCGGGTGAGGAGAGGAACATGGGAAAATATGCTACGAACCCAGAAGTCATGACCAAGGACATCGGCGTCACGCCGGCGGCGTCCCCGTCTCTCGCCCAGCCGAGGACAACTACCCCCGGAAACACGTCGGTGACAAGGTCTCCCGGAGTGCTGGATTCGCTCTTGTCCCCGGCGCCCGCTGGCGCCGCGGCCGCTCCGGCCCCCGGAGGGGTCCCGACGGGATGCGTTCCTACTCAGGGCGGCTTTATAGCCCAGTTAGTGGCGAAGCAAAAAGGCATGCGCCTGTGGACGGACCCGGCCACCGGGACGAGATATATGTGCCCGAAGATAACCATCGATCCCGGCGGAACTGTTACCGACCCGAATGATCCTGGAGGAGCGACCGAGGGGACAGGGCTGGGCGAATACGGCTGGCCCCCGGAGCTCAAGGCTATCTACGATGCCATGATCAGCCGCGGCGGGGAGTTCCTCAACCAACCCGGGTACAGCCCGGAGTCGCTGAACTACATGTTCGGGCAGGACTTCGAGAAGATCCGTGGCCAAGAGGCCTCGACGAGGCAACAGATCCTGGATCAGCAGTCTCGGTCCGGGACGCTCGGCTCGGGGTCGGCCCTCCAGCAGCTCATCGACAACGCGTGGGGGACGGAGGGCAACGTCGCCAATACCATGAAAGACATCTTCGTCCAGAACGAAGGGATGAAGAGGGCTGACGTCAACCAGGGGACGGGGATCTTCAACACGGCGACGGAGTTCGCCAAGGCCCTGGAAGCCATCAATTCTGGTCGCAGGGGAGAGGGATCCATGGCGATGCAGCAGCTCCTGGCTCTCCTGCAAATTCTGAAGGGGTAACAACATGTCAAAGAAGCAATCGAACCCTCTCGCAGACAAACTCTGGAAGCTCACCGAGGACAAGGAGGTCACGACGACGCCCAGCTTCATGGACACCCTTGCTCCACTCCTGGCCATGCTGTACTTCAGCGGGGCCCTGGGAGGGAAGGGAACCGAGGAAGTAGGGGTAACCCCACTCACCTCCGGAGGCATGGGGATTTCAAGGCCTTCCGGGGCGGGGTCATTCCAGCCTAACAACGCCTGGCTAGGGAAGAACATGCCGGCGATGACCCCGGAAATGATCATGCAAATGCTGACCGGATCCGGCTTTGGAGCGAACCTGGGCGCGAGCCTGTCGGGTCTGGGCGGACTGTTTTAAGGAGTCATCATGCCTACCGGAGCATTTCAAGACACGCTGTCCCAGGCCACCTGGGCGATGATGCAAGAGTGGATGAACAAGAAGAGCCGGGAGGCAGCTCGTGAGCAGATGCTCGAGCAGGCAAGGCTTACTTCCGAGCAGCAGCGGGAGGGGGGAGTCCTCGACACGAAGAGGATCAGGGATCAGCTCCTGGCCACCAAGGAAGGCGCCGCGTTCGCCAAGCTCCTCGGTATCTCTGACCAGGCGGACCCTCAGGCTACGCGCACCATAGACATTATCAGGTCTTTGATGCCTGGCGCTGTCCCCGACGCAACGACAGCCCTCCAGCCCGGGATGAAAGCGGGTGGGCAAGCCATGGACACAGGGATGAAAGACATCCTCGCCGGGAACTTCAAGAACCTGGACATGGATCAGTTGACGGGATCAATGGGAGGCATGGAAAACCTTCTCCGGATGCTTGGAATGGGCACCACAATGCAGATGAGCAGGGAGGAGCTTCCCTTCCGTGCGGCCAATGCCAGGTCCAACATGCTCAGGGCCCAAGGCTCTGGCCAAGGCGGGAGTATCTTTGACCGGCAGCAGGCGTCGAGGCTGGACAACGTCATCAGAACGACGCGGGCGGACGTGCAGCGCGTGGCCGCCAAGTTCACGACCGCTGGAACAGGCTCCAGCTTCGAGGCCATGCTGGCAGCCGTGCAGCAGATCATGCCCGAGACGAACATGCCCCCCGACCAGAAGAGGGCTTACGCAGAACAGTGGGTCAAAGAAGTTGGCCCGGAGTTCTTCGGTAAACTGTCTGGGCAGATCAGCACAGTATGGACGAGGTTCAACACGAACGGACCGGGAACGCTCACGGACAACGAGTACCAGCTCGTCGCTGACGCCGGAGATATCTACGGTGTCGCAGAGAAGTTCCGGCTGGCCAAGGACGTGGTCATGCAGGATGAGCAGAAGAGGGCGGAAAATGAATGGGTAGCCCTGGGCCAGCCGGCAGCGACGGCCCCGAGGATCGCCGATCTCATGGCGGCCGACCCCAAGTTTAAAGACAGCATCTTCCAGAAGACGTGGGAAGAGCTCTACGGAGTCCTTCCCGGAGTCAAAGACAAATGAGCCAAGATCTCCTCACCTACACGGATGACGAGCTCAAGAAGCTCTTGCTGAAGATGTCCGGGGGGATGGCCCCGCCCGCCCCGGTCAAGCCGGCCCCGGTCGCGACGGCCCCGAAGGCGGCCCCGGCCCCGGCGATCACAAGCGGTCAGCCCGATCTTCTCAAGAGCCTTCTGCAGAAAAGAATCCAGGGCCAGGCGACAGTTGCGCCGTCCGGGACGCTTCCTCCGCTGACGCCATCAGCGCCGATCTCCGGAAGCGCGACAACCAAGATCCCTCCGCTCCAGGATACTATCGCTCCGTATCGCACAGAACAAAGAGGGATCTTCGGAGGCGCGGAAGCCTTCGGTCCGGCCGCGGCCGAGGTCATGAATCTCGGTCCGACCAGGAAGACCGTGGCCGACATGGTGAGCGAGGGCGGGGAGCCGGGAATTCCGGGGATAGACACGGCTCGGGGCCCGGGCAAGATCCTCGAGAGCATCGCCGGAGGCATCAAGCCCATCGAAAAGATGTTCACCGGGAAGGGAAATGCCATCGTTGGCGCGGTGGAAGGCATCGATCAGGTTGGCACGGGGATCCTGGGGTTCATCGCGGGGACGATCGGTAGCTTCGGGAAGCTCGGGTACGACACTATCCTTGGGAAAGGGGACATGGCAGCGGCGCAGGCCTTCGGGGACAAGATCTCGGAAGCCCTGACTTACAAACCGAAGACGGAAAAGGGCCAGGCGGTAGCAGAGGTCTTGGGAAGCCCCTTCGTATTCTTCGACCTGATCAGGGAGCCAGGAAGGATCCTCTGGCCGAACGACCCGCAGGCGCAGGCCTCGTGGAACATGGCCACGAACCTGGCCATGATCATGACTGGAGCGGCGAAGAAGCACGCCATGCCAAGGTGGGACCTGAAGGGGAAGGTTTACTACGCTCCGCTGAAGCCGCTGGATGCCAAGGCGGCCAAGCAGTACCAGGAGTGGTACAAGGAGAGGGCGAAGGACCCGACCCCTCCGACAGTCGCAGAGGTTCGTCAGGTCGCCCAGTCTCTCAAGATCGACGAGCCCCTCATCGATGCGTCCGAGAAGATGATCCGGAACATGGAGGAGCAGGGCGGGGGGCCCGAAGGGCCGGCCGCTCCGTATCAGCCGCCGTCTCCCGGAACGGTCATCAAGACCGCTGACGGGACGACCATCACGGTTGCCCCGCCGAAGGCTCCCGTTGCCCCGTCCGTACTCGCCGCGAGGCAGAGGTCCACTCCTCAGATTATCCCGACGGCCGAGGGAAGCCTAGGCGCTCGTCCTGCTACGCGCACGACAGGGCCAGTTTCCATGGATGTTTACCACGGGACGGCCAAGTTTGATGGGTTTAATAAACCCCTGGTTCGAAGCGGGGGAGACGCAGACCTTGGTCTTGGCGGGGCGTTTTTCACGGACAATAAGAGTTATGCCGAGGCGGCCATCGACTTTGGTGATCGAGGCGGGGAACCTGGCGCAAGAAACAGGGGAGGGGTTGTAGTAAAGGCGCGGGTCACTCTGAAGAAGCCGTTTGTGCTAAAGTCAAAGGGAGGAGAACAGTCTTGGTTTTCGCTCTTCGAGGAAAGCGCCCCGGAATTTATCCGTAACGGCGAGATAAACTTTGCGGAAATAAGAAAAACCCTAGAGTCGCGGGGGTATGATGGAATTATTGCAGAGGGGATGGGGGAGGGCGGACCTCCTCAGACGTGGGTCGTCCCCTTCGATGCCAAGAAATCTGCCAAGGTCATAGAGACATATACTTGGAGAACAGAATACGCGCCCGATTCCAACGTCGGGAAGCAGATCCGTTCAGTTCCTGAACCTCCTCCCTCGGGGGTTGCCCCCGCCGTAGAGAAAAGGGATCTTCGAACACGACCCACCCAGGCCGCATGGGACAAGCGGGATTACAGCGCAATGGACGACGCTGGCTTAAAGAGCATAGAGGCCAACATCGTTAGGAGATTTGATCCGGAAGAGGTGGCGTCCGCAGCGGCGGAGCTGGATCGCAGAATGGAAGCCAAGATAGCCACAGAGAAGGCCGCTCCTGCCGTCCCCACCGGGACGTTCAGCCGGGAAGAGGCCTACGCCATTCTCAAGACGATCGACGAAAGCCACCCCCAGGCGCTCAACTCCCTGGCCCAATCGTTCGGTGTCGACCCCACCGGGAAGACGCCCCGGGAGATCATGGCCGAGGTGGGCCCCGAGATCATGAAGATCGAGAAGCGGAAGGGTGCCATCGAGGACGTCGCCAGGAGGACCCGGGAGGACACGGCGGGCGAACCCATCGGGATGAACGAAGAGTACGGGGGAGAGGCTGAGCCTACCCCTGCCAAACCCACCCCAACTACCCCCAAGCCTGCCCCTGCGCGGGCTGCCACGCCACGAACGGCGGCTCCCCCTGCCGAGGCTAAGCCCCTGGGCAGGGAGGCCTTAAAGGCCATCGCTGAGGAGCAGGCTGGCATATTCGACAAGTTCAGGCCCGAACCCACGGATCCGGCAGCCCGGGCAAGGTGGCTGGAGGACAAGAAGAACTTCGTCTCCAGGGCCACGGTAGCCAAGGCCAAGAAGGCTGGCGGCGGGAACGTCGGGTTCTTCGGATCCGGGGCCATCCAGGACATGTATGAGCGATTCAAGGGCGGGACGAAGGATGCCGATAAAGTGGCGTGGCTCATGGAGCGCTGGAATGAACACGTCGGCACGATCAAGAAGGGCGGGGAGGCTGGCTGGCCGGCATACTATCTGGCCGATGCCATCGAACAGTTGGGTCCGCTCTATCGGACCATCGCCGAGCAGTACCACAAGATGACCGGAGGTCAGGGGTTCTACGAATCTGTCATCAAGTACAAGACCGAGGAGGGGCAGAAGAACGCCGACCGGATCCGGGAGTTACGGACCGAGCTCGATGACATCGATGTGCGATACGACAGGGCCACGGGATCTCTCCAGGAAGAGACCATCACGAAAAAGAAAGAGGTGCCCTACCAGCTGGGCAAGGACTACAAAGAAGCCGGAATGCCGGTTGAGCTGGGGAGGTTTAGTGCGTTCGTAGACGAGTCCGCCAAGGTCGCCGCCTCGCCGACCATGCCGGAGGGCGCCAGGGCAGAGGTTGCTCGAATCCTTGGAGAGAAGGACGCCGTTCTGCAAGAACTCAACGGCCTGGAGAAGCAGGCGTTCGAGCACGAGTTGACACTCGAGCCCGTGGTGACGGAATTTAAAAGGCCGGAGCCGTACACGAGCGTCGAAAACCCTGTGGCGAAGGACCTTTCGTGGAAACCGACCAAGGCGGAGCAGAAGATCCTGGACTCGCACTACACACGGGAAGACTGGCTGGCCCGATCCGCCGCGGAGATGAAGAAGAAAGAGCAGAACAAGTCCGAGGCCGCGATCATCACGCCGGAACGCATCGGCCACCAGGAAATATACTCGGCAATGACTCTGCTCGAAGAGAACATCCGCAAGGCAAGGGCCCGGAAGCGAAGTGTTCCGCCGCGGGAAATGGTCGGCATCCCCAGCGACCATCCGGTGTACAAACCATTGCATGATGCGCTGGCGGCCGGCGACATGGCGAAGGCAGACAGCATCATCAAGAACGCCAAGAACAGGCTCATGGATTACGCCGTCGAAGAGGGCGGTCCGTATCGTGAGTCCCCGGCAATCCCCGAGGTGAAGCGTGAGCTGACGACGGTCGAGCCGGTCAACCAGGTTCCTCCGGGCGTCAAGGGTAACGTTCGCGACAGCCTGGGCCATCGCGTCAGGATGTTCGAACCGCCAAGGGAAGAGGGCGGTCCGGTCCAATTTTATCCTCAAAAAGCAGAGTCCGTGGCGAGGGACCAACAGCAATGGCGCAAGAGCATGAAAGATATCACCAAGGAGAACGGCCCCGGACTCCCTGGCCATTTCTCAAACACGGATCAGTTCCCAAGACTCTATCCGGAGGCGCCGAAGGACGCTTATCCTAAAGTCATCGACCGGGCGAACCGCATCAACGACCTGGCCATCGAGGCCGTAGACAAGGTCCTCGAAGAAGGGATACGCTCCCGCCTGACCAAAGAGAGGATCTTCCTGGAGTCGGAGGCTTCCGGTCTCACCAAGGCGGACCGGGCCCTAAGCCCCTACGGGGCGACGATCGAAGACGTCCTCCGGGCGAAGAAGGCGGACGCGTGGGTGAAGACGTTCAAGTGGCTGAAGAAGATCGGCAAACTGGGAGAGCTCGACCAGATCAACAACGTCGTCAAAGAGCACATGGATTCCGGGCTGACCGCAGCCGAGAGGTCCGAGGCCATCGCGAGAGACATCCGCCACCTCCCCGTCGCAAAGATGCTCTTCAAGTATTCGGAACGGGCGGCAAAGAACGCCCTTGGGGAAACGGTCAAGACCGCCCCGGGCGCACCGCTCACAGAATGGCAGATGAATCAGGCCCTCTTCGATGCGTTCGAGAAAAGCAAGGGCGACGATTTCATGCAGCGGTTCGCCACAGAGCTCGAGGGGGCAGGCAAGTCAGAGTTCGGCCCCCAGGGGTCGGCCCCGAACGAGCTTGGGCACTTGGCCCTTAGGGTCTTCGCCGAGCAGTTCTGGGACGAGAAGAGGATCTCCGACTATACCGGAGGGAACGTCGTCAAGAAGAGGGGCGTCGAGCTCTTGGTCCGGGAGGGAGTGTCGGCACCCGTTGCCCAGCACGTTCTGATCAACGAGTTCGGGGCGAGCAACGTCCCCACCAAGGCGGAGAACGTGGGCGCGTGGGGGAAGGGCTACCAGGAATACCTGAAAGAACACATGGAGGACTGGGCCCCTGAAGCCATCGCCAAGTATAAGCGCCTGTCGGGAAACATTACCGACAAGCAGCGCCTTACTGGTGGACCGATAGAGAGCCGAGGCGGGATACTCGATACCTACTTCGGGCCCATCATCAGAGAGCTCGACCGCCGCGCTGGGCGGACCCCGATAAAAGAGAAGGTCCGGCGTGCCGTAAGCGAGAAGGGCGTAGAGAAAGCCGCGGGGAAGACCGCCGAGGAGGCCCGCCTGAGGGAAGAGGCGGCCGCACAAAACAAGAAGATCGCCGAGAAGCCGGAAGACTACAACGTCATCGAGGTCTCGGACACAGAGGCTCCTGGATTCGAAGAGACGGGAGGAGAGAAGCCCCACTTCCCGTGGGACGAGGGGGGCGGCGGCGGAGAGGCTGGGTTCCTTGGGACGCCATGGATGTTCAACAAGTTGACCAAGCCGATCGCCGACGTGATGAAGAAGTGGGTGGCCGACCTCAAGGAGACCCGGGCCGAACGCGCACAGCGCATGGACAGGGAATCGAGAACGCATCAGTTCGCAGACCCGGCGGCGCAGGCCGCATGGGAAGCCGGGCACCGGGCGAGCCGAGTCGATACAGCAGGGCAGGCCCTCAACAAGCGCATCCGTGAAGTCCGAGACAGCCTGACCAGAGTGTACAAAACACTGCCAAATAAGCCGGAGTTCGCTTTTGCCATTGACAGGCTGAAGTGGATGGAGAAGGAGTACGCCCGGTCAACCAACGAAGCGAACCAGATTGTCAACGGCTATGTCCTGAAGCCGATCGACGACATCGCCTCTCCTCATACCAAGAGGCGGCTCGAGGACACGTTCGCAAAGAAAGTATTTATGGACGACATGCAGGAAATGTACGATGGCGGGGCCACGGAATTCCCGCAGCGGCTGACCCGGGCGAGCGTACCCCTCGAAGTCAAGAAGCTGAACGATTTCATCGACGCCCTTCCCGTCGATGAGAAGAAGGTCATCCTGTCCGTTGTCGACGCATCGAGAGCGAAGATGAAGGAGATCACCGACCAGATCGTTGCCGAGGGCGACATCGCCGGGTACAACTTCAGGGACATATTCAACCGGAAGAACTACTATCGCCACGAGCTCCTCGCTTACTACGACAAGCAGGTGAGGGGCGGGAAGAAGATGAAGCCCAGCACGTACTCCTGGGGCCAGAAGCGTCGGACCGAGGGCTACGCTGGGGACATCGTCACCGACGTCCGCCTCGTCAACACGGAGATCCTGACAAGGCTCGTCTACGAGAGGGACCGGCTCAGGATCCACAACGCCATGGATAAGCAGTACAACATCTACGACCGCGTCGAGGCCGAGGCTCTCTCCAAAGGGATGAGCATGAAGGAGGCCTACGATAAGCTGATCCCTAAAGGGTACGGGGTATACTTCTTCGACCAGAACCACCTCATCTTCAACGCCCTGACGCTGAGTGAGCGGCTGGCCCAGAAGATACTTGCCGGGAAACTGGGAGAGATCAACCCGGCAGACGTAAAGACGATTCGGGAGCGCATGGCCATCGGTCCGAAGCGCAAGCCCTGGATCATCCCGGAGGAGCTGGCCGCCACGCTCGACGACTTTGCCAAGCCGAGGCCGGAACCGTCCTGGTACGCTCAGGTCCCGGTAGAGATCACGAGCATGTGGAAGGGGTGGAAACTTCTTGGCCCGAAGCGTATCCTGAAGTTCCAGTTCCGCAATCTCACGGGGGACGCGGAGATGCATGCCATCGGGAATCCCTCCACGTTCACCAAGGTCAAGGCGTCGGTCAAGATGCTGGACGACTACTACCGCAAGGGCATCGCCTCCCCGGAGATGCTCGAGTGGATAGACAAGGGCGGAATGGACACGACATTCCATTGGGCAGAGGTGGGAGATTTCCAGCGGCTGTGGAAGTTCTCCGAGTCCATGGCCGACCGGCCCATGGCCGCGACGATCGGCCCGGAGATGTTCAAGAAGGGATGGAACACGTACTTCGACTGGGCCAAGAGATCTTCTGATTTAAGGGAAGGAACCCTGCGGCTGGCGGCGTACCTGGACTATCGTGAGCAGCTCGTCAAGAACAACATGGCCGGCCGCGGAGAGGTCCCCAATAACTACGGGGCATCCCAGCGGGGCATGATCAACGCCCTCCCTGACATCCCGACCAAGGCCTTCTGGCTTTCGAACGAGCTGAGCGGGGCCTACGACATGGTCAGCCCCATGGGCAAGGCGGCCCGGCAAGGTATCATCCCGTTCTGGTCGTGGAAAGAGCTGACCACCAAGCGCTACTATCGCATGATGAAGAACGCCTCCATCGATGGGAAGACGGCCCGTCAGGTCGGGCGGCAGTTCGCCCCGGCCGCTCCGTACGCCGCGCTCCAGGTGGGCAAGTTCATCCTCAAGGCCAACGCCGCAATGGCCATCCTCCAGGCGATCAACCACGTCGCCCCCGGGATCGTCGGCGATCCGGACGCAGAGGAGAAGCTCCCGGTCGATGTGCAAAGCAAGCCGCACATTACGTTCGGGAAAGGCCACTACTTCAGCCAGGTCGGATCGGCAAGCGATCTGCTCGACTTCTTCGGCCTGGACATCCCTTCAGAGATGGTGGTCAGGTTCGTCCGGGACATCAACGCAGGGCGGGTCCCGGACATTGAGGACATCGCCAAGACGTGGTGGAAAGACCAGCCGATGGTCAACCAGATTTTCCAGTCGATCACCCCGCTCATCAAGGTCCCGGCCGACCTACTGTACGGCAGGAAGATGTACCCGAACATCTCCAAGCCTCGCGGCATCAGAGATCCGTGGGAGTACGTGGCAGACCAGCTGGACATCGGGCCAGAATATCGCATAGCCGTGGACAGACCCGGGAAAGACACCATCCCCCAGGTCGTGGCCAAGCTGTTCGATTACCAGCACGAGGAGAACGAGACGGCCTACTTCGACTGGCTCGGTGTTGTCAACGATTTCCGCAAGGCCAGAGGGACGAACACCATCGGGTACTCCATCACGCCCAGTTCGAACTACCTGTACTACTTCAAGAGGGCAAACGCCGAGGGTGACAAGGAGTCTGCCCAGAAGTACTTTAAGAAATACGTTGTCGCCACCTACCTGCAGGGAGGGCTCAAGGGCAAGGATCCCAAGCAGATTACGGACGGTATCCTGGCGGGCGTCCAGCAGTCCTACAAGAACATGTTCCCTCTTTACGGCCTGTCTCCCGTCGAGGTCGCTGACCTTTCGAAGACGCTGCGGCCCGAGCAGAAGCGGATGCTTGCCCGGGCCACGAAGTACTGGGCCGAAATCATTGTCGGTAAAGAGGATGCCCCCGGAGTCACCGCGGACATAGAGAAGGAACGAAGCGAACTGGAGTTCTAATGACACTCGACAAAAGCACCATCGACAAATTGTTCTGCCTGTACTCGAAGAAGTACAGGATCCCCAAGCTCGTTCTTAAAGCGGTGGCGATGACTGAGTCCTCGCTGCTCGAGCGGTCCTTTCGCTACGAGCCTGGATTCTGGGACAGGTATCTGAAGAACAATCCGGAGTGGAAAGACAAGGACCCCGCCGTTGTCAGCGCATCGTACGGGCTCATGCAGTTGATGTGGACGACGGCGTGGGAGCTTGGGTTCCGGGGCACACAGGAAGACCTGTGGAATCCGGTGTACAACATAGAGCTGGGGGCCAAGCTCATCCGCCAGCTCGTCGACAGGGTCATCGCACAGAAGACCGTGGAGACATTCATCTGGCTCTCGCCGCTCGACATCGCATTGTCGAGGTACAACGGCGGCCGCACCGGGAACCCCGATGACAAGGGGGCCCTCCGCACCATGAAGTACGTGGGGAAGGTGCATCGTCACTGGGAAGAATTCAAAGCAAAGGAGACCGAATGTGAATAAATCATCTAAGATCACGACAGCCGTCGCCTTTCTGATCCTGGCGGTATGCTTATCCGTGGGGGCTTACCTCAAGGCACGCCACCCAGATTTCCCGTATGAATTGTACGGTACGTTCATGCTCATCGCCGTCGGTGGGTACACGGGCAAGCGACTGGCCACGAGGACATCGAAGTTCGGCGGCAACGGGGCGTCCACGACAAAGACAGGAGATCCTCTCCAATGAAGAAGCCCATCGAATACGTCATCGCCTTCGTCATCCTTGCCGGGCTCGTCGCTGGCACGACACTCGTCGTTTCCAACTGGTACGACAAGAATCGCCTCGGCCCGATGATGCAGCAGCTCGGGCAGATGGGCAACGAGGTCGACGCTAAAGAGATAGAGCTCAACAAGTTACGGACAGACAAAGAAGAAGAGATCGCTCTGCTCCGCGGGGAGATCGACTCTGCTTACACGGAGATCAACCAGCTCCAGACCGGGATCGACATACTCGTTGCGATGGACGAGGAGAGGAGCAAAGAGCTGGAGAAGCTGCTGACCGAGGAGGTCGGCCGGCTGATCGAGGTGAGCCCGGCGCTGAAGACTTACGTCTTCGCTCTGCTCGAACAGATGCGCGGTAAGGACGCCATCATCTTCTCTCTGACCAAGAAGGATCAGGAGAAGGACGTCATCATCATCGCTTTGGAAAAGCAGATTCTAGCTGAGCGAGAGATTGGCTTAAGCTGGAAGAAGCAACAAGAAAACGAGCGATCGCTTCGGCTTGCGACTGAGAATACTTTTCGGGTTTATAGGAGATCTCAGTCAGCGAAACGACTGCTTTACTCAGCAGTAGGCGCAGGCCTTGGATTTCTTGGTGGAGTGATCGTAAACTAGATCCTCTCATATTTCCTCCTTACGATTTGGGCGTGGTCTGTCAGGAATACCTTCCCGGTTAGAGCGTCTTCCCCCAGCTGCTTGATAGACACGATCCCGGTCGGCCTCTTGATCCACAACTGGACGGCGCAATGGCTAAGGTTCCACGGAACAAGGGCGAATTTATCGAGTCTCTTCGTGGTGTGTTCATCGAGGCTGACCTGGATGAACAACGGGGGCTGGTCCCTGTGGATGGCGACGAGGTCGATGCACCCAAGGATGTCGTTCTCCTGACAGATCCACTTCCCGGGCCCGACCATCACATGATTCATGGCTTGGTTGTGCACGACAACTCCGGGGAAGTACTCCTCGAGCCATTTCTTGCACCACCTCTGGAACGCCGTGCCCGATTGTCTTCTAGTCATCTCGGTGTCCTTTCATTCGTCTCCATGTATCCAGAATGTATAAGATGGCAATGACCCACACAATGATCCACATCCACCACTTCATGGCTTCCTCCTCGCTACGGTTTGGATACGTTCGGTGTCAAGCCTCCCCGTTTCGTCAATAGCCTTTTTGAGCCGCTTAACCTCGGCCCGCAGGGAGGAGTAGGAGGAGAGGATGGCATCGAGGTCAACGCGGTCAGCAGAAAACAGATACTGCAGGTGTTCAATCCTAAGCCGCAGTTCCTTGACCCTCTCGGCTGATAGCGGGGCGGTCATGGCTTCTCCTTTGCAAACTGGATTTCCTGCCCCGGCTTGGGGCTAACCTCGTCCCATGTGATATCAACGTTGTCGAGGATTTTCGACTGACGGTCGACGAACACGTTGATGCCCACGCAGATGAGCAGGACGAGGAAGATACCCTCGATCACAACCTTTAGTCTTTTAAGGCTTCGTCGCATAGGAACTCCCTGCACATAGTCGGCCTCTTCTCGTAAAACTTACACCTCAGCGTAGCCAGCGACAACCAGTCGCACTTGGCCCGGATCACGGTCACGACGGACTCCCCGTCCTCGCTGTCCCGGACGTCCAGATCGTGCATCCTGAAGAATTGCAACAGGTCTTCCCTGCCCGCCTTCGCAACTGTGTACACGACCTGCCGGCAGCACTTCCCGCACCCGATACACCCTCTCATTCTTTATCCATCAGGATGAGCAGGTATTCTTTGCAGGTCATCATCTTCCTGAAATCCGTTTCAGCCAGCGAATCCCAGCCGTTCCGTCGCTTCTCTAATTTATTTACTTTGTCGTACTCCGAGACGAGGGCCCAGGCTTTCTTCTTCAGGGCAGGGGTCGATAGTGACGACATGTACTCACGCGTAGACTGGATCCTTCCGGTCGCCTCCTCCGCTCCCTGCTTGTTGACCCACTTCCAGAACGAGGCCGCCCCAATAATTCGGTCCGGCCTCATGTAGTACTGCGTTTTCGGATGGGCGTACTGTGTCGCCCACCCGCATCTCCGGACGACGACCAGGATCTGCTGAAGCGTCGCCCCCTCGGCCACCCGGTCACGATAGCTCTTGACGAACAGGGGCAGGTCAGGGTCGAACACGGATCCGGTGATCTCGTTCCACAGATTCATGATGGTCGTCCGGTCTTCCTTGTCCTCGCGAAGCTCTTTTTCTGAGAGGGGAAGAAGGCTTCTTTCTTTATGCTTGAACCTCAGCTGTCGCTTGTCTTGAGAATTCGAGTCCTCCCAATTATTGTGCCTGATGCCAACCTTGGGGTCCCACTCTATATGCCCTGCCTTCAACAGCTTGCGCTTAGTCTTCCGCCACAGCGTGATAGGGACTCTCATCTGCCTAGCCACTTCCGCATCGGTCATCGGGTATCCCGGTGCAATGCACAGAACAGGGCGGTACGGGCAGTCTGCGATAAGTAGCCGGAGAGCAACCGCGACCCACCTTTCCGCAGGAGTCAATACCTCAAGGACAAAGTCGTCTCTCAGGTCCGTCCTGACGTGAAGAGTTACTACCGACCCTTTGTACCTGAATCCTCTTTTTTTTGTCATGTCTGTCCTGTAGTTAAGGGGAGGGGGCCACAAATGGGCAAACTTTTAGGAGGTCGTCCTAGTAGCGGGGCAGCCCCCTCCCCGTAATTCACTTCTTCTTTTTCCTGTCGGCCTTGCACTTGTCGATCTCTGCGGAGTACCGACACAAGGCGATGAACGACTTGGCGTATTTCTTCCACTTCCGCCTCGGGAGATAGACAAGGTCTCCGGCCTCTCCGGTGTCCTTGTTGAGCGGAAGAATCACGGCAAGGTCTACCGGCGCCCCGAACATGCTCTCCCACGCAAGGGCGTAGGCAGACACCTGTTGGAGCGCCTCGTCATAGACCCTGCCCCTCCCCGTCTTGATATCGACGATGATGTTCTTCTGCGTCGAATGTCCGGATGGCTTGCCGACGCCGTTGATGTCGAGCGTCCCGGCGTACATGCTCTTGTAGTACACCACCTTTTCCGTGGCTGTGACAGTCATACCAAGCTCTCCGGTGATCTTCGATACGGCAGCGACAACGAGCTTGGCCATGACCGGGTCTTCCGGCAGGGCTCCGAACGCAAAGAACTCGGTGACGAATCCATGAACGGCGGTCCCGTACTCCATGGCCTCTTCGGACTTCTTCTTGTAGTGGGCCTTGGCGTTCTTCACGAGCTCTTCCAGATCCGTGTTCCTGATGTCGAGCTCGCCCGTGATGATGGCGTCGAGCTCGTCCTTGAAGTACTCGGCTGTCATCTTCGCCGCCCACGGCACAAGGGCAGGCTTGCTCAATAACTGCTGGAAAGTGGTGACCGACTTGAGCTCTCCGTTGGGCGTGACATATCGACGGATGCCGTCCTCTTCTGTCCTTAGGATCTTTACTTCTGCTGTCACTTGGACGCCTTGTAGTACAGGGAGATGGCCTTCTCGATTACGGAAGCAAGGTACTTGACGTCGTCCTTGTTGCCCAACTGGAACCGGAGGACGCTTCCGTCCAAGCCCACGTAATGACGGTTCATCTTCGGGCCCTGGATCAGCAGGAACTGCATGAAGTCCTGATCCTCGATGCCCTCTTTCTTCAGGGCCACCCGAATGTCGGCGACGTAGCTGTTGATGATGGGATCGTTCTCCGGCTCTGAAACCGGGGGCTCCTTCCTCTTCTCTTCCCATGGGACCTCGGGGTCCATCTCTGGCTCCGGCTTGGCCTCTTCTTCTGGGAAGTCTGCCACGGTCTTGGCCGGGGCGGGAACGGGCTTCTCTGGCTCTGGCTCCGGGGCGGGCTTGGACTTCTTCACCTTCGCTCCGCCCTCCTGATCTTTCTTGGCCACGTCGATGGCTTCGACGTCCCTCATCTCCTCGCTCGAGTACAGCCCGAGCACGGCGTCCGGAGCGATACGCCTGACACCACGACTGGCGCACCGTGCGAACAGCATGTCCTGCCTGTACATCTTCCACGCGTCCTTCGTGTCGAGGCCGGCCGCCTTCGCTTCGGCAAACGTGAACGTGACCGGGCAGGGCTCGAAGCCGGGCCTCGAGAACGTCATGGTACACTCGGTGTCATCGAGCTTGTCGATCTTCCACGAGATGCCGGCGATGTTCCGGGCCACGGCGAGCATGGCCTTCGACTCCATCGTGAGCTTGCCCCTGACCACGACCATCGTGTTGAGGGCTGCGACTGGGGGGATGCCGAGCTCCCGGCCGTACTCCATGATCGTCACGATACCGGCGACCTTCCCGGCATTCGGGAACATGCCCGACTCGTGCAGCTTCTCGGCCAAGCTGACCATGTTCTGTGTTTCCGGGATGAGTTCGGCCCTCCCGGCAGGGACTAGCGAATTATTCTTGTCCATGTTGTGACCTCCTATCATCAAGCCCGGAACCACCCTGCTTGGGGCGTTTCCCCCTCAGGATGGCCACGGGCCAGATGATGATAAAAAGAATTACGAATAGGTAAAGAAAGCAGTGCATCAGAATTCTCCTTGCCTGCCTCCTTTCGCCCCTCCCCCACCTGTGGGGGCAGAGCCGACGCCGTACTTCTGGTACAGCGTGAACGTGTTGGCGATCACGAGTACAGAGCATTGCTTCTTGTACTTGTGCCACCACCCGCACCCGTCTTCGATGCAGGTTCCCGGCCCGTCGTCCCGAAGGCCGAACATCCTCGGGCATTTCACGGCACTCATTTGACCTCCTCGTCTTTAAAGATTTTTCCGAATTCCAGCATGGGCTGGTCTGCGTCGATTCTCTGGTGTGCCTTACAATGACCCGTCGGCAGGTAGTACTCCTTGTTGATCGCACACCATCCCTCCCTGTCCGAGTACCTCTCGTTCATCTCGAAGAACTGGCAGGTATTGCAGGTGGCGCTCATCACCATCTGTCCTTTTCCTTGATGTCCCAAGAGACCTCGATCCTGACTGCGTAGTATTTGCCCGGGCCACAGAACCTGGCCCAGTTGCGAGCCTCCCTTCTTGTTCTGAACATGATGCGGCTTGCCAGATTCCCAGCGTATTCAGAATCCGCCACGCACCACAGCCACGATGTCCTACGCTTTCTCATCTTCATCTCCCACTCCTTTCATCTCGATGATGACTTGGTTGCAATCCAAGCACTCGAAATTTCCACCCGGCTTTCCCCACAGGTTGAAGCCGCAGGCAGGGCAGGTGTACTTGTTCCTCGTCCCGGGCTTCCTTTCCTGCCCGGTGCCGTCCTTGATCCCCTTCCGGACACCCTTCCCTTGCCCCTCAGGAGGGCCGCCCTGCCCCGAACCCCCCTGTTCCTGACCGTTTCCCTGCCCTTCGCCCCCCTCCCCCTGTCCTTGGCCCTCCTGTTGGCCACCCTTCTCCTTGTCTTGGGGGATGTCCATCGGCTCTGTCATCCACGGCAGGGTAAACTCCTCGGGCATGTTGGCGATGGCCATTTCTGCCACTCCGTCAGGGAGCAGCCTTGTGTCGACAGATTGCCCCGTGCACTTCCCTTCCGCCGTGAATGGGACGAGCCCGATTTCAATGGCCTTGTCTGCCCACTCCTTATTGTGATACCCGGCCCGGCTCGGAGACCCGCTCGTGTACTGCCACAGGTGGACCATCTCGTGGGCCAGGACCACCATGGCCTTGACGATCCCGGCTTGCTTCAGGCAGTTTGCGTTGATCGCAATCTCCGGGATGGCTTTCCCGTCCTCGTCGAACCATCGGTCCGGCGTGAAGTATCCACCGAGGACGTTGTTGTTTCTCGACAGCACGAGCATGGCCGGGGGGAGCAGTCCCTCGAACAGCTCGCAGTTGAGCCAGTCGTACGCCGCTTGGATCGCTGTCGACTGGTCGATGATGGGAGTCTTTACAGGTTCGCTCATACGTATCCTCCTTTCCCCGGGCCATTCGTGACCCACGTCACGGGCTCGATGAGAATGACCTCGTCATGAATATCTTCCGTGATGTCGTAGGATCTGTACGTTCCATTCCCTGCCGCCCTTGTCCCAAGAAAGTAATCTGCCGTCACGTTGGCGTATGAATTGGCGAGCCGGTTGTTCTCGAAAGCCGCCCAGATGGCCGGGAAGATGGGGTCATCGTAGTCCTTGAGGATCGTAAGCGTTCGCAACTTGTGGATAGAATCTTCAGGATGCTCTCTCTTCTCAGCCCCGATTACCCGGCACGGGCGGCCCTCTTTGTTGGCCTTGCAGGCAAAGGAGTATATCTGTTTGTGCCTCTCCGCGATGCTGCTCCCCATTCTATCTTGGTGCGGAACCGAGACGTCCATGACCAGAGTGAGCGCAGGCTTGTCCACAAACTTTTTTCTGTAATCATCGAATGGCCGGAGCTCGCCATCAAGGTGTCTCTCTACGCTGAGATCTCCGCACTCCGAGTCGAACCGTCGCCACTTCCTCTCTTGAACAAAGGCATTATGCTTCGCGTCCAAGAAAGAATCAACCTCCTTCGGCTTCCCGTCCAGAAATGACTGGAGTTCTTTCAGGTATGATTCTGCCGGGTCATTGTCCTTGTAAAACGTGTCTTGCGCGTTCCCCTTGAGAACGTGCCTCAGGACGTCGAGAGCATGAATCCAAAGAGGATTGGGGATCTTTCCGGTCTCCCTGAAATTGTCGATGTGTTCGCGTACTGTCAGCATGGGCGCCTCACAGGTCGAGCTTCTTCCGCTCGACGACAGACAGCGGGGTAAGGAACGAGTACTCAAACGCCTTCGGCATGGTGAGCCCGAGCACGTTCAACTCGATGGCCTGAACGAGCTTCCTTGTCGACGGATCGTAAGCGATGTTATTGGCGTTCACCTTCTGTCGAAGGGCCTTGAGCTGGTCGAGCAGATACTTCTTGTCTGCCGCTTCGAGAGGCGACTTCTTTACGATCGTGTTCTCCACCCTGCTGTCGTAATTCATGTGGACGTGGACGAACCTGTTCAGCACCGAAGCGTCCTGCTGCTGTGTCCCCTTGTAGTTCATGCTGTACTCCCTGCCCGTGACGTTGGATGCGGCACAGATTGTACACGATGGGTTGACGCTGATCACCCCGACCGGAGAGTGGAACCCTCTTGTCTTTCTGTCGAGAATGGGGTTGGCCCCGATGAGAACGTCCGGGTCCGCCGACATCACCTCGTCCATGAAGATGATCATGTTCTCCTTCTGCAATTCCTGGATGAACTTGGCTGCGACCCACTCCGATTTCCCGTCGACGAGATGGGTTGACCCGAAGACCTGAGAGTATCTTTTCCCTCCGGCGAACGACTCGACGTAAAGACCACGGTTGAGCACCTTTGCGATCTCCGTGATAAGCAACGACTTGCCGCATCCGGACGGGCCGACAAGGCAGACTTGGACACCGCCCTTGATCATGGTGCAGACGTCGTCGAAGATGTCGGGCTTGACGTACTCGATGGACTCAGGCTTGAAACTCTCCCGTTCTCTCGCCTTCTTGGCCAGTTCCTGTGCCTTGCGGTGGGCCTCCTCGAGCTCCCTCAGCTTCTTGGAAAATTCGTCCTCGTCCGGGGGAGGCGGGAGTTGTTTCGGCTTCTCTTCTTCGACCGGCGGTTCTTCCCACGGCTCGTACTCTTTGGTGTCCAAGGCGAGCTCGTGTTCGCTCACATACCATCCGCGGCCATCTTCACAGAGGCCAGCGCAGGAGTGCCCGCTATGAATCTCGGAGTACTCGCTCAATTTCTTTTCGAATTCCACCGCGTAGTCTGACGCGCTCTCGGCCTCACCGGGGAGCCCCTTGATTACTGCCCGGGCCCCCTTTATCCCCCTGTAAGTATCGCCCTGATAGACGACCTTGTCCCCCAGGTTGAATGCGTTCGGTGGTTTCTTGTCCTCCCTTTTCACGGGAGACCTGTACGCCTTCTTCGGCGACCATCTCCGGGCTGCGTTGAACTTCCCGACGTCGACCGTGAATCCCGGAGCATGCGGAACCACCGCATCGAAGAACCTGTTGCTGTCTTTCTTGATGAAGGCGTCGATGATCGCCGACGCCTGTTCTCTGCTGAGCTTGCCGGAATCGGCGAGGCCCTTCCAGTACATGGAGTCAGCACACGCTGTCGTGGACCCGGACCCCTTGACCTTGATGCAGAGACCCCAAATCGTTTTAGTCTGTGGCCATGATGCGTTCATTGACCCTCCTTACGCAAAGAAATTGACCGTGACTTTCCAAACTCGTCCGGTCTTCTGATCGTAGATTGCGGTGACGGGATAGTATCCGTCTCCGAATCCTGAGCAGACGGCCACCGCTACTCCCGGATGGCCCATCTTGTAGTCGAGCTGACCTCCTTGGTCCTTCGAATTCGTGGCCTTACAGACCCCGTTGTAACTGAAGACTCCCGTCGGGGGGACCATGACCTCCTTTGCCATCCCCTCTTTGACGAGCTCGTTCATGGTCATGTTCTCGTACTGCTTGAGCGGCGTGTCATAGTTGATCCCGTTCTGCAGCATCAGGCCCATGTCGACCTTTGTCACCTCGCCGTGGAACGTCACGATGTAAGGCCTGTAGTCTTCGAACTTCTCCTCCTTCCACTCGCTCTCGATGTAGCAAGGGTCACAGATCATGACCTGCCCTGAGTCCACGCCGACATAGCCGATGATCCTGTCCGGGTACTTCTTCTTCATACGATCTCCTTCACGAGGATGGACGGGCTGACATGCCACGTTTCCCCGGTGCTCGTCCTCAGATGGACGGTCTTCATGTTGATCTTGGTGATGGTCCCGAGAACCCACGCCCGGCTACGCTTGGCCGTGAAGCTGACCTTGTCTCCGACGCTGAACAGGGCTGCCGCTTTTCTCTGCTTCTCGCCCATCCATCGTCTCATGTGGGCCACGGTCACGTCGTTGACCCGCCTCAAGTCCTTTTCTGAGAAGAACTCGAGGGCGCTGACAACGTCGTCGACGTCCATGTTACTCGTCCCCGCCAAAGATCTCGGAAGTGTAGGGCATGGACCCCCCTTCTTCTTCCTGTTCCTCCTCGTCGTACGAGAAAGGACCTTCCTCTCCCTCGACATCGTAGTCCCTGACCTCGAGTGTCACACCCTCGGGGATGTTGGCAACCTCGGTCACCTGTCCACCGTGGATCTTCACAATAATCATGTCGACCTCCTAGAGAAATAGTGAATTTATATGTCGGCCTCCGCCGCATACATCAAGCCCGGAACCGCCCTGTGCTTGAGTCGGACGGCTCTTTTTCTTCTGGTATAAGATCACCTCTTTTTCTAATGTAATGAGCACTCCAACACAGGACAAAAAGAAACCCATACACCTGAGCAATTATTCTTAATCTTAATTCTTAAGGCTCTTAAGAATTAAGATTAAGAATAATTGCGAAAGGTGTATGTCTGACAGATGGGTTGGGGGAGAGGATGATTGCTCATCCCCTCCCCCGATGAACTTGGAGAGAGAAGGCTTATTGTTCGATGGGCTTGGCGTCCAAGATGGTGTCGCCGTTGCCGAGCAGGGCTTCCATGATGGACATGGCCTCGCCGTAGGACGAGGACAGGATGAGCCTGGTCTCCACCTTGTCGAACTTCAGACCGAAGCGTTCCACGAGCTGAAGGGCGAGGTTGATTTTCTCCCGGATGACTGTTGCCTTCCGCAGACCCTGTGCCCTGCGAACAGCCCAGAGCTGTCTGTTGTCCTCTCCCGACCGGTAGCCGTGGGGGTTGCCGTCCGAGCTGATGAGGTTTCCGTCCACGTCGAAGCCGGTGGTGTTCTGACACCGGAGACTGATGGATTCCTTCCGCTTGGCGAGAGTGGACATCTCCTCGTCCACGGATTCCAGCTCCTTGCGGTAGGCTTCCAGACCGCCCTTCTCTCTCTCCGCCCGGAGGATTTGATCGTTTATCTCCTGCCGTTTGGCGTGGAGCAGAGTGCGGTTCTCGTCCATCTTCTTGCGGAGAACTTCGAGCAGACGTTTCTTGTCGTCTGCCGTCAGTCGCCGGGTATAGTCGAGAGCGATGCCTTCGAGCTTTTCGATGTTCAAGGGCACGATTGCCAGAGCGTCTTCTTTCATGATTTGTGACCTCCTTTAGTCATCTTGGGGTTCTTGTATCGGATGGCTTTTATGAACGACTGAGCCAACACGACGGCCCAGAAGATAAGCCACAAGACTGTAATCTGAACGAGCTTACGGCCCAACGTCAAGACACGGCCCCACCTCCTTCGGGAGCCGGAGCAGGTTCGGCCTTCTTCTTCGTCGATTCGATGACATGCTTGAGGGCGTTCAGCATCTCCACGGCCTCTTTCTTGTCCCGCTCGATGCTGGCCCTGAGCTTCTTCTCCCGACGAGAACGCTCGATAGCCGTGAGTCCATAGCCGATGCCGTGGAACAGCAGGCAGAAAATCAGACAGAGCAGAGTGAGCGTCCAGAACGACAGGTAGTTATACATGTTTCCTCCCTTTCTTCCGATGTTTAGGTGTGAATCCGGGCTTGATGCGGTCGAGGTCTTTGTCCTTCTCTCCCCTTTCAGCCTCAAACACATCTCTGTCCGGGTCTTTAATGAGCTTGTTGAGCCACACGTCTGAACCTACGAGGTCTTTGAGTTGGGCACTCATGTGACCCCCACCGAAGTCCTGATATCCTCTGGCCCCCACCCAAGCTCTCGCCTCGCCTTGTCACGCTTGGCGTAGGTGTTCGGCCCATCCCATCTGACGTGGCCGACAATGACGGCACGGCAGAGTTGACCGTGTTGGCAGACCCACGTTGTCGAGTCGCCCACTTTGATCCCAAGCTCTTTGGTGCTCCAGTTCGCATAGCCTGTTTCGAGGCTCTTCACGGTGAACTGAATCCATAACCTGCCTTTTGTGAAGGGGTAGATGTGCTCGTCTCCACGTGGCATATCCTCTGGACATTCCAGATACTGAATCTTGAAGGTGTGGTAGTAGTTGCTCACAGCCACACCTTGTCCTCGACCCGGCCATACCTCTTGGCGACCCTCGCCCTCTGCTTGAGGTAATGGATGGACAGCCGGATGTCGCTGGCGGGGTTGGGGTACATCAGGTCTTTGCCGAGGAGCCTGTTGACCGCTTGGAGCATCCAATATCTCTCGGCGTAGAACCTGACGCACCGGCTCAAGTTGTCGATGGAGTTCTGGACTGCCACGTTCTTGGCGATGTCCTTGTCGCTCATCCAGCTCATTTTGACCTCCTGTCCATGATGCCTTTGGACGTGCTTTTGTTGGGATAGTACCCCTGAGCACCATAGGCGACAAAAATGACACCCATGATGCCCAACCCGAGATAGATGACCCACAGTAGTTTGCTCATGTTTTTCTCTGTTTCTCACAATTCAATCTGTGAGCAAAAGAGAGAAAGAAAGGGGGATGTTCAGTCCCCCAGTCTCTCGATCGACTACTTGCCCTGGGCCTTCAGAGCGTCAGCCACGGCCTTGCCGATGATGTCGGTCAGCTGGTCACCGGTCAGGGTGACGTTGGTGCTTGCCGAAACCGGCTTGGGAGCCCAAGCTTTCAGCTCCGTCCCGGCCATCAGGTCGGTGATAGCCTGAGTGTAACCCCTCAGCCACTGGACGTAGGACGACCGTTTACGGGGCTGACCGTCTTTCCCCTTGCCGGACAAGAACCACTTGTGCTCGTCCAGAGCTTTCTCGTTGGCCTTCAGAGCCGTGTTCTGGATAGTCCCGTTGTTCTTGACCAGAACCAGACCTTCGGACGTAAAGATGGGCTTCATGTAGACCTCCTAAGTTAATTTAACCGGATTTGCCCCGTCCGGTCAGCAACAAACCCGGAACCGCCCCGTGGAGAGGGTAGGGAGAGGTTCAGTCAAGTCAAACTCTAACAGGAAGACAGAAAGAACCCATCTTTCTGAATCTTCAGGAGGGTCTAACAGTAGCGTAAAGACAACAACTTACGGAGTATCATGTATCAACGATTACTATAGACGTTACCATCAAATGGATAGGGATGGAGGGTCTACCATACCCCTATGGGATACAATGACCTTTGATGGGTTGGAGATGTGATGTATTGATTCCATATATTTCCCATACTTTTTGATCTAAGGGATTTTGATAGATGTTTCACGTGGAACATATACATGGGATATATAAGACTCTTATAGATGAATGTACATTACATATATATGATATATATTCATCCATTCATTAAGACAGATTTATAATATATATTATATATAAGAATCTTATATACATGTTTCTTAGATTTAAGAGAAGAGATGAGATGGATGGAGTAGGTTTTAAGAGAACATATTGATTTATATGTTCTCTTGAGGTCTATAAATTATTGAATTATGAGTTATGATGAGTAAGGTGGGAGGGGTCAGCTGGATTGATGTCGGACAGCCTTCCCCTCCCGGGGGCGAATGGGAACTGAGATTGATGACAATATAGGACTGGGCGAGGGGTTTGTCAAGCCGGACGGGCATGATCTTCGGACCTCACCCTCGAGAGCGGGGCCGGCTTTGCAGCACCGCTACCCTGTAGCGGGGTGGTTGTGGGCTTGTTGAATGGAGGTACAACAACATGAAGAAATTTCTTAAGTGGGTTCCTTGGATCACGGTGGTGCTGGCGTGGGCCGTGTTCGCGGCGATCATGATCATCGGGGTCCGGGGGAAGGTGTGGTCGGACTGGGCCATCGGGCTGCCGATGGTCTTCGGGATCGTCTGCGGGATCACCTGGTCCATCAGGCAGTTCAACAGGGACTGACATGTCTCTGCCAGGACTCGACCAGCTGCTGGCCTCGCTGAGTTCATCGGCGGTCTTCATGGCCTCCGACAAGGACCAGTTCGGGTCATACTGCTGGGGGTTCACCAACGGGATCTTCGCCACCCTGGAATGCCTGAACATCGACCAGGGAGTGGTCAGCCCCAAGGTCCTGACCGGCTCCGAGGAAGAGGTGGACAAGAAGTGCTACGCCGGGGCGGCGAGCCTGTTGGACTCGTTCAGGGAGACGTTCGAGAAGATGGCCATTCTCGAGGAGACCCAGCCCGGGATCGTCGAGAAGAAAGCAGCCTTTTTGGAAAACGTCAAGAAGCGGTACAACCAATTCCTGAAGGATACCGTCAAGGAGAACTGATAAGTGATTGATTACGTTGACTTTCGTGGGATGTGCGACAGGGTGGCCAGGGTCACGGGGAGGATCGACGAGGAGGGCCGGAAGATCTACTACGAGGCCCTCAAGGACATCAAGAGAGACACGGTCTTCCGGGCCATGAAACGGGTGGCCAAGGAGCACGGGTACTACAAGTTCCCAACCCTGGCCGAGATCATGGACGCGGTCAAGGACTGCCAGTCGGAGACCAAGCTCCAGGCGCCGGCCTACTGCGCGGAGTGTAATTCGACCGGGATCATCATCGCCGAGGTCAAGGGGTACAACACGGCCTACAGGTGCGCGTGCGAGAACGGGAAGCGGATCTCGAAGCGGATCCGGGCATTCTCCGACGTGGCCCACCTGTTCAAGGGCCCGGACGAGCCGGAGAGGATGCACCTCGTGTCCCTGCCGGACCTGGAGTCCATGGCCCCCGGAGATTCGTTCCCGGACGGGGTCGTCGTGGGGAAGATGTGCGGGACCTGCTGGAAGCCGTTCCGCTTCGAACACCGGAGACCGATGACGGTCAAGGCCCTGCGGGAGTTCCACCTGACCCGGGAGTCCCTGTGCGAGGACTGCTACGTAGAGATAGGAAAACAGAAAGGAGTTTATACTTGAGCGATCCTAAAAAAACGGTAGGCAAGATCCGGAGGCAGCGCGTCGTCGTGCTCCTCGAAGACGGCCGGGAATTCATTCATGGCGTCTGCGACATGGCCCTCCCGACACCGGACGGGAAGTTCTTTCTTGTCAGGGACTTATCTTTGGGCGAGGGCCGGGACGCGGCCGTCGACGTGTTCCACAACGCCGACTCTGTCCGGAGGGTCACGATCACTTCGAAGCGGTACGACGTCCTGGCCGACGGCACCCGGATCGAAGAAGTCCTTGACACGGAACTGCCGGTAGGAGTACTTATTCCTGTGGACAGAGACCCATCGAAGGAGAAACCATGACGATCAAGAACTATCGGACCCTGTCGGCCGAGGACTTCATGTCGAAGCTCGCGCCGCACACCGGGATGATGAACGACCAGATCATCAGGGACATGCGCGACTTCGTTTCCGAGGACAGGGACTTCATCATGATCTTCCGGGACGTGGAGTTCAAGGTGCTCCTGCCGGACGTCATCGCCTACCTGGCCAGGGTCAAGAATGACCTGGACGAGCTGGGCGTCTTCCCCGCGGAACAGGAAGACATCATCCCCAAGGAGATCGAGATCCCCAGGGGCCTCCCCCTCGGGGCTGACGTGGCGGCCAGGCACCCCAAACCCACCCCGGGGGCTCCGTCCGTGGCCAAGAAGCGGGAGATCCCGTCCGAGTTCAAGGCCCGGGCCAAAGACCTGGTGAAGAACGAGTTCCTCGAGAAGAATGACGGGGAGTAACGTGCCCCGCCCTCAGGCCTGGGATGCCGTTGAGTCCGTCCCGACGGCCCAGGAAATGGCCCTGGTCAAGCGGTTTACGGACACCGGATACGACATTTCGAAGCTCCGGGACTGCGCCCTGGAGTCCGGATACGGCGCCAGGGACGTCAACTCGGGCATCCAGAGGGCCCTCCGCAAGATCGCCAACAACCCCCGCCTCCAGCAGGCCCTCAGGAAGCAGGGCGTGACCATGTCCAGGCTGGCCAAGAAGCTGGACAGCCTCCTGGACGCCAAAAGCGCCCAGTTCCCGGGCCGGGACGACAACCTGGCCCAGGGGAAAGCCCTGGAGCTGGCCGTAAAGATCATGGACGCCCTGCCTTCGCAGAAGATTGAATTGGACAAAACAGAAACTCACGTGATCCAGCTCGCTCCAGAGACCATCGCGGCAATCCAGAGGGTCAAAGGTATACAGGTCATTGACATCGAACCAGATTCAGTCAAAGGCTATTTCGAGTAAGGTACTCCAGACCCGCGAGTGGTGGCGCCAGGAGTGCCGCGACCTGTATTTCTTTGAAACCGTCGTCCTCGGGTCGGCCTGGCCGGACAGGTTCCATGACTTCGGCGATCTCCAGAGGCGGATGTGCAACTTCCTGAACCCGAGGGTCACTTTATCAAGAAAGAAGTTCCTGTCCGCATTTCGGCTTTCTTTCAAGACCACCGTTCTTCAGGGGTTTTTTGATTACCAGTTCGTTTGGAGCATCGCTGACAATCTTCCGACAGGGATAGTGTACAATACAGCGACAAAAGAGAACGCTTCTTCGTTCCAAGAGAGCATAAGATACGACCTGACCCAAAACGACCTTCTTAAGTGGATATTCCCAGAATTGCCACAATCTGAATCTGCTTACAAAACCATGACAAAGAGCAAGATTCAGGCGGGGCACACCCGCATGGAGTTCTCCTCCCTGGACACCATCCAGGTCGGCCGGCATGCTCCGGAGATGGTCAACGACGACTTGGAGAACGACGAAAACGCCTTTTCGGACACCCTCCGGGAGGAACTTAAGCGCAAGTGGCGCTACCAGAAGGCCATTCTGACCAAGATCAGGAAGAAGGGGCTGGGCCTGGAGATCGACATCGGCACCCCCTACCACTTCCAGGGGCTGATCTGGCAGATCATGGGCATGCCCTCCTACGACAAGCTGATCGTCCCCTGCTGGGAAGAGGTTGAGGGCCGCAGGATCCTAGCCATGCCAGAGGTCTGGTCGGAGGAGGACTTCCTCGAGAAGCGGGACGAAATGGGCTCCGCCATCTTCTCCGCCCAGTTCCTTCTCCACCCCCTGCCCGAGGAGGACGCCCTCTGCTACCCCAAGTGGATCAAGTACTACAGTTCCCCGCCGGAGATATCCTGGCGGACGATGGTCGTCGACCCGGGCGGGTCGGACCCCAAGACGAAGGACGCGACCGGGATCTCCATCGTGGACACGGACGAAAACGGGGACATGTACGTCGTCTACTACCGGAAACTCTGGCTCTCCCCGGATGAGCTCATGGACCTCATGGAGCAACTCCGGAAGGACTACGCCCCAGACGACATCAGGATCGAGAAGGAGAAGTACTCGATCACCATCGCCGACCAGTTCCGGCACCGGTTCCCGCTGATGAAGATCTCGTTCGTCGAGCACAAGCACCGGCAGAAGCGGCACCGGATCTGGCGCCTTCGCCAATGGCTCCAGGGCGGCCGGATCTTCATCCCGATCGACAACAAGGAGCTCGAGACCGACCTCATCCAGTACCCCCACCTGGACTACGACGACGGCCTGGACTCCCTGGCCTACCACCTCGACATCCGCCGGGTCCCTCCAAAAACCACGCAGCCGAGATTCAGCCCAAACATTGAGCCGACGTTCGACGTCGAGTTCGACAAATACATGGGCCGGCACCAGGATAAAAATTCCCGCAGAACTGAAAACGACCGCATATATTGACAAATAAAACTTGACAAGCACCACCCGTTGTGCCTATTGTAAGGAGGAAAAAGATGGACAAAAAAGCGCTTGAAGCTCTGGATGTAAAATTCCAGCTCGTCCTCGAAGAGATGTGCAACACAACCATCTCCATCAGCGCTCTCATAAAAAAGCAGGACGCTACGAACGGACTCCTTCGGGAACTCATCGACACCAACAAGCAATTCATAAGCACTCTAACGAGCTTTCTCAAAGAAGATCACAAGGTCAAGGTCGACCGAGAGAAGAACGCGCTGGAGCAGGCCAGAGATCGCATCCCCACCCCGGGTGATCTTCGCTACTAGGAGACACGGGATTGGCCACAAAAACAGAACCAAACGGTGAAGATAAGTCAGTCTACCTGTCGGAAGAAGAACGGCCGGATCACATTGAATTCATAAAACGGCAGCGCCTCTTCCACCCCGTCGTAAAAGCGTACCACGGGAAATGGAAAGAGCTGATCGCCTGGAAAGAAGGCGACCAGTTCTCGGAGTGGAACGATCAGTCGGCCACGTTGAAGCCGGTCGAGCTGAAACTCCGGAAGAAGCGGGTCGTCATCAATCTCATGAAGCCCCTCGGAGAAGCCATCGAGGGAAAAGTGAACTTCGCCTACCAGATCGCCGGGATGCCGAACTCCGGGGAGCTGGGGGACATCGAGGCGGCCGGGGTGGCGACAAGGTTCCTCTCCCACAACGACAGGGTCAACGAAGTCGAGTCGCTGATGGAGGAGATGAAGGGCGACCTGATCGACACCGGAAACGCCTGCATGGTCTGGACCTACGAGAAGGACTACTATGCCGACCTGCTGTCGACGGAGGCCGGGAAGCCCGTCCCCCGCAGGGAGAAGGCCGGAGAGGTCGTCTGCCACGTCCCGTCGATATTCAACGTCCGCCCGGACCCGACAGCCCGGTCCAGAAAGACCATGCGGTGGTTCATCGAGTTTGCCGAAGTCGAGCGGTCCAAGATCCTCGAGGCCTTCCCGGGCGTCACGAAGGAAGAGCTCGACGGCCCGCAGGAAGACAAGGGCGGCCAGGGGAGCGAGGGGAGCCAGAAGTACAGCGGACTGAACGAGGACATCTCCGAGAAAGATCTCGACGAGAACACGGACATCCTGGCCTGGTACTGGGAAGCGAAAAGCGACAAGTACCCCAAGGGCCGTCTCATCATATCGAGCTCCAGGTGCGTTCTGCACGTAGGCCCCAACCCGGCGCTGGGAGAGATCCCGGCGTTCTTCTTCAAGTACAAAAGAGTGACGAACAAGTTCTGGGGCACGGGCCCGTTCTATCACATCCAGGGGATCCAGCGGGAGTTCAACCGGGCCATCTCCATCATCTCCGAACACATCGAGGGGTGGAGAGCCAAGATGCTCATCCCCGAGGGATCTCTCACGCGCCAGGGCGCGATGACGATGGACTCCTTCGAACTGCTCGAATACGACCCGACCAGAGGGAAGCCGGAAGCGGCCAACATGCCGGAACTGTCTCCCCAGGTTATGGCCTGGAAGGACTTCCTGATGGCGGCCCTCAACACGGTCGCCAACGTTCACGAGGTCTCGTACTCGCAGCTCCCGAAGTATGCCAGCAGAGCGCCGGCTTCCCTCTTTTCGATGATGCTCGAACAGGAGAACCTGAAGATCGACCCGATGATCAAGCACATCAACAAGACCATCCGGGAGATGGCCACGTTCCGCCTCCAGCTCATGGATAGATACTACAAAACGGAGCGGATGGTCAAGGTCGTCGGCCTTAACAACCAGTCATCGATCGCCTACTTCAAGGGCGCGGACCTCAATGGAAACTTCGACGTCGTCCTGGAGATCGGGGTCAGCATGAAGCAGTCCCGGATCATCCAGCAGCGCCTGCTCCTCGAGCTCTACGACAAGAAGATCATCCAGGATCCGAACAAGTTCCTGAAGATGCTCGGAGACAACGCCATCGAAGAGGGCCTTCGCGAGGACATGATCGACGAAGCCCGGGCCAAGAAGGAAAACGCCGCCTTCATCAACGGGACGTGGGAAAAGAAGCGGGAAGACGGAGGGGTGTTCCTCTACGCTCACGACGACGACGCCGTCCATCTTTCCTGCCACACCGACCTGGCCAAGACCGAGGAAGCCCAGCGCTGGCCCACGGATCAGTGGAACGGACTGCAGGGCCACATCCTCGCCCACATGCAGAAGATGCAGATCGCCGCGATGGGATCCATGCAGGCGCAGGCCGCGGTCCAGGTCCCGGGAGCGCCCGGGGCAGCTCCTCCTCCGCCCGCCACGATGGCCGAGGGGGCCCAGGCACAGCCTGAAGTTGTTCAAGAAACCGCCGCCACGGCGGTATAAAATTTAACAGGAGGACCCCAGTATCATGACCGAACAGATCGAAGGCCAAGCTACAGAAAAGCAGCCTGTCGCCGAAGAAAAGAAGCCCGGATTCAACGAGCTTTACAGCAAGGGATGGGACGAGATCGAAGCCGACGAGGCAGCCGCGGGCGCCGGCAAGCCGGCCGAGAAGACCCCCATGCAGAAGCTCGAGTCCGACTGTCCGGACTGCCCGGGCGGAAAATTCTACAAGGTCATCAAGCACAACGGGAAGGACGTGGGGATCAAGACCGAGAAGGAATACAACGACTACGTCCAGCAGGGGTTCGATTACACCAGGAAGACCCAGGCCCTGGCGGAAGAGCGGAGGAAACTCGAATCCGAAAAAGAGGCGGGCAAGAGCGAAATGCAGAAGCTCATGGACCGCCTCGATCGGATGGAGAAAGGCTCCGTCACCAAGGCCGAAGGGGATAACGGCAAAGCCAAGCCTGCCGCGGAAACTGTCGGACAACAGCCTCAGACAGAGGCCCAGGAGTTCGAGGAGTGGGGCTTGGATCCCGAGTACGCGAGCAACTTCGAGAAGAAGCTCGTCAAGAACGCCGTCGAGATGAAGAGGGAGAACCAGGCGCTCAAGGAGCTGCAGCAGCTCTACTTCCTGAAGGAGATGACCAAGAACATCTCCGGCGCCCTGGAGGATGCCGTGAAACAATTCCCTGTCGAGGACATCCTCGACGAAAAAGGGGAGAGCGTCACGGGCCAGCAGGTCATCTCGGCGTTCAAGACCCTCGTCACGGACCCGGCGAACCAGAAGACCCCGGTGAGGGACCTGGCCAACCTGGCTGTCCGCCAAGTCCATGAAGCCCAGCAGAGAGCCAAGGGCATCGATGGATCGGTGAGCGAGGAAATGAGCCCGGCAGAATTCGCCAAGGCCCACCCGAAACTCTACGCCAGCATCTTGAAGACTGGCGGGAGAGAGGCCGTGGCGGATTTCATCGAGACGCAGGACGACCTGCCCCCTACGGTCCAGTCGCGTAAAGCGGACGTCTCGGCGATCGACAGGAATTCCAAGGGGAAACCGAAGTTCAGCGGATTGTCCGATGCCATCGACAGGGGCATGGACGATCCAGAAATCGAAGCACTATTTAACCAAGCAAGGAGATAACCATGTCAGTCGCTCAGTTGAGCACCGCGGCACTCAATAAGCTCTTCCTGGAGTTCATCAAACCCGGGCTCGAGCAGGAATTCTACATCAACACCACGATCTACAACCGCTTCAAGACGAACACCGAGGCCTGCATGGGCAAGTACGGCGTCCTGAAGCTCCTCACGGCTTCCGCGAAGTCGGCCCGGCCCTCTTCCAGCCCCACGTTCCCCTCCGCCAAGCAGAGCACCTACGACGAATTCATCATGTACATGAAGCGCGGCATGTACGCGACCCTCCAGTTCGACGGCCTCGCCGTCGCGGTCGGCAAGGGCAAGGGCGCGGTCAAGGACCTGGTCAAGGCCGAGACCGAGTCGATCATGCTCTACATCCCCCACAAGCTCAACAAGCAGTTCTGGGGCGACGGGAGCGGTCGGCTCGCCCAGCTCTACGCCTCGATCACCGGAGCCGTCACCGGCTATGTCGACGGCCCGCTCTTCGGTCAGGACTCCTCGGGCCTGACCCCCTTCTCGCGCTACATCGCGGAAGGCATGTCGGTCGACATCTACGACATGTCCGGAAACCTCGAGGCCGAAGACATCGAGATCTCCACGATCGTCGAGGGCACGACCTACGACACCCTGACCTTCGCCGAGACGATCACGGCGTCCAACAACGCCTACCTCTTCGACCACGACACCTACGCGGCGTCCGAAGCGGCCGGCGTCGGGGTCCCCATGGGACTCTACGGCATCATCAACTCCGCCAACCCGTACATCGGGATCACCGCCTCCACGGCCTTCCAGAACATCAACCGCGCCGCCAAGACCTGGGCGCAGGCGCAGGTGTTCAACATGGATCCGGCCGGCGGGACGACCAAGACGGTCATCACCTCCAAGAAGATCCTGGAGGCCGTCCAGAAGCTCGAGCGGTACGGCACCGTCAACGTCATCATCTCCAACGACTACATCTGGAGAGCCTACTACTCCATCCTCGAGGCCGACAAGACCATGCCCAACGAACCCGCGTTCTGGGGCGGCTGCGCCGGTCTGTCGTTCTACGGCGGCAAGTCCAAGCGGATCCCCATGATCTACGACGAAGACTGCCCGGACAACCGGGTGTACTTCATCGACGACAAGCGGATCCAGATCATCGCCCCCGAGAGCGGCGGGATGGACTGGCTCCCCGGAGAGTCGGGCAACATCCTCTCCCGCGTCCAGGGCAAGGACGAGTACTCCGCGAACCTTCGCTGGTACTACAACATGTCCACCAACCTGCCCAAGGCGCTGGGTGTTATCACGTACGTCAAACACGCCGAAGCGTAAGCAGGAGCCAACATGTTCGAAGCAGCAAGAACACTCTACGAGATCCTCAAAGTCAGCGCGAAACTCATCCTCGGCTCCCACGTCAGTTCGACGGACGCAGGGGCGATCTCCACAGACTACCCGGTGACGGTCCTCACCAACACCGCTGCCGCAACCAGGACCCTGAAGGGCGGACGGCAGGGCCAGGTCAAGATCATCATCTGCGTCACGCGGACGGTCGGGGACATCGTCCTGACTCCCAGCTACCTGGCCAACGGCGACACGATCACGTTCAACACATCCGGCGACGCGGTCGTTCTCATTTTCTACGCCGGTCAATGGAACATCATCGCCAACTACGGCTGTACTATCGGATAGTAGGCGGGGAGGAAGACCATGTTCGAAGCAGCGAGAGCTCTAATTCAGATCGTAAAGGTCGCCTCCAAGCTGATCCTCGGGGTGGACGCTTCCATCGTAGCGGGGGCAATCGACCCTCACGTTCCCGTGACGTTCATAACGACCGCGGGGGCCGAGGCGAGATCCCTGAAGAACGGGTCCCCCGGCGCACTCAAAATCATCGTCGACTTATCGCATGGCGGAAACTGTACCATCACGCCAACCAATTTGGCAAATGCTACTACCATCGTGCTTGGTTCGGCCGGGTGCTGCTGGATCGGCTTCATGTACCAGAACGAATGGGTGACGGTCCACACCTACGGGACGGTCACGGTCGCATGATTCACCGGGGCGGGATGGTACTCCTAATGCCACCCGCCCCATTTTCTCCACGCGCATAGGAGGCGCGAACGATGCCTTATCTCAAGACTATGTGGGATCCGTCCGGAACGAACCGTCTCCTTATCACAAGGGACGGCGCCGGACTCGAAATCAGAAACAACAGGATGGACGTCAAGGACTCGAACGGCGGGTCCAGGGTCCTCACCATTTCAGGCTCCTGCGTCGGGGTTGTCGAAAACTCGCAGGGGGCCCTCTTCGTCACCCTGGCCCGGGGGCCTGGGTACATCACCACGAGCTGGGGCGGAGCGGAAGACCTGGCCTGTCGCATTCAGGTCAGCAACTATGCTCTCCAGACCGCATCGTACGGCGGCATGCGGGCCCTGTACGTCTATGCCCGTCAGTACTCCGGCGGGAGCATGGCCAACATCTACGCTGCCCTGATCAGCGCGGACGACCGCGGGTCGGGAGCATCGGTCTCCACGATCCAGACCCTGACCGTCGCCCTGAGGGTGAACGGCATTGCCTCCGCGGTGGCCAACGTCCTCGTCGTCGAGGACAACAGCCAGGGCTCGATCACCCCGGTGACGTGCATCGGGACGGCCATGATCAGGATCCGGTCGAATCAGCCCATCGCGACGGGCATCAGAAAAACCTGTATCCACTTCGAGACCAGCGGGTCCGGATCCGGGTGGACGCACGCCTTCTCTTTCCAGACGGCCACGGGCCTCGAAGGCTTCACCGCGGTCGCGGACAAGGCTGTCAAGGGGAACATCGACGGCTACATCAAGGTCTTTGACGTGGCGACGAACCAGACGCTCTATATCGCGCTGTACGACACGGTTCCCTCGTAATCTCAACGGGGGCCCTTCGGGGCCCCCTATCTTATCTTGGAGGTTTTTATGACTGATGTAACCACGAAGAAACTGGGGATCCGGGACCGCCTTATCATCCCGAGCATTCTCCCGGGACAAGGCGGAATGGTCGCCCAGCGCGTCTGCAAGGACATCAGGAAGAAGGTCGGACTCACGCAGGACGAGATGAAACTCGTCAACATGAGAGACGTCCAGCTTCCCAACAACCAGTCTACGGTCATGTGGGACACCCACAAGACAGAGACCGTGGACGGGGTCGAGGTGAAGGTCCCGATCGCGGAGCCGATCATCGAGGTCAGCTTCACGGGGGCCGAGCTGAAGATCATCGCCGAGCAGATCAGCAAGCTGGACAAGCAGGGAAAGATCACCCCGGAGACACTCGAGACATGCGAAAAATTTCTGGATCCCCAGCCAGAACCAGATACCCCGGAAGAAACGGAGTAACGGTCCCAAGCTGGTTTGCCCGGGAGCTAAGTCTCATCGACGAAAGGTACTACGTCACCTGGGACGTTGACAACGGGTATTATCGTATCCAGCTCGACGTCTACCAGCTCGTCAATGTGGGTAAGGAGATCGTACGGATCAACCACCCGCTGACCCGGGCCGTGTTCGACGACTTCGACAGGCGCGTCCTCGACGACATGCAGAAGAGGAAGTGGATCAACCGCCACTTCCGGACGAACGACCGCTACTACAAGTGGCTCAAGGCCCAGGACGATGAGCGGAAGGCCAAGGAGCACGAGAACGCGACGGACATGATGGCCGAGGGGATCATCAAGATGGACCGCATGGAGAACACGAAGACGTTCACGTACTAGGAGGGCTTCATGGCTCTGAAGTTTCGGGTTATCCCGAAGGCCTGCAACGAGTGCGGTGTCTGCTACAAGGTCTGCTTGGACATCTCCCAGGCAATAGCCGAGGGCCCTCCATACGTCATAGACCCCGTTCTGTGCACGACCTGCAAAGAGTGCTATAACCAATGCCCGGTCCAGGCGATCGAAGAATATGAGTGGGAACCGGAACCCCCGGACCCTCCCGCCCCCGAACCCGCCGGGCCGACCTTGACCCTTGGGCTTACTCTGAAAGATTCTTAGGAGGCCAACATGGCTAACGATGTGACAGGAGACAGGATTTGGATCATGGATACGGTGGCGGTCGTCGCCGACGCCGGAGAAGAGATCATCGTCAGGAAGCTCGTCTTCGCGCCAAACGCTATCGATGACGACGTTCTCATCCAGGAGTACGGTCCGGACGCGGCCCTGAGGACGGCGATCAAGCTCAAGGCGAACCACACCGACGTCAACCTCGTGACGCTGGACTGGGGCCAGCAGGGGCGGAGGCTCAACGGGTTCAAGCTCGCCACGATCGACGGCGGAACTCTCGACGTCTATCTCGGCCTGAAGTAGGTCGCCCATGACAACGGCAGAGATCCTGGCATCGATCAGGAACCTGGTCAACGAGCAGTCCACGGACGCGGGAGCACTCCTGAGTGACGCGGGGAACCTCCTCGACTTCGCCTCAGACGCTTCGGAGCAGGTCGTGTTGGACCTCCTGCCCCACATGCCCCACATGTTCTGCGTCACGGAAGACGTGAACCTGATCGCCAACACGGGGTCATACGCGGTCACCGCGGAGTTCCTCCAGGTGTACAAGGTCGAGCGCAACGTGACGGGGAAGAGCCCGAAAGAGATCCCCATCATCGACCCGCTGAAGCACCAGTTCTACGCGAAGACCGGTGAGACGCAGGAGTATCCGTGGGGCGTGTGGTTCCAGGGAAAGACGATGTACTGCCGGCCGACCCCAAGCAAGAGCACGACGGCCTACATCAAACTCTACCTGGTCGTCCCGGAGGCCGCTGTAATGCCCGTGGCCGGGCCGACGTACATCCCCCGGATCGCCCACCGGCTCATCGTGTACTGGGGCGCCTATCTCGCTGCCACGTCGATCGGCGTCGACCCTACCCGTTACCTCGTCCTCTACCAGAAACGCCTTCAGCAGACGCTCAAGGTCTGGAGGGATCGCTACCAGCAGGAGCCGCGGTTCATTCGGGAGTCCGTCCTGGACCGCATGGTCTACGACGATCGTGAACCCTACTACTACGACACGGAGTGGCCCGACTGATGTTGCACGACGTCCCCGGGATCAAACAGCTCGCCTGGCCCGTGGCTGGAGGGGTCGACGAAGTCTCCCCAGTCACGGAACTGTCTCCGGAAGACTACCTCTACATGATGAACTGGAGGATCTCGAAGGACAACAAGCGCGTCGAGAAGAGGCTGGGCGTCGCTGACCAGTCCCTGACCCTTGGCGAGGATGCCTACAACTACGCTACCTACTACAATGCCGGCGGAGACTTCTGCCAGATCCTGGCTCTCGAGTCGAAGATCAGGAGGAAGGTTGGGTCTGGGAGCTGGACGGATATCCACACCTGGGCCAACACGCTACTCCACCCGATCACCCCGGTCATGGTTCAGGGGAAGATATTCTACGTCCACGAGCGTGACAGCCGGATGGTGCACACGGACGGGAACGATTACCAGATCGGGATCACCCTCCCGGCGACCCTTCCGACGCTCACAGCGAGCGCTGGCGGGGCGTTCGTGGCCGGGACATACCGATATGCCGTGGGATACGAGCGCGGGGGCAACTACGGCTGCGGGAGCAACCCCCTAAAGGCCCTCGTCGGGGCCGTTGCGTTCACGGGGGCCGGGCTCAACGACTGCGTTTCCGGCGGGACCTACACCGGGACGGGGAACAAGACGGTCCGAGTGCAGATCCAGGCCAACGGGACCCCCGACACGATCGAATACTCCATGGACGGTGGCGCAACATGGACGAGCACGGGGATCCCGATCACGTCCACGGTCTATCTCTCCTACGGGATCACGCTGACCTTCGCCGCCACTATTGGGCACACGATCGGGAACTACTGGGAGTTCACGGCGTCAGCCTGTTCCGTCGCCGTGGCCCTTGGGAACAAGGTGACCCTGACTTCTATCCCGGTGTCTTCGGACGCCCAAGTCACCCAGCGCAGGATCTATCGCACCACGCTGGATGGGGCAAGTTTCTACTGGCTGGCGACGATCAACGACAACACGACCACCACCTTCGTCGACAACATCCCGGACACGTCCCTCGGGGCCCTGATGGACGAGGACAGGGACGTCCTGCCATCAGGGTGCAAGTTCTCCTGCTGGTGGGACAATCGGCTTTGGGTGGCAGACGCGGACAACAACACGCTTTACTATTCGGACATCGAGCAGCCGGAAGAATTCGATACAAGTGTGCGATACATCAAGATGAGGGAGTCCGAAGCCAACGACAAGATCACTCAGATCGTGTCTTTCAAGGACAACCTCTACGTCTTTAAGGTCAACTCGATCTACTCCATCATCTCCCAAGGGAATGGGCAGTATGGGCAGTTCCTCTGCAACAAGGACTTCGGGTGCGTCGCTCCGTGGAGCATGACGAGCTGTAACAACCTGCTCATGTTCCTGTCCTACCGGGGATTCGAGCTCTACAACGGGTGCGAGTCCTACGCCAACGACTTCTCCATCAAGGTCGGGACGACGGTCAGAACGTTCGACCCGATCTATTTCGACATGATCTCCGGGATGCACGATCGCCAGTACCACGAGGTGTGGTTCTCCGTCCCAAACAGACTTAGCGGAGCTGCGGCCATCACTATCGCCTACAATTACGAGACCAATAAATGGTACTTCTATCAGTTCCACAAAACTCCATCATGTCTCGTGGAGACGAAGGATTCGACCAAGGCCCTCGTCAATTACATGGGGACAAAGGACGGATATATCTGCCTCTGCGATAGCGGTTACCAGGACGGCGGCAGCAACATCACGGCTACGCTCCGGAAGGGCTGGCTCAAGGGATCCATGACGATGCTCTGGAAGCGGATCGATGTGAACTATGAGATCCCCACCGGCATGACCCTGACCCTCAACTGTTACCGAGATTTCGACAAGGACGTGGCCAGGACGAAGGCGATGACAGGCGTGACCCTGGCGTCAACGGATCTGGAATACAGGAGGCCGATAGGAGACTTCGCCGAACTGGGTCTCAACTCCCAGTACTTCTCAATAGGAATGACGAACGCGGAAAACCTCGGAGGAAACCTGAAGGTCAACGGCATCTCCGTCTATTGCGGGCCCATCGCCCTCAAGGGGAAAAAGTTTGGAGATTGACCGTGGGCAAAATAGCTGACATCGGCGTCATCGGCGGGGACGTAGAATTCCTGCGCACGTCCAGCGTCGATAGTGGCCAGCGGTACTCCCCTCCGGCCCCGGAAGGGTCTGGATACGAAGAGGACAACCCGGTTCCGGCCAGCCTTTATCCCCAGCTCGGATCTAGTCAGGGGCTGCCCTCAGCGGCCAGGATCCCCAGCCAGAATGCCGACTTCAAGACTTCTTATTCTCCATGCGGAAAGTCGAACAGCATGGCCGGAGTGTTCCAGGCCATCAAGGACACGGAGGCGACCGGAGAGGCAGGGGTAAGCGATCACGGCCTCCTCCTGGGCCTCTTGGACGACGACCATCCGCAGTACCTTCTTCTCGCCGGGCGGACCGGCGGGCAGATAGCGTACGGAGGGATCAACAGCGGAGAGATTCTGACCCTTCGCTCGACACTGGCGACGGCAAAGGGCTACGTCTACGTTGGCCCCTCAGAACTCCTCAAGGTGAACAACGCCGTCCGGATAGAAGAGGGGTCGACCGGAGACCCCACGCTGAAGTGGTCCTTGGTCGAGAACACGAAGTTCACGATGGGGGTCGACAACAGCGACTCGGATGCTTGGCTTCTCTGTTCTGGCGATATCCTATCTTCCCTTGTAACTCCGGCGGTTACTGGAGGGATAATATACACATACGACGGAACGATATTGATTGAAGGCGGAGACAGTTATCTTAAACTCATGAGAGTTTCCGATGGTGCGTTCTTGGATGAGATTGGAGGAAGTGGAACTGGAGATGGCCAATTTAGTACCATTCGTGGAATATGTAACGATGGAACTTATGCTTATGTCGTAGAGCAGGGGAACGATAGACTTCAAAAAATACGAATATCTGATATGACTTTTGTTGCCAAGATAGGGTCACTTGGATCTGGCAATGACCAATTTAATAATCCATGGAAAATTTGTTCGGATGGGACATATTTATATATAGTTGATTCTGGCAATAGCAGGGTTGTTAAAAGACTTTGCTCAGACCTGAGTTATGATTCTAAATCTAGCGGTACATTAAATAATCCATCGAATATAGCCATAGACGGAACATACCTATTTGTTAGTCAGAATAGCGGGGCGCCCAATAGATTAGTTCTTATGAACGCAGGTGATCTTTCTTTTCTTGGCGCGATGGCCGATGATGGGCATATTGATAGTTGCACGATAACAGAAGCGATTTATAAGAATGGATATCTATGGTTATGTAATGCGAATGTACCCGGATCACTTAAAACAGTTTATAAATATCAGGTATCATTGGTGGCTCCATATTTTGCATATGTTACTCATTTTCTAGTCGGGAATAGTTTAGTTGCCGATGAGTTTTATGTAGGTTGGTCTTTTGATTTAGATGATACCCAGATATATTTATTTAATACCAGAAACTCTCCGGGAGATCCGCAGGAAATATATATTACTGACCTCTCGGGGACATTTGTACGAAGATGGGGACAGTATGGAACAGATGACATAGACTTTGTGGCCTCCATCGCTATTTCTTTAGTTGGGACTATGTCTACTCCAACCTTAACTCCTCTCCGTGGTCCGATCCTTAAGGCTGGGTTAGATCTTAGTTACTGTGATTCATACCCACTCTTTCGCGCTCGAGACGGTTTTCAACTCATGGAGGATGGGACGGTAGGGGCCACGGACTACGTTGGCCTCTACGCGCCGGCGGCGATCACGGCGTCGTATAGTTTAACATTTCCCGGGACAGGACCAGCGGCGGTAGGGCATTTTGCGATTGACTCTTCAGGAGCGATAACGTGGGGACAGAATGTAAGTCCAACGGGGTATCCTTCATTTAATCATCTTCATCTTACCGTAGTGACTGGCACAGCGCCTTTGGACATTACAAGTACGACTGTTTGTCCAAACCTTAATGCCGATCTCTTGGACGGGAGTCATGCCGTTTCCTTTGCTGCCGCATCACACACGCACAATGCCAATGAAGTCCTTATCCCAAGTGGATATGGTACTCCGACATACGACGATACACAAGATTTCTTGAACATGACTCAGGCATCGGGCCGCCTTACCGGAGGAGTCCTCTCGGCTCATGCGGGACCGGACGGGACACTCGACATCTCCGCGATGGAGGGGATGGTCCATACAGCGAACACTCTCGGCAGTCCGTTGATCTATTTCAAGAGGGCGGCAGTCACGTCCCTTGCCCTTACCGACAATGCCGTGAGTTACATTTGGTGTACATACTCGACGGCGGGCGGAGGAACGATAACCTACTCGGCAAATGCCGCACGTCCAACCGAAGACTACAACGTATTCGTCATCGGAAGGGTGTGGAGAAGTGGGAACACCGTAGAGGTCGTCAACTCTGGGCAGAATATATACAACCAATATGGACGGATGCAGGACCGGCTTTTGATGAAGTATGGGAACATGGACCATGCTTCGGGATCAATAGTTTCGGCACATGCGACTCCTTTGCAGTTGGACCTTACGGCCGGCGTCTGGTATTTCGGGAATACACAGATAACCACTTTGGCGAAGACCA
>Ga0315283_10000167_pt1 | contig 42470 bp, 69 predicted proteins | sample YL17G09_0_MG_FD_204541 | JGI IMG/M metagenome (GOLD analysis project Ga0315283, IMG submission 204541) | Sediment microbial communities from Yellowstone Lake, YNP, Wyoming, USA - YL17G09_0 | ecosystem: Environmental > Aquatic > Freshwater > Lake > Sediment | place: USA: Wyoming | collected...
ATACCACGTGGACAAGTTTAGTTTTACGATTTGTACTAAAGATTAAAAAGGGTGGCTGACCAGATTCGGACTGGCAATCTCCAGGGTCACAACCTGGCGGCTTTCTTAGGGTAGTCCAGTGGATGATCCTATCAGACGAGTTATAGAACCGAACGCACCATGAGCATAACCATAAGATGTATCGTATGGTGCGTTAACAATAACATCATCGTACCCGTCTAGATCATTATCAAATACAAGCAGATTCTTTCCCCATCCATAATATGAACCAAATGGCGCAACATGTGAGCTAGCCCATGAAGACTCGGCGTGACTTGGGGACGATGGGAAGCCTGTAGCGCTTCCATAAAATGCTAGTACATACTCACAAGCCAATGGATTAGCATCAGCATCCCTCCACGAGTAAGTGCTTCCAAGTATAAGATCATCTCCTGCCGATCCTCCGTAATCTCCATTAACGTCTCCGTGGTCCATAGCTGTCCCAACCGCCTTATAGCTACTAGAATTTGTATACGACCAGATATTTGACCATGCACTTCCGGACCATTCATATACATATACTTTTCCTGCGGGCGGGACGCCGTATGCTGCTCCATACGTAATATTGCCTATGGCTATCTCTTGCTTGCTGTCATGGTCAGAGTCCAGCATTCCTGCCATGGTATACCCGAAGGTACCATTACTTGCATCTGGGTCATCGATGTATCCGTTGGGCACTTTATCACCATTAATGTTCACAGATCCCCAATAGTATGCAACCGCATCTACGCTGCCATGTTTTTGCGCTATAAACCAGTCTCCATACGCATCGCCATTTACACTTTTTGTTATAAGAACCTTTCCTTGATTTACTGCGTTAGTGTACCATGTTCTTGTAGGATTTAATCCAGTGCTACTGCCTAAATATAACTCGACAAGGCTACTACTAAGTCTAGGCGCACTACCTATTAAAATATCCATATAACTATCACCGTTTACATAGCCTGAACTCATGGTAGTTCCATAGACAATATTATTTCCGTCACCAGACTTATCCACGGTCCAATCTGGCGTGTCATCGAGTAGCCCATTTACACCGCGCCAGCTATAAACTTTTTCTATGTCTGTACCATTGGTACAATCATTCCATGTTGTTCCTGGCGCAGAAACTACTAAGTCTATGTAACTGTCATTATCATAATTTCCTAGGTTTACTTGTGCTCCAAATTGACTGCACGCTTCACCTGTTTTACTATACTTAATGTATGGTTTTAGCCCAGTTGTTTGATTATACTCGAATATGTATACTTTTCCTACTATTCTGTCTGTCGTATTGTAGTTTGGCGCGCCAACGGCCAAATAACCGGATGTACCTATAGTCATATTGGACATAGAAATGCCAAAACTGTCATTTTCTGCAGTGCCCGGATCTAGATACGGCGTATGTGAGCACGGATTTGTCCAGGACATTGCCCACAAGTCATCCTCATTATTACCGTATACGGTAAATACATACTTAACATCACCAACTTCATTACCTCCAGTGCTATTTGCACCAACTACGCACATATCGTAAGCTTCTGTTGCAGCGTGCCTGTTACAACGTAGAGAATACCCACTACGAGAATGATATTGTGTATTTGTTGTTGTAAGAGAGTGCCAACCATCAGTACTAATTCCACCGCTTCCGCCCTTATAACCAATAAACGCACCACGATCATTAGTTGCACTGTGATAATATGGAATCCCTATTACTACGTCTGGATAACCGTCTGTAAAAATATCTGCGCCGCCAGCTACGGCGTACCCAAACCTAGCGCCATTTTGATCAAATGGATACGCCCCACGTACAGATGGTAGTATATCTGTTGCTTTTGAAAATCCAGAAGAACAAGTACTAGTCCCATAAATAATACTTGCACTACCACCATCTGTATATGTAACTAAGTTTCTAGTAAAATCATAGTCTGGGCTTCCTGCTACAATATCACCATAGCTATCACCCGCCCCAGTAATTTTTCCAGCGTATGCGACTGACCAGCCAAAGTGCGCACCGGCCTGTACTGATGCTGCAGCAATAGTAGCCGTTGGGCTAGATGGTAACCCTGTAGATGTTCCTCTAAACACCCACAAGTTACCTGCGTCTTCGTATGCACTAGGATCGTTATAAGGATTTCCTACAACCAAGGCACTATAAGTAGTATCACAGAGATAATCGACATCCGCTACGGCCCAGCCTACTTTATTAGTATTTGTTGTTCCCAGATAGCTCCATTGGGTGCTTGGCCCTGATGTACTTCCATAGAATACATCAATCCGACCGCGGTCTAAGTTGCTAATGTCATAATCCCAATATGGAGAACCTACAGCCAAATCCGCGTAAGAATCATTATTAAGTTTTCTAGCTAGATCCACCGTATATCCAAACTGCCCCCCATTTACGCTCGGATCCACAGCCAGTTTGGAAGAATTCTTTATACCGGTGGATGATCCAAAATATACATACACTCTTCCCTTGTTGCTAGAATAGCCTGGAGCGCCAACAGCGATGTCGTTGTAGCTATCTCCGTTGGTATTCTTAATTGATGACAGTGAAAATCCAAAGTTCAAATCATCTTGCTGTACTGGACTATCTAGTGCATAAGGCGGATACGGGTACCCAGGGTAGTCACCAGTAGCGTACTTTGACATGTAGACATAGATGCGCCCAACATTCTGATACCCCCCGGTACTCCAATGCGGATTCGAAACTACAAAGTCTGAATATCCATCATTATTCAAATCGCCTATAGAAACAGCCTTACCCCACAGATCATGTTGATAACACTCTGGCTCGTGCATGTGCCAGTCTGGATCAATAAAAATGGGGAACTGCGCGCCCTTCGTATTAACAATTATATTCATTTCGGTTCCAGAAATATCGAACCGTGCCGTTAATGGTTTATTGTTAGTATCCCACGCTTTTAGCGTTGATACGGTCAAGGTATGATTTCCATTAGAAAATACAAGATTATTATCTGGGCCAGTTTCAATGGGTAAATCTGAAGACATGGTTAACTTTAGATCTTCCTTAGCTGTGTATACCGTGAAAAATTGGCTAATCCCAGTGCTGTTGTTTATAAAGCACTCTGTTATAGTCTCTCCAACATAACATAATGTATTTTCAAAAATGTCTACAGATGTAGGATTAATCGTATGTGCCTTTACGTGTATGATAGATCCATTTGTAGTTTGCTTATTTACTATATCTTCTAGTTTGGTTGTGGGCGTACCAAAATATACATCTCCTGTAGTGGTGAAAAACGCCCTTCCTGCATCGTTGTTCATAACATGAATACCAGTACCCGCGTCGAAGAAGACTTGGAGGGCATCTTTTATAATATAGTCCTGTACTTCTTGTGGTATTCCTTGAGCAGGGGATTCTTTACCCTGTGCAAGTATACTAATAAGGCTTACTACAATGAGAAAGAATAGGGTTCGCATACTGCCTCCTTGAAAGAAAGTTGGTAGTATGGTACCCGCGAATCTTGGGGGGATTAAATTTCTGTATTGGGATGCTAAGAGCGAAATGGCTCCACGTGGACAAGTTTAGTTTTACGATTTGTACTAAAGATTAAAAAGGGTGGCTGACCAGATTCGGACTGGCAATCTCCAGGGTCACAACCTGGCGGCTTAACCGTTCGCCCACAGCCACCATGCGTTCTAGAAATTTATTATGATGATGGTCAGTGTCCATGTGTTCCTCCAAGTTATAGTTTAGTTACGACTCCATCCGGGATCGAACCGGAATTTACACCTTGAAAGGGTGCCGACCTACCGTTAGTCGATGGAGTCAAATTCAAATCCTTTACAAAGGTCTTCCAAAGTTCCATGATAACCATTGCGACATATGTTGAGTTCTTTCCGCGTATATATTGATGGCATACACCTATGTAACGCCTTCCTTTTCGGCGCGTGCCAATTCTACCATGTTTGTTTCCATATGTTCTGTATCCATTTCTGTACACCTTGGTTATTTTAACATCTAACAATTCCTCCCATGACTTTATGCATTTGTTGCGCTCTTTCCACTTAGTATCGTTTATCATTAGCTTATATACTATGGTCATCTCTGGAAAATTTTCCATAAAAAACTTCCGCATGAATAATATCATATTTGGATCTTGGTTGCAAAACATCGTACTAGAATTTCTTTTAGATCCCTCTGCCATATACCACGAAATACCTGCTGTGAACATAGGATCTTCTAAATGTTCGATCAATCTGCTTACATTATCCAAAATATAATTGTTTCTGTTTCTATCCCTGTATTCCTTTGCCATGGATACGCCTAATTTCCACGTGGCGTTTGTTCTTTTTATTGGTTCTGTTAATCCACATTGTGTACACCAATAACTTATTGTTCCTTTAGAAAAACCAAGCTCATCATGTATCTCTTTGTAGCTTTTTCCCAATCTACGCATTTCTACTATTCTGCTTCTTGCCTCACCGGGAAGCAATCTACGCTGCGCGATCTTGTTTCTACGGGTTGTTTCTTTTATGTGTGCCTCCACAGAATCTATATGTATATCCTTAACCCACCGGCGCACAGTACGATGATCTGCATGCACTCGTTTAGCTATACTCTGAAATGATTCTCCGAGCTTCCTTAATTCTGTAGCATCTGCAATTCTAGGATCCACTAGAACCTCCGATCCTAGGTGCATTATACCATATCCGCAGTTCGATTGTCAAAGATCTTCGATTAATACGGGCTCGGAGTGAATCGAACACTCATAGGCAGGTTAACAGCCTGCTGCATCTACCATTGAGCTACGAGCCCACAATTCTTAAAATGCTCCTCCGTCAAACCTTCTCCCATAAGACCGTTCTCCACATGTATAAATTTCCTCTCTGGAATATAATCCACAATATCTCCAACATCATCATCAATCACCAGATAGTCACTCCACTTCTTTCTGTGGTCGAGCAACCAAGACCATATTTCCAATCCACGAATACCTTTCTCGTCGCGTGGTGTTAGTCCAATTACTTTGCATTTCACTCCATTCCTACCCAGAATCTTCTGCATTGAAGATACCGTCTCTCCAAGCCGCCATGCAGAAGAGACAACTACCTTGGCCTTCGTTCTCTTAATGAGCCTATTGAGCACCGCAATGGCCTCTTCATCGAATGCCTCGCGCAGCTTAGTTGATGCGCCGATCTTACCCAATTCCCTTGCCGCAAGCATAGAGCGCTGGGTAACAAGCACGCCATCGATGTCCAAAAATATTACGCGCATTCTGTAATCTTCCGTACCATTGACTCCATGCGCTTCACAAATAAGGCATACACCGCCTTTATCATTGCTGGGTGTGGCGCGTTTGTCCCATTTCTCCAACGTTTCACCGTAGACAAGCTCGTACCAAATGCTCTAGCAATAGTGCTATCTTGCAATTGCAATACCTCCTGCGCCTCTACAAGAATTGCACGAAATGGCTTGTCGTCATTCGGATCCGCTTTCTCTAGTTTATAACCTAAATTTATAAGTAACTGTGCGTCAGTCATTATCATTTCCTTTATACAGGCCAGTAAGGACTCGAACCCTAATTGCCGGCTTTGGAGGCCGGGGGCTTACCAATTAACCGACTGGCCCAAGATAAACAATGGACCGTCGTTACGCCAAGGACCGTTCATCTTGTTTCTCCTTATGATATGCCGGGACCAGGAATTGAACCTGGAAATTCGGATTTTCAATCCGATGCTTTACCATTTAGGCTATCCCAGCGCTAATTCCTTATCGACATCAACTTTGTACGTTCTCCGCGCTCGTCTGCGAAAACACTTCTTGATTTTTGCTATGCGCCCCCGCTTCCAGCAATAAACTTTCCTCCACCTTGAAAATACATCAAACTCCTCCTCATTGATCTTTTCCTTGTGTCCCATCATTGGTTTTTCCACCTTGTGGCATTCCTGTTTTTAGTTCCTTTAGAAATAATCCCGCCAGATGGTCCCCAGGCATCGCAGCCTTCTGAAAATCTTTTTACATCCTTTCGTTTGAGATACATGGTTGTCGGTAACACTATGCCATATCTATGTGCTATCCTACGAACTAAACACTGCTCTACACTAAATCTCTCGGCCAAAATCATAGCCGGTTGAGGATCTTTACGCATTACCTCAACCATTCTGTCCTCTAATTGTTTTCTCCACTCTTTTCTCATATCCTATACGACGCGTGGGAGAGTTGAACTCCCGCTGCCGGATTGAGGGTCCGGGGTTCTACCACTAAACTAACGCGTCATCCTCCTACAGGGGCACTAGGACTCGAACCTAGAATACGGAGCTTCAAAGACTCCTGACCTGGCCATTTGGTCTATGCCCCTATTAATTATACAGGGGAGGAAGGATTCGAACCCTCGACATCCACAGTCAGAGTGTGGCGTTCTTCCATCTGAACTACTCCCCTATGTTTAACATTCTTCCTGAAAAAGTTGCTCTTTGCCAACTGTAGCTCATGTGCTCTCCCAAATAAATGAGGTGGCAGGATTGGGGACCTGCAGCGCCCGACCTTACTCCGCTCGCGTCGGTATCGGTCTGTTGGACGACCACCATGCCGATGGCTTGCCCCAGTTCTCCATTTACGGTCGATTTGGAGACGTTCTGGCAGCACCTCAAATCAATAATACCTTACACTTACAAAATGGGGAGCGAGGGAATCGAACCCGTCTTGGCCACAAGGACGCAGGATTTACAGTCCTACCCGTCTCCATAACGGTCTAGCTCCCCGTACGATCCCAGCGGGATTTGAACCCGCGATCTTCGCCGTGACAGGGCGACGGGGACAGCCAGACTCCCCTATGGGACCATTGGCGGAGGGAGAGGGATTTGAACCCCCGGGACTGTTACGCCCACTGGTTTTCAGGACCAGAACCATCGGCCAGACTCGGTCATCCCTCCGTATTTTCCTATTTGTATTTCAAAGAGCTTTTAAACTACAACGGCGAACCGCTTTTCGCGATCCGCCGCTGTTTTATACTTGAGAGCTTATACGCAGCGTTGGATCGCGTTTACAGGGAATCCTCGTCCCAATTATATTGGGATTCGAAGAAAAACTGTGAGCGATGCTGCATCATAAAAGCTCCTGGGTTATCAAGTGGGCCATTTTAGGTTTGGCCCAAAACCGTCACCAAAGCACAGAAGGAGCAACTTGTCACTGTGCCACTACATTATACTCATGAATGCGAGGATGTCAAGAAAAATTTCGATTTTTTATTTTCACGTGTAAGTACAAGAATGGCAACGAGTTTACCAGAACATGATACCAACGTAATCAACTTGACAAACTAACGAGTCGTACACATAAGTATAATGTCAGCGTAGCAGTGAAATAGTGCTGCTGTGAAAGGAGCACTACTACAATGATCAGAAGGGGAATCATCGTACGGGTTCTAGTGGCACCCGGTAGAAAAGCACGAAGAGCAAGTGTGACCACCGGAGTAGCGCTAACTAACTCGTTTAAGAGAAATGGTATTAGTGTATGTCCGGTTGGCTTCTTTTCTAGAACATACGGAGGATGGGTGCAACTATTACTGACACAGGATTTAGCAATTACCACAGCCACGGACAAAAATGCTGTGCGCGGCCCCCTACCACGGAGCTATCGTCCTGAGTATAGAATATGGACGAACATGCGGCGGCGCTGTTCCGATCCAAGAAATCAGGGATTCTATTTGTACAAAAACAGGGTTGCTGTGTGCGCTCCCTGGGAGAATAGCTTTGATCAGTTCTTTAAAGACATGGGACCGCGCCCATCACCTAAACACTCTCTCGACCGCATCAACAACGAGGGCAACTATGCGCCTGGAAATGTCAGGTGGGCAACACCGAAGGAGCAGGCAAGAAACACATCTAAAACTAGATTTATTACAGCGTGCGGTAAGACTAAAGCGCTAACCGCGTGGGCTGAAGAACTTGGAATATCGCCGCAGTCCATAAAGTATAGAATCGACAAAGGTGGTTGGGACTTAGAGGCAGCAGTTACACGACCGAAGGACAAGTCTCATCCCTACAAAGACAGCCTGCAGTCCAAGCGTAAGCGCGGGTCAAATCACTTCCTAGCTAAATTAGACGATGCCAAAGTGTTAGAAATACGGAAAGCGTTTAGAGCGGGAGAGACACAAGCAGCACTGGCCAAACAGTTTTCTGTAGCTTACGGAACGATTGCATACGTTGTACACGGTAAAACATGGAAGCACCTGCTCCCCAAAACCAAGGAGTAAACTATGCGCATCCACGCAATAATTGTAGATCCACAAAATGACTTTTGTGACCCGAAAGGCACCCTATTCGTAACCGGTGGGGACAAGGACATGTCCAGGGTTGCCCAGATGATCAACCGGATTGGGCCAAAGCTGGACGACATCCACGTGACCCTAGATTCGCACCGGCTGATTGACATCAGCCATCCCAAGTGGTGGAAGCGTGTCGGTGATGGCATGCCGCCCGCCCCGTTCACGATCCTCGGACTAGACGGGAAGCGAATCGTCAAGATCGATTTCTCCGGTGGTTCCCCGGTTCCCACATCCGAAGAGTACACGACATACCTTCCGTCCTTCCTGAACCGCTCCAGAGAGTACCTGAAGCTCCTGGCGGACACCAAGCGGTATCCCCACTGCATCTGGCCACCCCACTGCCTGATCGGCACCTGGGGGCACAACGTGTACCCGGAACTGGCCGATGCTCTCCGCAAGTGGGAGGATGCGCAGTTTGCCATGACGGATTACGTCACCAAGGGAAGTAATCCCTGGACAGAGCACTTCAGCGGGATCAAGGCCGAGGTCCCCGATCCGTCCGATCCGACTACCCAGGTCAATTCCGGCTTGATCAAGACGCTGGAAGAGGCGGACATCGTCGTTGTGTCCGGCGAGGCGCTGAGCCATTGCGTGGCCAACACCGTCCGCGACACCGGTGCCTGCTTCAGCGATCCTAAGTACATCGAGAAGATCGTGCTGCTCACCGATGCAACGTCCAACGTCCCGGGCTTCGACAACTTCGGAAAGGACTTCTTGGACGAAATGACCAAGAAGGGGATGCAGACCAACACAACCACCAAGTTCCTGAAGTAAGGAAGGAGATCTGCCATGCCTAAGCTCGCGAACACGAACATGGAGAATCACCAGATCGGTGGTTCCAATTTCAAGTTTTCCGCCACGCGAATCGAGGATCTCGGAGCTAGCGAGTACACCCTTGGGGTGATCGTTGTGGACGTCTCCGGATCGGTGGAGCCCTATAGAAAGGAAATCGAGGGGGCACTGAAGGAAGTTGTCAAGGCTTGTCGCAGGAGCCCGCGCGCCGACAACATGATGCTCCGCGTTGTGCTGTTCGATCACAAAATTACGGAGCTACATGGGTTCCGCCCACTGCCCGATTGCAACGAGGCGGACTACGACGGCTGCGTTCCGGCTGGTGGAAACACCGCGCTATACGATGCCGCGTATAGCTCGATCAAGTCTGCAATCGACTACGGCAAGAAGTTGACCGAGAAGGACTTCGATTGCAACGCTGCCGTGTTTGTTATCACGGACGGGCAGGACAACAGTTCCACGAGCACCTGTAGCATGGTGGCCGAGGCCCTGAAGAAGGCGCGGTCCTCTGAGGCACTGGAGTCGATCATGCCGGTGTTGATCGGAGTTTCAACCGACCCAGGCCTGGATCAGTACTTGACTATGTTCAAGGATGAGGCAGGTTTCCAGCAGTACGTCAGCATCGGTCAGGCAAACGAAAAGTCCCTGGCCAAGTTGGGTGGTTTCATTAGCAAGTCGATCAGTTCTCAGTCGCAAGCTTTGGGCACTGGAGGCGCGTCACAATCTCTTGTATTCTGAGGACTTAGATGCACGCCAACGCCTTCTTCACCATAGGCAAGATCCACATAGTCTGCGACGATTATGCTACGGCGGGACACGTAGCTAATAGTGTCACAGATAAACGAATGGCGTATGCCGTCGTATCCGATGGCTGCTCATCATCTGCCAATAGTGATTTCGGTGCGAGACTGCTTACAGTGTCCGCTGTCCACCATCTCTCCCACCCATTCTTTAGCAAAGCACTAATGTACAACATGATACTTTCAGCAGAAGATATGCTGAAAGCCATGCCAAGCTCGTTCCTAGGTCCGAGTGTCCTAGACGCAACACTAATGCTTGCTCGGCAAGAGGAGTCTGATAAAGTAAGGACAATAATAAACGGGGATGGTTTTGTCCTGGCACGTAGGAGAGATGGGATTGTGGAATGTTACAACGTAGACTTCGAGAATATGCCACCATATCTTTCCTACATAATATATAAAGAGAAAGGTGAAACGTACAGGCGGCATATCTGCGATTTCAACAAAGCAAAAATTGTTCATAAGAGAGAGTTTCTGGACGGGAACACTATTACAGACACAAACGAAAGTGTCTGGTTAGCCGAGAAAGAACGTGAAGATCAAGACCCATTGTTTTCATGGTCATTGGACGAGTGGGAATTCCGCGCAGCAACCCATGACCTGATTATTCTGGCAACCGATGGGATAAACACTTTCAATAATGCGGATGGAAACCCTGTACCGATTGGTTCTGTAATCAAGGAGCTTACTAACATAAAGACATTCAATGGAGAGTTTATGGTTAGACGCATGAAGAGCTTCTTGAACAAATTCTGTACAACGAATGGTTGGCAACACTATGATGATATAGGAGTTGCAGCTATACATTTGGACATGTAAATGAAAGTTTACATCAAGGGAACCAATCAAACAGTAGACCTGACACAGAAGAATTACGCTGGGGGAGGCGGAGAGGGCGATGTTTATGTTATTGGCTCTGTCGCATACAAGGTCTACAACAAGTCTGCCAAAATGATTCCAGTAGGCAAGATCCACGAACTATCCGTTATCACAGATCCGATTGTAATAAAACCAGATCACATCCTGTTAGATGGAAGAAGCAAACCGATTGGGTATACCATGCGTTTTGTCAAAGACGCACTGGCACTCTGTCAGTTGTTCCCAAGATCGTTCAGGGACAGAAACAAGATCACAGGACCGATGATCGTAGATCTAGTGCATAAATTTCAAGACGGTGTAAAACACGTGCATGACGCGCAGATCCTTATTGTAGATCTCAACGAAATGAATTTCTTGGCCAACAAGAAGTTCAATGACCTGTATTTTATAGATACAGATTCGTATCAAACAAAGAGCTATCCGGCCACCGCAATAATGCCATCCATCCGCGATTGGAAAACACCACTAGGAAAGTTCAACGAAAACTCCGACTGGTTTTCCTTTGGAATTGTTTCCTTTCAGATGTTCGTCGGTATACATCCATTCAAAGGAAAACATCCTGATGTGCACGGATTTGAAGATCGGATGAAGGCAAACATCAGTATTTACAACAAGGATGTCAGTGTTCCTGCGGCGGCATACCCGTTGAGCGTAATTCCGAAAGAATACAATAATTGGTACAAGTCTGTTTTCGAAAAGGGCGAGCGCTGCCCACCACCAGATAAATTCGGTGTGGTCTTGGTTGCTGCACCAGTGATAAAGACATTGGTAGGATCCAAGTTGATCAGCATCGAGGAGCTTGGAGATTATCAGGATGACGTTCTTCGTGTATGCGGTAATTCCAAAAACCTAACTGTTGTTACCGCTAGTGGTGTATGGTTCAACACACGGAAGGTTATGGATGTTACAAAAAAAGTAACCGGCATAGGGTTTAGCACGAACAGCAATGTACCGGTGCTTTTCACTGGTGGAGAACGCGGCGATATTTCAGAACTAACAAATCTTAATACACGGGACAAATTACCGTTTGGTGTGCAATCATTCGGGGTAGAATCCTATGACGGTCGTACGTACATGAAACTGTTAGATCACATCTATGAGGTTGTTCTACTCAGCGCTGGAAAACAGGTAATAGCGAGTGCAACAGAGGCCGCACAGGTGCTAGAGCATGCCACTACCCTGTATCCAGGTGTCGCCATCCAGAAGCTTCTGGGAGCCACGTACACCTCTCTGTTCATTGCATCTGGGATGTCTAGGCAGATCCAAATCAAAGAATTGGACGGTTATCGTATTCTAGACGCTAAGTTTGACAATGGTGTACTTATGGTTATTGGAGAGAAGAAAGGAAAATACGACAGATTGGTTTTCCGAATTGACCAGGATGGAACGTATGATGTGCGTGTCATTGCAGATATTGCAACAACTGGGTTAAACTTTGTGGCGCTTGATTCTGGTGTTTGCGTAAGTATCAACGAAGAAGGGCACCTTGAATTGTTCAGCAATAAAAAGGGATCATCGTCAATAAAGGTAATTAAAGACAATGCAATCAGCGGGGACATGCTTATAGGTGAGTGTAGAGACTGTGTAGTTGTCGCCTACAAGCACAAAGTATACAAGTTGTCAATGAATCCCTAATTGACCTTCCAAACTTTTCTAGCTAGCTCATTTATCTGGCGCTTTGTAAACTTGATACGATCCTTCTTAGGTTTTGTGCAATGTCTTACCACGTTGGGATATTCTGGATCCGGTATAAACCTTCCCTTGAGTAGATACTTCATAGCACTAACGACAGCATTTTTTACTTCTGTCTTGCGCTTGCGGTAATCCCGGAATACCCGTTCCAGCATCTCTCCAGCAAGTTCATCGTCGGAATAATCCAGGTAGTGTATCAACGCCATAAGCGTTCTTCCTGGGAGTAGTTCCAAAGAATTGTAAATAGGATCTTTTCTAGTCGGTGTTGTAGTAATTGAACTTCTACGTTGTCTTCTTCTGGTTCTCATACGTGTAATATACTACGTTACATACAAAATTCTGGCTAGCCGAGCGGCCAATATGAGATAATGATTGCTACGAATGGCTCTGCCCTTTACAGCCTCTGGGTCGTACCACTTCATTTCCTGCTCTTTCCGAATGCTGCCCTTCGGGTGTCCCAATATTTTCTCAAGCTCCTTGTCCCATTCTTCCGCAGCGGAACCTCCAGCAGATAGTTCATCTAGTATAGCCGCACCTTGGCCCCTTGGGACATCTAGAAGGTGATCTGCCATTGTGCCAAAATGATGGGCTGTAGTTAGTCCGTATTGGAAGGTGCGAACCCGTTGATCGAGATCCCCAGTACTCTCTGCCTTTAATATCTCCAGGGCATCTTGTATATCCTCTATGTTTCCTCTTAGGCTTTTACCATTTTCAACTTTACCACTTGGGGCATCAAAAAGGTCAAGGTAGGCCTCATAGCCAGCCTCTATAAGTTCGTTTAAGTGCGGATAAATCTGATTTGTAAAGTTAACTTTTAGATTTTCAACATCGTATACGTCCTTCAGCCAATCCTCTCCGGACCATCCGAAATCGTTGATCATCCAAATCTTTAGTTCTTCAAATAGCCGGTACTCTTCTATCATATCTTTAGCTGCAAGTTCATAAGAAGTTTCTTGCCGAGTGGCTAGTTCTGCAAGCATGGCATTCTTAGCTTCTTCTGGAAGTTTATTGGCATAGCCCTCTATAAATTGTTCACCGTAAGATTCCATAAGGGATTCTGCATCTTCGGCCTCAATCATTCCTTGGGAACCGCCCAACTCTTTTGCCACAATCTCGTATAATCCGGGTTCATAGGCGACACCAAATCTGTCAAGCGCCTGTAAAACAGTCACGACCTGTTCTTCGGGATCTCCACCGGACAACTCTTCCGAATCAGTAAGCAGAGTGTCCGTCCAACCCTTTTGCGAGTGCCGTACCAACCAATCTTCGTAGGTGCTTATTAATTCCTCCAGCCCCTTGTCTACGTATTCTGAAAGTTCCCCCTCTATTTTATATTTAGCATTGTAGGCAGGTTCTTCTAGCCATCCCAACACGTCTTCGTCGTAATTTATCCAACCATATTTATATGTAAGCTCATAGATTTTCTCAAGAACTTCACGATCTAACGACGCATATATATGCATAGCAGTGCCTCCATGACCACACGCAGATTGTACACTGGCTATGCAGAGGAATTAAAATAACGTATGCTAGCAGGTAAAGTATTGATTCTTTTCGAATACTTCGGTGGAAAGCTCTTCTATAATGAAGTCGATCCTGTTTATCTTTTTCTGCAGGGCGGGAGTCTTCTTGTTCTTTAGCAATGTCTCCTTAGCCAAAGAAAACAAGAAGACGGCCAAGTTGGCGTCAAAACCATTATCTATTTCAGTGCGTGTTAGAATAACTTATCCCACCTTTTCCATGTATTCGTGAGGGTTGTCTGCACACATGTCTAGCATGTTGTGTATGTCGTTTTTATCAAATCCGCATTGTGCAAGACCCTCCATTACCCCATCTGCCTTAACGATTCCCTTCCAGCGCCGCGTACAGTCATCCTCCTCTGTGTCTATATGATATCGCTCTTTGTTTGCCGCCGCAATACGCATGCATGGAAGAGAATCCATTTCAAGCAGCATTTGCCGCATTATCTCATTCGTAGTAGTGGCTGCTGTATGTACAACCTTCACAGGTTTACCGTCGATGATCGTGATTTCTTCAATCTTCTTTTTTTCTTTTGCAAACACTTCTAGCACACCGGGACTTTTGAATTTTGCATAGTAGTCTTTTGCATCAAATGTTAGCATCCGCTTCTCCGCATCTACATTCTCAAGCTTATTGTAATAGCAGGTTAAACTATTGTCAACCTATTATTTTTGCCTGAGAATGCGCTGGTGCTTAATCCTGGGGAGCGTTGCGCGCCATGGAGAGCATGATCTTCTTGGCCGCATGCAGCGCGTGGTGCGGAAGCGCGAAGTACAGAACCGGACCACCCTCCACAATGGTGGAGCCATAGCCACGGAAGCATTGGGCGCTTCCGTTGAACATCTTGCGAACCTCGTTGCTGATCTCCTTCGGGCTCTCCGCGCACACTGAGAAGTCCTGGGCGCGCTTGATGTGCGTGTTGTGAATCCTGGCGTGCACATCCTGCCCGGTGAAGGACAGACGCTGCTGGGCCATTTCACCGACCACCGTTTCGATTGCTTGTGCAGTTAATTGGGTACACATAACTTTCTCCTTTCGTTTGCGGTTAGTTAACCTGTTACCATTATAAGCACTGCCACTAGTTTGTCAACCACCTATTATCGACACAGTCTGTGTTACAGGCCTTTTTACAAACTCAAATATGCAGCCAGTTTTTGTTTGCTTGGTCTTCCTGTTAGCTATATCCAAAATTGACACCTGTGAAATGCCTATCCCAAAAGTTTTCAAATATATTGATAGTGGACGCGCACCATCAATACACACAAAAGATCTACCATCAGGTAATACTGCTTTTATAGATTTTACTCTAGGATCCTGCCTACCCTTTCGATCTCTATTTTTGGCTGTGTGCACAAGTGATAACTTCCGCCCTTTGTGTGCTAGTCCGATACGTAAACGATGCAGGGCACTCTTCGGGACACCGGCAAGTTTGCCTTTGTTACTCTCACTAATCAGTCGCTTTGTCTCGGTGGAATGATGCTTTCCATAGAACGGATTGTCTTCTCCAACCATCTTTCCTTTGCGCTGCTGCGACAGAAGCCGCTTAGTTTTTGCAGAGTGGTGTTTACCTTTGAAGGCATTATTAGTTAGCGAACGAATCCGTGCAGCCGCGCGCAGTTTAGTGCGCCATTCTTTGGTGAAAACTGCCTTATGGCCATAGGTCCCTTCACCACCGTCTGTCAGGTTGTACAGCTTAACACCCGCGTCCCTGAATTCCTTTATCCACACTATTTCATCCTTATCCGCTTCCTCTAGCGTCCCGGCAAAGTCCAATAAGGCATACTTTAGTTTATACCCTTCCGCACGCTCCATCTTTCGAAGTTTACGATACACCGGATACCTAGTATATCGTTTTGATTTAACTGTAATGTATCGGTGTTCTTGCATCCGGCGTTTCAGATTAGACGTTTTTCCCACATAGAAAGGAACATTGGAAACAGTAAGCAACGCGTAGATGTAAAATTTGTTATTCACTGATCTCAACCAAAAGATGGATGGTACACTGGGCCTCATCATATACGATGTACTCATTGTTTCTAAGGTCCGCACCACCTTCGGCAAACAATGAGTCGTACGGACCACGCTTACGGATCGTAGTCTTGTTAAGGTCATAGCACCAGGGCTCATGATTTTTAATTTTTAGGAAATTACCCAAGTGAACATTATATAGAGACAAGAAACCTTTACGAGAATTGCCACGCGCCCAGTAAGATCCTTGCAGGGAACAGTACCCTATAGATTTCCTTGCTAAGTCCGCAAAATATAAGCCTTTTCCGAACATGGCTCCACTGATTACAGCATTGGTTGGGCGTAGAACCAAACCGTTCTCAATGATTGACCACCAGTTCTCATTGCGGCTGCCATGCCAGAATGACATTACAGTCTTATTCCCCGCTACGACTACATTCTTGGTAAACTTATCCTGCGTCCGCTTGTTAACTACCCTGAACGCCCTTCGGAATTGGTGCGCGTTTGGACCCAAATGCTTCTTAATTAATGCGATGTCATTCGCATTTACTTCCGCGATCTCAATGCCCATAGCGTCGATGAGGGTCTTACTATTAGAAGAAGTATTGTTTTGCTGGACCGAAGCAATCTTAGCCTGTCCCTGCATGACATCAAGTGCAGCTTGTTCATTAGCAATAAGCTTATCTGCTTGTTCAATATCACCATGCGTGCGGAATGTTACTAACTCTAACAGATGATCTTTTACCTTTCGCATCCTGCGTGGAATCACTCTGTATATTTCTAGAAGTTTCTCATTGACAGGTTTTACTGATTTACCGATACCAATTAATGACATCAGATCATTCATATGGTTTTGGGCCACATCAACCATCTGTGGGGTAACTTTTTCTGCACTAATAGTATAGTTAGCACTTACAGATTTGTTAGCATACCCCTGCAATTCCTGAACGATCTGTGCAATTGACGCATTACCAATCGTAGTAAAACTCGTTTTTGTAGTACTGACTGCTCTCAAAGCGGTAACGTCTTGATAGCCCTTTTTCAGTTTAGACTTTAGCAGCGTATCCCAATTCTTGGTTCCTGCTGGGTAGTTTGTGGTGGTGCTCGTAACATCTACACGCCCCCATACCGAGGTGATCGATCCATCAGCGTTCTCCGTCATATCATAGAATTTATTATGATCCCCGAGATCATCCGTCCCAGCGGGCTCAACAAAGATCAGTTTTGCAACGCGACTCATATTATTTCCCCTTTTTGTCATTATCGACTACTAGTGACAAAAATGATTCCGGTTTGCTCTGGACTGTATCTGCTGGACCGCACAGGTTCAATGCAATCTTTTCGGCGTCAGTCATTGTAATCATAATGAAGCGTCCGGCCTTATACACGGCGAAGCCAATCTTAGCAAAACGTTTCTTGAGCGATTCATAGCGTGCATCGTCATATTGACCGCGCGCCAATAAGCGCTGCTGCTCCCATGTAAGCCCTTTGAACTCATCATCCATGACATCCTCCGTACACCAACATTATATGTACGGGATACCAAATGTTAAGTACTTTTCTTAGATTTCTTGGGGGCATAACCAGGAATACCTAAGGCACTTAGATCTGCTTTCTTACGTCTAAGTTCTTGTTCTATTTCGGATACTGTGAACCATATTATGCCGCCATCAGTTGGGTCGTAGCGCCCACCATTAGCAATGGCTGCAGCAAGGTATTCAATCAGCCTGGGAACTTTTAGGTTCTCCAGCCACTCTTTCTTTTCCTGATCCATCTTCTTTATACTCTGCCATTTCTTCTCTGGCATTTACCCGGCGCTTGTGGCTAGAGTGCGATTCGAAAATCTCTGAGTATTGATCGGTACCGTTTACCTTCCATGGCTTGCACATCTTACAACCTGCCCGTTGATTTCTCGGCCGCTTACGCTTATGGTGCACCTTAGTCCCTCCAAGTTCCTCCACCAAGGGTCGGGGCCACGGCACGACGCTCATTGTTCAGCATGACCTTGCGCCAGGAAGGAAACTGCACGGTTTTGTGATCGGCGTGCTTGACCTTTCCCCGGACAAAGATATCATTGCGCCGTTGAACGGAGAAGCCGTGATCGAGAATGACCGGCGGAATTTCCAGGCGCTCAGATACCATGTGGGGCTTTCCACCGATATTCGCAATCGGAACGTTCTTCTGGATGGTATAGCGCCCGTTCTTCAGCGCCGCATCGATGCGGCCCTGCTCTCCCTCAGTCGGGTTGAGAAAGAACCATTCTCCTTGGCGCTTGGTGACACCGGGAGCCTGCCCTTCGGCGGTGCTGACACGCGATCCCTTCAATTCGGTGTGTGCCTGCTTGACCGTGGAAATCCCCCGAGGAAGTTCCGCGATGAACAATTGTCGCTCATCGACACCCAACAAATAGTGGCGCTTGGCAGAAGGGGTTTTGGATTCGACCTTGATCACAAAGCTTTCCCCGTTCTTCTCGCAGGCAATCAAGCGCTGCCCCGATCCCATCCCTTTCCGAACGACAGACCGGATATGCCCCAAATCGTGCTTGCCACTTTTGACAACACTGCGCAGGGCGGCTCCTTGCAATGTCTCGACAAAGCTTCGCTCGGGCTCATGGACCATGAGAATCAACTGCTTCAGGCCCTTGTCCACGTTGATGACTTCAACCCGATTGTCCTTGTGCCCTCGGTACAACAGGAAGTATTCCTTACGATAAACCTTGTCCAGCCCGCGCCGGATGTCCATCTGAAAAATGTCGGCGTTTCCCACACGCACGATGGGAACGGACTCAACCTTGGCCACGAGCCCGGCTTCCAAGAACTTCTTCGCTAGCGGATCCATGTCGTCTCCTTTTTATTCCCTAACATTATACCACAAAGGTTAGTCTTGGGGACAAGAATTTGTAAGTTTGCGGTCGTAATAATTCTCCTTTATTTTCCACTTCTTCAGCAGCTTTTGGTAGCGCAATATTTTACGTTCAATCTCCTGAACTTTATTCTGTACGTGTGTACACCTGGCAGCAATCCTATCTTGCTTTTCCTTTTTGTGCTTTACCTTTGCTACCAAAGGCAGGGTCTTCCAGAATTCAACACAAATGGACTTACACCGTATCATTTCCTTGTGACACAATCCCAGCGTGTGCCCAATCTCGTGAAATAATACCTTAGCGCAATACTCACGCACGGAATCGGACATGGTTCCATTAACGGGCCTAGGCACTCGCATGCATATCGAGTAGCTGTTATAATAAGCATAGCCGGTCGCGTATCTGGCATCCTTATATTTGACATAGACAACGCGTATGCACATTTGCTTGTACTGATCAGGAGAAAGCCCATACTCTTTCATCCCGGCAATGAAGAACTTGCGCAGCGAACGAGTAGTATACGCCGTCTTGTTTTCGATCTTCATACTTACATTATAAGCACTAAAGATCGTTTGTCAAGCGATTGATTGTTACACGTAGCGGACTTCTGGACGATCCCGCCGGTTCTTGGGGGTTGCTCGCTGAAGGCGTGTGGCTATCCGATTCCTCGTAAAATTTGTCAGTGCGTTTAGATGGAAGCGGACAGACTTCATGCCGGAAAGGTGCGCTAATTCTTGTGAGATTCGAAGATAAACACTAAGGTGGCTAGCTTCATCAATCTCAGGAATACACAGAAATACACTATTTCTAACCTTCATGATCAATCTGAATCTGGTGAACGCCCGGTTAGTAAAGCAAACTGCCTCCCGATTTCCAAGATTGTAAGCCGCCGCTATTTTGCGAAGGTACCCACTCTTAGAGATTACCTTACGCAAATCCATTTCGTCTGTCTGCGCGACGATCTTCATTTTAGTACCCCAAGATGGTCTTGATCACTTTTCCGATCATCTGTTTGGACACCTTCATACTTAGCATGTTACCATCTTGCGCATCAATGGTAATCATTGCCTGCCGCTCCGGTTTCACTGTGGCCTCTACCATCTTGCAAAATGCCTGTGGCGCTGGAATGTAGCAACGTGGGAATCTGCTCTTCAGCCGGCCCACCACATACGCCCAGCGAAAACCCTTTCCGCGCAGGATCTTTGCAGCGCCAATGATGATTCCTCGCTTGTTCTCGAATTCTCTGCGCGCCTCTTCCGGAGTGGCAATTCTATTCAAGGTGACATCGATCCCGTCCTTTTGGCGTTTCCCCAGTTGCCGTTGTACCGAATGAGCCACCGAGTACATATTGGTGTCTCTGATCTTGTGTGCCATGTCCGGGAACTCATTCTTGATGGTCACAACTACCTGGCGCATGGGAATTTTCCGCAGGTAGAACAACTCGTGAACGCGATTCCTGAGTGGTGCTGGGTACATAAACTGTGATCTCTTGGTTTCCATACGATTACCTCCAAAGTTTAGTTTTAACTGCTCCATTGTCCTAAAGCTAATATACTCCAAAAATAAGACCTCGAACTAAACTTGCCAATAAGTATAATGACTAGTGTTTCAATTGGTACAGATAAGGATCAAATGATAAAAGCACATAAAAAGTTCAAAATTAAACACATGCGGAGAACCAGTCGAATCTTCCTTAATAATCTAAACCCTTCTAAAGCAAAGATAACGTTAGATTTCTTGTGTAAAAGCAGAAACGGAATTCAATATTTCGTAGATGTTTTTTGGCAAAGAGGAGATTTTTCATCAACACTTGCAGATAAGAAAACAATTCATCAAGGAATTGGAAGGATGGAGATTCCATCTTCCCGGTTAGCTCAATGTTACGCAAAACAAGCAAAGGAAATTGTTAGAGGATCTGTTTTACTCAAAGGATCCAAACCTCAAGTGAGAAAACATACCTTAACACTAGACAATCGTTTCATCCAAATCGAACCATTCAAAGGTCATTTTGACTATGCAATAAAACTGGGAGGAGCAGGAGTTCCTAAAATTCTTCTTCCTGTTCATTCCACTTATCATTTGAACGAGAAACTTGAAGGTGGATGGAAGATTGGAAAATCGATTCGTATTGGACAGATCAACCAACAAATCTTTGTAGATTTCCTTTTAGAGAAACCACTACCACCTATTTGTAAAACAGGAAAAGTTATTGGTTTGGATAGTAACTACAAAAATGGGTTAGTTCTTTCTGATGGACAACAAGTTGGACAGAATCTTTATTCCAAGATAGCTACATTCGATAAAAGACAAAAACACACTTATCAAGAGGCTAAATCGATCACTTTCCGAGCAATCAAACAGATCGATCTTACAAAAGTAAAGATGTTGGTAGTAGAAGATCTGCGTTATATAAGAAATGGAACCAGAGGAAAGTTTCCTCGATCACTGAACAGACGTTTATCTCATTGGTTGTTTAACTCTATCACAAATAGATTGAATCAACGTTGTGAAAAAGAAGGAATTCAGCTGATACGGAAGAGTCCTTGGAAAACTTCTCAACGCTGTTCTATCTGTGGTAACTGGGATAAACGAAATCGAAGAAGTGATAGATTCATTTGCATTTATTGTGGAAATTCTGATCATGCTGACTTCAATGCTGCAAAGAATCTTGAATTTCTTGGGTTGGCGGGAATTCATAGTTTCCGTTTGCTGGAAAAGTTGAAAACCAAATGATACGGTTTTTGACAACTATAATCTCCTTGGAGGTATCATGCCCAACGGACTAAGAAAACTAAAGATTCGCAAGCTCGGAAGAAAGATCATCGCAGAGATAATCGAGGACGCAGACAATCCGGAAGCAGTTGGTAAACTAGTAGAAATCTCCAGAAAGCGCATTCGGCACGAGCGGCAGCGCACACGATCAAAGAGATAAATTTCTCCTTTACTAAGTTTACTTCATACTTATAATCTTGTTGACGCAGGAGGACATCGTGGAATTCGACATCACAGACCACACACACTACTTGGTCATTTATGGATCCCATGCATATGGGACCAACTCACCAACAAGTGATTATGACCTTCGCGGATGGGCCATTCCGCCGAGTGCATACTTCTTGTCGTTTGATAAAAAGTTCGAGCAGAACGATCAGAAATATACATTTGCCCAGTATCCATTTAAGGTGCAGCTAGCGGAATACATAAAGAAACTCGGTCTGCGTATTCCTGGGGACTTGGAAGAAATTGATCATACTATTTACGACATACGAAAATTCTTTGCGCTGGCGGCAGAGTGTAATCCAAACATTATCGAACTGCTCTACGTTGACGAGGCAGATATCCTATCAATGGATACCGATGGAAAACTGGTACGGGACAATAGAGATAAGTTCTTGTCTGCACGTGCAAAGCACACGTTCACCGGCTATGCCGTTAGCCAGTTAAAACGCATAAACACCCACCGCCGTTGGCTTTTGCACCCACCAACAGAAAAACCGACCCGTTCGGAATATGGACTTCCAGAAACTGGCCTTATTTCTGCCGAACAGCGCGGAGCGGCAGAATCATTGGTTGACTCACACATTCGAAATTGGTTATTGCAAGACACGGATCTTGACAAACAGCTTTTGTCCGAGCTACACGAAAAACTTACGGATCTGATTTCTAATATTCTTTCGTCTAAGGAGTTAATAATAAAACTTAGCAACGAAAATGAATTACTCCAGGCAGTAAGACTAGCGGCCATGCGAAAAATAGGAATGACCGAAAATTATATTTCTGTCCTACAGACGGAGAAGAAGTACCGGGACAGACTTAAGGACTGGAACCAGCACCAGACTTGGAAACAGGAGAGAAATGAAGCTCGCGCGGAGCTAGAAGCAAAATATGGATATGATGTTAAGCACGGCATGCAGCTTGTCAGATTGCTACTTGCGGGGAGAGAACTTCTCCTAACAGGACGCCTTACTGTGCGACGACCTGACGCCCAGATGCTTTTAGGAATCCGCAATGGTGAATGGCCGTACGATAAGATAATTACATTCTTGAGTGATGTGGATAAAGAGCTTACTGATGTGTATGACAATAAGAAGTACGTGGTTCCCCACAAGCCCGATATGAAAGCGCTTAGTGAATTGTGCGCGAAGCTCTCATTAGAGCAAATTAAGGCTGACCACGGAGTGCGACTCTTGAAACGGGAGTGACATCATGATGATCAGTTCAATACTTGACACGGATTTTTATAAGCTGACCATGCAGCAAGTTGTACTTCACCAGTTCCCTGCTACCACTGTAAAGTATAAGTTCAAATGCAGGAATACGGGTATAAAGTTTACCAAAGCTTGTTATGACAAGATAATGAGTAGTATATATAGTCTGGAAGAGGTAAAGCTTAGCAGGGACGAATATCATTATCTCCAGCACATCCGTTTTCTTAAATCGGATTATATCGAGTTTTTGTCGATGTTTCGGTTCATACCAGACCGCCATGTACATGGAAACTTCAATGATGGGAACATGGGTCTAGAAATTTCTGGTCCGTGGCTGAACACTATTCTTTACGAGGTTCCGGTTCTTGCTATCATCAATGAATGTTACTTCGAAGCGCTAGCCGAGCAGGCGGGATGTCCTAATTGTAGAGAAATCGGAGCGGATACCGTACAGTCCAAGATTGAAGCTGTAAAGAAAATGCATTGTGACGGATTCAAATTCGCTGATTTTGGTACACGGCGCAGATTTTCCTTCAATGTACAGCGCGATGTTACACGCGCTTTGAAAGCGCAGCTACCAAATAACTTTGTAGGAACATCTAATGTTTATTTTTCGGAGCGCCTAGGACTACCACCGCTTGGCACCATGGCGCACGAGTATATTCAGTGCCATCAAGCTATGGGTTATCGATTAGTAGATTCTCAGAAGATGGCGCTTGACAACTGGGTCAAGGAATATCGTGGTGACTTGGGTATCGCCCTAACTGATACCATCAACATGAACTCCTTTTTGCGCGATTTTGATTTATACTTTGCTAAGCTCTACGACGGGTGCCGCCACGACTCCGGAGATCCTATTGAGTGGTGCAATAAGCTTATAAAACATTACAGTGACTTGCACATAGATCCAATGACGAAGACCGCAGTGTTTTCAGATGGACTCACAATTCCCAAAGCGTTAGAACTTTATGCCGCATTCAATAATAGGATTAAACTGTCTTTCGGAATTGGGACAAACCTAACCAACGATGTGGGGTTTACACCATTGCAGATCGTTATGAAGGTAATTGAGTGCAATGGTAGTCCGGTAGCCAAACTGTCGGACAACCCAGAAAAGCAAATGTGTGAAGATCCGGAGTATGTTGCATATATAAAGAAAGTGTTCAAATCTTAAAAAGGAGAAATACCATGGGTGAGTTAAAGACAGACGAAGTTGCGCGAGTACTAGGTCTAATTAGTGCAGACGTAAAAATGGGGAAGTATGGAATTGCCGACGCCGTTGATTTCGCCGCTCTCCGCGAGGACATTGAGGATGCGCTGAGTGCCAGCGAAGAGGAGTAATTATGCGAAAACTTAACTATCCAGCAATTGCAGAACGTATAATCAGGGACCTGCGAGAGTACTTTGCTGATGCAGGATTCAGCAAAGCTGTCATTGGGCTTAGCGGCGGAATCGACAGCGCCGTTTCATATGTACTTGCTGTAAAAGCACTTGGTGCAGATGCTGTCATGGCGCTGATGCTGCCGAATGGTGGTAATGCTAGCTCCGAAAACTCGATCAAGCATGCGCAGGAGCTAATCAACAAGTTCGGAGGAAAGGGACAAATTATAGACATTAGCGAAGCGGTTGCCACAATGTACAAATGGTTTGGGTCCAATGACAACAACGTCCGTAAAGGAAACATAGCGGCCCGGACCAGGATGATTGTGCTGTTCGACTATTCCGCTAAAGAGAAGTGCCTGGTAGTTGGAACCGAGAATAAGAGCGAGCATTGTCTCGGGTATTTCACGCTGTTCGGTGATTCTGCGTCCTGCATCGAGCCTATTCGGCATCTTTACAAAACGGAAATTTTCGAATTTGCAAAGTACCTAGGGGTAACAGAAACTATCATCAACAAAGCACCATCTGCGGAGTTGTGGGAAGGACAGACGGATGAAGGGGAGTTTGGGTTCACCTATGCCGAGGCTGATGCGTATATAGAACGCTTGGAAGGAGACGGCCCGGGGAATAAAATGGAAATTGCTGCAATAGATACCGTAATCAATGCACGAATTACGGCTATGCGATTTAAACGGAACGTTCCCTACGTTGTTCCCGACTTCACGAATTTGTGAATAACATCGTCCGCTAATTCCAGCATCGCAACACTAAGATCCAAGTGCTTGGACAACCCATTAATTACATCTGCACAATCTAATGGGATCGGTGTAACTGCATCAACTTGTTCTTTTACCGTTGCCGCCGCCTTTCTTACAATTTCCACCTGTTCCTGTATTCCTTTTATCCACCATATGAATTGATCGTTCACGGTTCCTCCCTGGATAATCGCGGTGCCGCACAAAGATTTTGTTGCTACGTGCCCATGTAATTGCATTTTCCATATCTGCTGTAGTACTATTCCCAAATACCCAGAGTTCGTCGCATATAGTAAGTAAGGTCAGTCCACAATCTATACCAAGATCCAATTCTTCCTTCTTATCGGACCTAAGAAATTGTGGATATAGCAATTGTGGAGCTACTGGAACATGGCCTCGCCTAATGACTTCTCGACAACATGCGCGAGCCTTTTTCAAGAACGCTTCCTTTGTCGTAAACGGAGAACAGACGTATATTAATTTTTTCATATCCATGCATACCTCCAGTGCACAAGCTATCATAGCAGACAAATAACAGAAAGTATTCAGCTTCTGGCAGGTTAGGCGGGAACCTTATTTGATTCGTCTTCCGTCCAAGTTATTGTAACAACCTGCTTCTTTCCACGCATAAAGTTGTCTTGATGTGGTCCAGAATGTCCTGGCAGTAGTTTACAACAAAATGCCACACGATAATTATCTTCGACATAAAGGTACATTCGAGAGTCACAATCCTTTTTGGCGAGATCGTTAATCATGATTTGTTTCCTACATTTTCGTGATCAATGCATTCCCACCACGCATGCAGATCTCGTACATCGACTAAAAATGCCAAGCGCGTAGAATCATTTTCTAAAACACCCTCGTCTGTAAACCCAACTAGTCTGAAAGTAAATGTACCGTGTTCTGAAGTTACAAGATTAGTTATTTCTTTAGGAAGCCGCTTAAAATAATCATTTAGTTCATTTGGCAACCGGTCCTGTCTGATTCGGTACTTCCTGTACCCGGCGGCTTTTTTTGAACGTAGTCCCATGCTCGTATTATACCTCTAATTACTGGGCGCTATCCGAGACAATCGCCAGTGCGCCAATTAATGTACGCGCCTTCATCAATATCTTTCCCAAATGGTTCTCGCCCATTCCATCTACGGTTCCCCAATATGTGTCTCCCCATGTGTTTCCCTCTTCCAAATGCGCTGGATAGGTTTCAACTAAATCGTTCATTAGCTCTGTGTTCTGCAGGAACTTAAGACAAACAATATGCTTCATTACACGAAGCTTTACATGTTCCCAGTCCGACCGTAACTTAACCGTCTTTCCTAGCTTCTTAGCTTTTCCCGCTGTTTCACATTTCAGGATCCGTGCGCGGTCTGCCATATCTAACGTCTTCATTGCTTGATACGCATGTTCCGATGTTGGATAGGTAATGCCATCCAGCGTAACACGGGCCTCGTAAAAATTGGACAAAAAGAAAAAGTCACCGGTAAAACTTGTTATCGCCTTCATTGTGCACTCCGTAGTATAATGACTTTGTGAAACCAATTTGCTGCAGTTGCGGATCTAGCCAAAGCATATTTTACTACATGTCCAAATACGGAATAGTAGAAGCACTAAACCTCACAGACACTCCAAAGGACGTTGAAGATGGTTTATACTGTTCAACGTGTTGGAACCGGAGAATGGGCCGGTCATTACTCGATGCGTGCTGCACGCTGTTCCTCGACTAAACCGCTGTGTAAATGGCGATAACAAATTGGACAAAGATCGTGATCCTTGGATCTTCCGCATTTTCCTCTGTAAAAATAAAGTGCTTCTCGTTTATTACAAAGGCAGCATAATCTTCGCCGTTTGTTTTTTCTCTTCACAAGGTAATTATACTCCGAAGTATAATGGTGGTATGGAAAATAAGGAGCTAAAAATGGAACTTAGTCTTCGTACGATTTGTTGCCCCAAGTGCGGGTCCGAGAGCTACGAGAGCACTTGCGTTGGCTATCCAGTAGGGAAAGACGAGAATAGTGCGCGCTGTACTAGCTGTGACAACTCCGGGAAGATGTGGGAATGGCAGTATGCTCTTGCACTGCGCATACTAGAAAAAAACAAGCTTCCCATTGCATACGCGCAAGGAAGGACAGTGCGACCACCGATCAAGACCATGGAGAATGGCATCGTAACAAACATTGCTCCCGGGGATGAAAGTTCTCTAATGTTCATCATTCTCGGGCCGGCAGATAGTGTCAGCCTCGTACATAGAATTGTAAATACAATGATCGAAATTATTCCGGAAAAGAAAAAGGAGCGCCAATGAAAAAGGGAAGTACATTAGTAGAACTTTTGGTAATGATCGCGATCATTGTAAGCTTAGGGCTCCTTATTTACCCGACAATAAAGAAGGTGAATGACAAGGTAGATGAACAAGACAAAAAGAGTGCCGACACCATAGTAATGGTACAGCGGAGCCAATGGAAAGAAGTAAAGTCTGTACTGCAGTTGGTGTGCTTAGAGGGGCATTCCTACTATTTTGCCCAGCGACTTGTGGGCGGTACGAATAGGTTAGCGGGAATGGTCCTTACACCAAAACTGGATAAAGAAGGAAATCCAGTGTTGTGTAGCCTAGAAGCGGAGCAATTATAATGAAACCAGCAGGTAAAGATCCGACCAGAGTCGGGGATTGGTGCCAAACATTTAGCGGGGTAGAATTTTATATTCAAGATCCGCGCCCAGAGGACATCAATATAATAGACATTGCCCATGCGCTATCCCACATATGTCGGTACAATGGGCACTGTAGTTTTCATTATTCTGTCGCTCAACATTCTGCACTGGTTGCCCGACTAGTACCAAACCACCTGAAGCTTGCGGCGCTCCTCCATGATGCGCACGAGGCATACACTGGAGATATCGTTAGCCCACTGAAGCCAGCGTTCAAAGAGATCATAAAAGATTTGGAGTACAAACTTAACTTGGCAATCGCTGCACGGTGGGCCTTCGATCCTAGTTTACTAACGCACCCAGAGGTTAGAAAAGCAGACCTAGTTGTCCTTGCCACTGAGCACAGAGACATTATAGCAGCACCAGATCCAAAAGATTGGGGTTTGCCCTATCCAGCATCCGCTGAAATAAGTATAACCCCAATGCCAATTCAAGCTGCACATGACATGTTTATGAAAGAATTCAAAAAGTGGAGGGTCACACCATGACTCGGGGTGAAATGCTAAAGTTCGTAGATTTGATTAATAATAAATTCGGCGGACCTGTAGCCAATGCATTATTTCTTCCTGACAATAATGTAGTTAAACTTACTATATTCGGTGACACAATTACGTTTGACGAAAATCTAGATACTACATATATGTCCTCCAGGAATCCATATTACGGATCAACATGTGGATCACCAATTATTGGCACACGATGATAGAATGGATTAAAAACGGGAAGTATCCAGGTAATACTATGCACGAACACAGAGCGACCGGGGTCTACAATTATCACGCACTAGTTGAAAAATTCCCGCTACTAAAATAGCCTTGACAAACTAATGATCGTGTATACAATAAGTTTTGATACCTAGTTTGGGTATGCACGTACCCAATTTGGGAATGGGGAGCGACTATGAATTCTACGTTCAAACCAATGTATAAGATTGTTCCGGAGGGTGAAAAGGACGGGATCAAGATTGAGCATTTTACGGTGTCTAAAATGGATTCGGATCGTACAACGGTGCGAATGTGCATGCATCCAGAAGAGTATGTGCCCCCGGGAACCTACGTCAAGTTAATCATCAATGGTGGGATAATGATGTCTGATACACTAAATGAGCAGCGCACTAATTACGAAGTAGTGTGGAAGGCTAATGGAAATGTGCTAATTGCCGGGCTTGGGTTAGGAATGATCTTGGTTCCAATTTTGGAGAAACCAGAAGTAACATCGGTAACAGTTATTGAAAAGTCGGAACCTGTTGTATTCTTGGTAGGAGTATGCGGCACATTCCCGAATAGAAAAAAGCTGACGATCATTCGTGATGATATCTTCGAATGGAAACCACCTGTAGGAATCAAATACGAAACCATTTATTTTGACATCTGGGAAAACATATGCGGCGATAACCTTCCAGAAATAACTAAGCTAAAGCGCAAATTTGCCAGGAGCCTGAACAGAGCTAATCCAAAGGCAAAGTCCTGGATGGGTGCCTGGGAAGAATATAGACTGCGCTCCCAAGCTAGACGAGAACGTGCCTATGAAAGAGTGTGGGGACATCCGCCATGGTAAAGATCGTTTGTCCAAAGTGTAATGTCGCCAGTGACTACCTCACAGAAGATGAATTGGATACGCCGCTTGTTGCTGTGCACTGTAATGAGTGTAGCCACAGGATTAAATTACATAGTGCGGGAGTAACAAACCGGCAGCTGGTTTCCGCTGAGATTCGATTTATTGGGGCAACACTAGACTCATCCGCCCCATCTTCAATACGGACGACGGTAATAAAACTTATAAATAATATTGCTGACGATGTAGAAAAGGGCACATGGGAAAAGAAAGCGCTTGAAGCATATCTACATTCTTGCAAGTAATTAATCCTACAGTAGTTTAAATATACCACATTAGAAGTATTATAGTAGTACCAGTTACGGATAGGCCGTAACTAAATCGGCGCTGGCTCGGGCAATCTCGCGCTAGCTCTGGAGGAGAGCCATGATGAAAGTATCGTCCCCAGTCTTCCGACTAAAAGTAATTATCAAAGGGAAACCAATTCAGGAGTACAATAAGGACACCAATGTTTTTATCGAGGGGAGGAAAGGTTCGAATTTTGAACTAGAACTTACTAATCTAACAGGCCGACGACTTCTCGTACATCCAACGGTCGATGGACTCTCTGCAATGACTGGCAAGGAAGCATCACGCACAGACAATACGCACGGCTATGTTCTTGCCCCATTTCAAACCGCGCGTATTCCTGGCTGGAGATTGAATGACAGTGAAGTGGCCAAATTCTTTTTTTCCGGGGAGGGAAAATCATATGCAGAGAAAATCGGCAAGGGTGCAGATAAAGGTGTAATTGCCGCAGCCATCTGGGAAGAGATGCTATACACATGGAACTTTAGCACTTTTACAAGCGCGGTTACTGGCTGTGTTTCCAATGACTATACTTCTTGGAATGTCCTGGGCGGGGGAAGTCACACAGCAGACGCCTCCCCAATATCTGAAGTAAGCTATACCTGTAGTGCGGCGGCTGCTCCTAGACCTAATGTATGCAGATCACGTATGGGTAACAGCGCTTCCGATATGGGATTTACAGAAATTGGAGAGTCTAAAAGCTCTCAAAACCTAGGAACAGGATTTGGAAGGCGCGCGGAGCACCAGACTGCTCGTACCGCATTTACACCCGCGCAGACAGAACCAAATCTTGTGGCGGTAATCTACTACGATGATTTGCGCGGGCTGAAGGCTAGAGGAATAAGGATTTCCAATCGGAGCAATGATCAAGGACTTCCCAACCCGTTTCCTAAGGATCCTACAGGCTGTGCGCCGCCGGCCGGTTGGACCGAATAAATAATTACTTTACATTTCTCCAAGTGTACACATAATAAGTGCGTACCTTTGGAGGAATGTCATGCCCGCTAACCCACGTAAGCAGCACGCGGTAGATCCAGAAGTTATCGAAGAACACGGCTTGGAACAGTGGGCGGAAGCGTATAAGAATTGCTACATTCTTCCAGAGTATGCATCCCGTCCGCCAGATTGGATACTGGTGCACAAGTTTGCGAATGTAGTACAAAAGATGTTAGTGCGCGTTAGGAAGCACCGAAAGATACATGAAAATGATGAGTATACTGCTGGGGCAGGCATTTAGACTTCGTAGAACCAATAGTTTAACCAAAATAATGCCATGACTATACAATGGGGCGAAAGGAAGTCCCATGGCCGACATACAAATCTACGAACAAGAGATTGGTGCACTGCTGGAAGAACTAAAACGATGGCATCTGGAGCTTGCCAAGGACCCGCAGAGGGCACGGGGCATCCTGGAAGGCATCGATGAGTACATGCGTGCGCTCGGACCCCACCCAGGCAAAGCGCTGGAGCAGACCATTACAAAGACACTAGAACAGACACAATGGGAAGAAACCCAGAAATACATCGAAATGTCCGGAAAGATTATTGAAAAACACTTCCTATCCGCGTTCGATCTGCTAAAGTAATCAGCACAACCTTAGTTTTGCAGTATTATCCTTAGAGGATCATAAAACTAAGGAGATATGTATGTTTGGGTTTCATGCATGGTGGATCGGTGGAGATCCTGTGGCTTTCAAAAAACTTCCAGTAATCAAGGTACGTGGCCCAGCGATTAAGCATTACCATCTCGGCAATGTAGAAGACGCTGACGGTAGGTTCTGGAACGTCGGTGCAATCGTAGGAAATGTAATATACGCCAGGAACTATGATTCCTCTCTATATGAGCACAATACATGGTGGGCACACAGGTTCGAGGTCGTACAATGAGAATAATGAGAACATGCTACTGGTGTAAGCGACCGCTAAAGAAGGATGAAAATTATCGAGCGTGGGATTGGAACGTATGCAGGAAATGCTTTTCCGAACTACAGGAAATAGAAGGCAAGACGATGAAAAAGAACGCTCGAAAAGGAAAAACAACGTGAACCTCTGGATCTGGTTCGCAATCTGCGGTGTAACCTTTGCCATCGGTGAATACGTTTCCAAGCGCTGGGCAATCACCAGCAATAACTGGCTATTAGTGGTAATGGTTATGTCTTATGCCGGCGGCTCATTGGCGTGGGCACCGATCATAAAGAATAAGACAGAGTTAGCCCGAATGGGAATGATCTGGATGATTGTAGCAAGCATTTGTACCATCGGCCTAGGCGTTCTAGTTTTTAGAGAGAAACTTGCAGTCTGGCAATGGCTGGGTGTGGGCCTAGCTATTATTGCAATGGTCCTAATCGCCAGAGAGTAAGTGCACCATGAGAAAAATGGACAAGATACAGTCCAAGCAGTGCTGGAAACGCTCTAGGCAAAAGGCTAAGAAAGAAATAAGAGCAGTTGTAAAAGAAGAGAAGAACAAAAATGAAAAATAACTGGAAGTTAATTAGTTTGGGAATAGTTCTTGTACTAGTTGGGATCATGATAATTACATTTGCAGCCCTAAACGTATGGTATATGCGATCTTCCCCGGTAACCTTTCTAGTGCTTTCTTTAACAGCATTCGAGGCCGGAACGATGTGCATATACTACGGGCGGGCGCACAGTAATAATAACTTGACAAACTAAACGCTGTGCTTATATTAAGAGTGGGGTAGCCATGAAATACTGGGACGAAACCTGGAATCCTACGAGCGGCTGCACACCCGTGTCCGAGGGTTGTCTACATTGCTGGGCCGAGGCGCAGATCAAACTGATTCCAAATGCTCACTGCCTAGGCATTACACATGGCCCCAAGGCCTTCAGGCAGGTTCTTTGCCATGAGGACCGCTTGGACATCCCCCAGCGCTGGAAAAAGCCTCGTAAGGTAGCCGTATGCTTTCTAGGCGACTTGTTTCATGCCGACGTACCCGATGAATTCATTTCTAAGGTGTTCGAAGTAACCAGGAAATGTCCAAGGCACGAATTCTTTGTGCTTACCAAGCGCGCGACACGTATGGCTGATGTGGTTGCTTGGATGAACATACCAGAAAATGTGCTCGTTGGATTTACTGCCGAGAACCAGGAACGCTTCGATGAGCGCTGGTTAGCAGCACAGAGTTATGTTGATTATGTTTCAATCGAACCTATGCTCGGACCAATAGACCTAGGGAATAGGATAGGGCAACTTCGTTGGGTGCTTGTCGGTGGAGAATCTGGCCCGAATGCCCGGCCCATGGATCCGGCTTGGGCGCGTGCTGTTCGGGACCAGTGCAAAGAGGCTGGCATTCCCTTCTACATGAAGCAAATGAGCGGGGCCTGGAGTAAGGGAACATGGGGTCCGACACAAGCTCCCAAGACCAAAATACCAGACGATCTTAACATCCAGGAAACGTATAGGTGAACCGTGCGCACGGCAAAGAAACGAACTAAATCCGGGCCGACCTATATGCCGATCTCCCCGGCGATGCTAATGAAGGCGCTACAAGATCTAATCGATGACACCCGGTGCACCCGTGGAGATCCCGAGGATGAATGCCTGTGTCCACACTGTAATGGAAAGTACATACTGAAGAAATACCGTAAAAACATCAGTGAAGGCACCTAATCATGAAATGCCTTCGTTGTGGATACTGCTGCGTGCAATATCTTGTCGGGATCATCATAGACCCTGACAAAGAAGTGGCCGAAGACAATGTCGTAGCTAAGGAAAGCGGGGTCCGTTGTAGACATTTGGTTGGTGACACACCGGGTAACTTTAGTTGTAAATTGCATGGACTAAAAATGTACAAGGAAACCCCTTGTTTTGAATTTGGCCAGATAGAGAGAAGCCCAAAAGAAGTTTGCCGAATGGGCAAGTTTATATTAAATCAAACCGCTGAAAAACAGCGCGCCCTCGTATTGATGGATAGGTGAAACCAAAAGGAGAGTCTAGTGGACACAGTGTATAAAGTTACTACAGGAAGATTGACCACAAACGGCGGCGATTGCAAGTGGGAAATAGGTAAGCGAAAGAAAATACGTGGTTACCCGGCAGAGAAGGCACCCTCCCTCTGTTCCAATACAGTGTTTCATGCCTATGCACATCCATTCCACGCGTGGACGTATCTTGGAAACCTGGGTGTTTACACTGGCTTGCGTTTATTTGAAGCTACTGGGACAATCGTGGTGCGGGGATCAAACAAAGTTGGCTGTAGAAGCTTGCGATTAGTCAAGGAGCTTTCATTTCCCCGGTTGTCTAATACAGTACTTACAGATATGCTAACCATGGTTGATGGTGCATATGTTCCCTACGCTAGCAGCCCCAAAAACTTCCGTGCAGCGTTTCGTAATCAGCTTAGTGTCTTTTTTCGTAAAGAGCATTGGCGATTGCGGAGAAAGCTGTGCACACTGTATGATAAATTAGTCGGCGCACCAAAAGACAAAGTGAGGACAAAGTAAATGGACACGGTATATAAAATAACCAGCAGAAATATGTGTACATTCGGTGAGTGCAAATGGAAATTGGGGGAAACAAAGAAGATAGCTAAAGCGCTACGTAAACGTCCTCGGCTTTGTGCGGACAGTGTACTACATGCCTTCGTACACCCCTTACAAATGATTATCTACCAAAACAGATATGAATTGTTCTCACACCCACGGTTTTTCTTAGGTAAGGGAAATATAGTAATAGCAAGGTATGACAAAGTTGCTGTGCTTCAGCTAACACTGATAAAAGAACTAAAGTTTCCTAATCCCACAAAATTACAACTTGCAAAGATCCTTGCAAAGATCCTTGCAGGGGCAGATCGTTATGTGGGAACTTACAAAGATATAGCACTAAATTATTCTTCACGATCAGAAGTTCTGATACATCTGGGTGACTGCATGGAACATTGGGGGTATAAAAAGCGGCTAGCCGTATACAAAGCATACGATGAGCTTTGTGGAAAGCCAAAGGTAAAGTAACATGAGAGCATGGTTTAGTGAATATTGGCCACTTCTGTTGATACTTGGTATCATCTTCGCGGTCATTGCCGGGTTGGTATTGTTATACATATATTGCGTCGAGCCAGTAAGGCAAATTGAGGCGTACGAACCAAACTCCGTGAAACAAGATGTTGTATTCGGCAGGATACAAAAATCATGTATTGAAGGGCATCAATATTACTTTTGGGTTCGTCCCGGGGATGGCCCACTCAGTGGCATGGCACCTGTCCTTTCCGATGATGGAAGGCCCGTCAAATGCACAGTGGAAGAATCAGTTAAGGAAAAACCATGAGCGGCCAATATCTACAATCCCAGGCGCAGATCATCAAACTGTTCTTGCGCGGCTTCGATCCGGATAGGATCGCGTATGAAATATGGGACCAAGACCGCAAGCCAGAATTGGAAGACGCCAAGAAGTATGTCTATGGTGTCCTGCGCACAGAGATTAGAAAAGGACAGACGGCAAGGAGAGCAAACAGATTGGTGCAGTGTCCAGGGTACGATTCAAAATTTGAACTTTGCAAAGGATGCGAGCACCAAGGAAAGCACAAGCAACAAGTGCGGTGTAAAGCGGAATGCAGCCACGCCTCCGGGTTCTGCCGGTTGGTGCCAGAATGAAAACTAAATGTGATGGAATAAGTCCAGAAGAAGTAATAAGCAAATTCTCATATCCGTTAGACCCGGCACAGATCATGGATAAGTTTATGGCGGGGGACGATCCAGAAACGATTGCTGTAGTACTCCAGGAAATGCTACTTGGGTACGGTAAGTATTGTCCGGATTATTACGAGTGCTACCGCCACGTCCTGGACGCAATTCGTCGGACTGTAAAACGGGAGAGGAAGAAATGTATCTTATAAGTAAACTAGCAGTACAAGTGCAAGTCATATTAAGTGAAGCGGCCAAGCTAGGTCTTGAGCCTGAACGAATAGTTGCAGAAGAGGACGAAGAGGGATTTAGCATATACTTCTTCAACGGCCAGCGCTTCGGGGAGATTGAGTATTATGAAGATGGAGCATTAGTAGGATTACTGAATGACCAGAGTATTGAATTTATAGGTACCTTTGACATCGTAGACAGCCCAAAGGAAATCCGTGCGGCGCTAAAAAAGATAAAGAAGTTTTTATATGACTGACATGATTACATTGCGCCCGGATTTTATGCGGGAAAACTTAAAAGCTGCCAAAGAAGAAGACCTTATCGAAGACTTTGCAGAGGACACTGATGGAGCATTCTATGTTCTTCCAAAGCAATGTCTACAATGGATTGAGCTAAACCTAAATATCCCCCGGGAGCAGTTTGGCAGTAAGGCCATAGCACCAGAAGATTGGGTTTGCCCACTATGCGGCGTCGGGTATGATCAGGTCGGATCATCGTTCCATCGGGCGTATTTCCTATGCACAACGTGTGGGTATAAGGATTCCAGATTTTATGATTATCGCGGGGGCGATCCTCAAAGTGAAGGTTACGTTGCTTGGTGCGAGACGTGCCACAAATATGTTGTAAACGGCTATTGCTGGGATTGCGGACAGATCCATACCCGGGACCACATTGACCTTAGTGTTTATGACAATGAACCAGAGGGTGGGCTAGATGTTCTGCGTGCCTGTATTGGGGTATGGAAATTTCTCTACTGGGTAGGCGATCACAAATGAAACTCAAAGAAAAGATTTGGAAGCTGCTTGGTGAGACAGAATACCTGGAGAACATGAGCGTGTTCAATCCGCGCTTCATAAGCTTTCTACGCAGAAAGCTTCTTTGTAGTTGGCTAGGACATAAGAACGACGGAACCTGGATGGAGGAATGGTGGGCACCGGGACATTCCACTGGATTCCAAGTCCAGGTTTGCAGGAGATGTTTCAAACGATTGAATAAAAGAGCATACCATGTTGGCGCAGCTACATAGGAGACACCATGGCAAGTATGCGCTGTAATTGGTTTCAATGTTACATCCTGTTCAGAATTCCATGGCTCTACAAGAGGTGCCCAGCTGGGAATTATCACAAGCAGTGGGGAAGAAGTGCGTACTTGTGCTTCTGCCGTGTCAATGAACACTGCGGAGAGTGGCGTGGTGGAATATACGACATGAAAACCGGCGCGGAATATCATGTTGTCACCAAGACCCCTTCTTGGCCGCCCACCCGGTTTTCATAATTCATAAAAGGAGTGCATAAAACTGTACTTTGTAGAAACTTAAAAATTAGGAGCGCAAATGAGCGGCAAACTCGGATTGACAGAAAGTGTCCAGACAGCGCACAGGCGTCTAAATGCAGTAGAGAAGCGGGTCAAGAAATTGGAGGAAGGCGATTATCGAGAATACAACGACGAAGTTGACCGGTTCAACATGGAACAGGATAAGAAAGACGCGGCCCGAGAAGCACTGGTCAACGACATTTTGGATCGTCTAGACGACCTGGAGCAAAATAAGGTCAGAGCAGACGAATACAGCCGCGCCAAAGACAGGTTTAGGTCAATAGAGAAACATATAGATAATATTGAATCTGAGCTTCCCGTGTTCCGTGGCGCAGTAACAACAACCAAGGGGCTGGAAGAGCGGGTCAATTGCATCGCTGAAAATCTCCAGGAGTTGATCACTGCGCCGGGGCCGCTTCACGCCAGGGTCAAGGCGCTGGAGGAACATGCCTGCGGAAAGATCGGGGTGATTGCGCTAGAGAGATCCTGCGGCATGGCGGACCATCAGCCCGCCGCGCCCAAGCCGGAGGCGACGTGCGGGGAATGCCGTCTCTTTGGGGAGTGTCTGCGTACAATGTCAAAACTCAACCCAGAAGCGGAGGGATGTCTGCCTGGAAACCTGTTGCGGGAGGCAGAGGAACGGGCGAAGAAGAACATCGTTGGCTTGCGTCAGTTGGTGGCCGAGGAGAACGCGAAGCACCAGATGGAGCAGGCCAGGGCCGAGAAGGCCGAGGCGAAGGCCACCCAGTACGAGCAAGATTGGTATTCCGCAAAGTCAGAGTTCGGTGACGCGATGGCAAAAATGAGGACCCGACTAAGAGAGGCGGAGGCCAGGGTCAAGGAGTTGGAGGATATATCGCATGGCACCAAGGCTACTGCGGAGGAATCGTGCGAAATACAGGAGAAACTTTGCGATAGCTGCATGAGACGGTTCCGCGCCGATGAGCGCGAGAGGGTGGCGCAGCACTTCGAGGACTATCCCAACTGGACAAAGAGTTTTCCGGCAAGCAAAGACGTTGTGAAGGTGATCCGCGCCATGCCCGATAGGGGGAAGCCCAAATGAGACGTTACAGCATGCCGCCTATAGAGATTGAACAAGCCTTTATCGAAGGCTGGGAACCTAAACAAATTGCTCACCAACTTTGGAAGGACGAAATGAAAGGTGATAGCTGGGAAACAGAAGGCCCATTCCTTCGGCACGTTCACAACGTACTACGGCAGGCGCTAAAGTATTCTGTTGAACTATTCGAAGACAACAACAGGCTAAGGAAAGAAAAAGAATATACACTTGCTTGCCCAATTCTGGAGGACTAATGAGCAAATTAGTAAAATGTTGTGTATGTCAGAAACCACATCCAGGCAAGGATTTACCAGGATTGATTTGTAGTAATTGTGCATCTGTAGATGTGGCGTATAAATTGACAAATCAGGTTGATGAAAGAATCAAGGTAGTAAATGCCAGATCCCAAGTGCCCGGTTGTAAGTGTAAAGATAAAATCAATCATCACGTATGCAAACGGAGAAACGAAAGAATTTGAGCTAGCGTTTGACGACGCGTGGATTGAAATGGAGCGTGGTGTAGCGTATGATCGTGCAACAAATGGGTATGTACATAAAATCATTCTTAACGGCCAAGAGCGAATGACTATAAAGGCATGGAAGGGGTGTAGGTCTTATGAAGACTTTACTACAGAAAGATGTGGGAGCTTACCTAATTCCCAGAACTGAGAGGTAGCTATGAACGAAGTCGAAAAGATAATGGGCTTCTTTTCTTCTATCTATGTCTTTTCAGGATAATGGTACTTGTCCTAGTGTTTGGTATTTCTATAGAACTTACTATGATTCGGCATAGAATGGATGAGTTGTATGAAATACAGAAGGCTACTGCTAAAGATGCCAACGCTTCCACAATATCTAGAATTCAACCCGGTAAGTCCGAATCAGATCTAAGTTTACTATGCCCACGGAAATAATCTCGTTGACAAGATCCTTGCCCGTTAAAGTAGGTGGGAGGCGCTGACGCATCCAACTACTCTGAAACCCCTTCTTTATACATACAACCTTATCTTCCAGTGCCCAGGCAGCACGAATCGTTATGTCCAAATAACTTGAAATGCAGCCGTACAAAAGAAGCTGACGCATGCCAACAAAGTCGAACCCGGGAAGGCTATCACGTTTACCACCACTTTCCTCATAAAGCATACTAGTACATTTATCCGGGATTATTATTGTACCCAGATCAGGAACGTGGGAATACAAAAATGCGATCATTTCTGAAACCCTGGGAACGCGCAGATCGAAGGTCACTGGGGAATAATTTCCATGCGAGTATATGTAATCAAGAAGCTTGTGCCCTAATTCATTTTCACGGTTTAGAAGCCCGGGATGGCCTAAACAAGAACTTATTGCAATGTCATCTGGATAGATAAGCTTGGCCGTGGTTCTCTCAATATTCCCGTTGGCGTTTATGTAGATGCTCCGCTTGCCGCCGGGATTCTCAAGCCGGATGATCTCTCCCGGTTCTACACCATCGTCCTCTACGAATACCTCATAAAGCGAGCGGAGCAACGATTTTACTCCTAACGTGAACCCGTAGACCACCTCTGGGGCCTCTCGGTGCGTCCAATCATCCTTCCAAAGCTGTTCTATAGTCATTTGCAAGTTCTCCTTCCCTGGTATTATACAAGGGCGGAAGGAGTAATCATGAACATTCTCTTCATAGACGATAGTCATACCCGCAACGATTTCTTTTGCGACAAAATTCATGGTTCACATGGGCGGGTTAACTGCTGCGCCCATAAATTATATGCGATCACACATGCTTATACGACTGCGCAAGCAATCGAATGCTTGGATAACCCACCGCGAATTCCTTATGATATAATCAGTATCGATTACGATTTGAGCGCAAGCAATCCTGAAGGTGACAACGGGATGCTCATTGCACAGCACATAATCAAGACATTCTCTGCGGATAAGAAGGCAAAGGTAAAGGTGTTCGTGCATAGCTGGAACAGCAAGAAAAAGGAATTGATGGTTGCTGCATTATGTGCAGCAGGCTTTGATTGTAAAATGTCCCATTTCTATATTGCTTAGGGGAATCATATGCCAAATCCTCCCTGCCACAACCGTAACGGACCTTGCAGTTGTATTACCATGACGTGCGGTAAGTGTCCGTGGAAGAGGAAGGAAACGAAAAAAGAAGTCAAGTGGAAGAGGTATTTGGAGATTCGACAGGTATGCAAGGGAAATATCGTCAACCTTCGGGTTGCAGATTATGAACAGGAATGTCGCTCCCGTCGGGCCTTCCGTGTCTTGCGTGACGAACTAAGATCTACAAACACAAAAATAAACGAAGTAAATTATTGGATAGATTCTTGGGGAGTTAACTTATACGAAGATTATTTGTCCCAGGGTATGGATGCCATTGAGATACTTCACAAGATCCGGGGTATTCTTGCGAAATAGTATAGCTAAAGAAACAACTGGAAAATAGCCCAAGGCGTCCATAGAATGCTTTTTACTAAGCCCCCCCCCCCCGTGTCATACTTAGTCCAAAACCCACAGCACCCCGCATATTTGCTAAGTTGTAATTTCCTGGGGAACACGCTACCCACCAGACCTCCACACTAGACCTCCACACTAGACCTCCACACTAGACCTCCCGGCCGCGATGCCCAGTATATCCTCTAATAATAATTACTTGACAAGATATTCCTAAAAATTGGCTCCAATTTAAGACGACCTTAAAGCCCCGGGGGTGGGGTATTCCAAAATGGAAGGATTTTAATCAATGCCTCCCACCCTTGACAAGTTTAGTTATAGTGCTTAGGTTGGCGGGCCGCTGGACGGTAGGGTTAGCTATCCTCTCATCCTGCGACAATGAACGATCTGTGTATTGTCGCCATACTGCACGCCGTGCCATTCCTTTCCCCTGTGATCCGTGAACCAAGCGTCATAGCGTTTGATTCCCCAGTTGTGCCCGCCCACCTTGATCCGGTCACAACGGATTGACAAGGTGCCTGGCCAATTGGTGACTGTGCCCTTGTGGGTATCCAGGTAGAGCACGATCCGGTCCGTCCCTTCCATTTGGCGCTTGTCCTGTTCGGCGCAACAGTCGTAACAGATCGTATTGTGATCCTTGTCGCAACCGTAGCCTGTTCCCCCTTCGATAGGGATAAGCTTGGTTTGTTTGCAGGTGTGACAGGTGAACTCTCGCCTGGTATCGGTCGGAATGCATAGCATGGTTGCCTCCCGGTTAGCTTTCGTTAGCGTCGCTGATACAATCGGCGCACACCTTGCCTTCCGCGCTTGCGTGGTTGCACACCGGGCAACGCGGCGGGTACAGATCGCAGGTGTCTTGCTCGCAGTCGTTGCAGTCCAGATCGCTATACTGCCCGTCCCGGTGTTTGCGGTTGTGATCCCTTGCGCATTTGTCCGTATTCCATCCGCTGGTGCATTTGTCGCAATCCGGTGCGCCGCAAAGGCATGATCCGTATCCGGGTCCGTTGCTTCCAGGTCCGTCTCCGTTAAGGTTGTACATGGTTTTCCCCTTTGTCCTAGAGCACGTCGGCTACCGCGACGCGGAGGGCGTTCATAGCGTCGTGTAGCGCCGGCTGGTTGTGATCGAAGGTATAGAAGCCTAGCGTGCCTTGGCAACCAGGGCACCGGCAATCGGCCAATGCCTTGATTGGCATATCCCAGGTCGGGCACAGCGCGCCGCATCCCTCGCAGACCGTGAATGACTTGAAGGTTGCCTTGTCCATGGTATCCTCCCGGTTTGATTTCCGTTACATATAAAACTATAAGCACTAACCAGCGCACGTCAAGCGATTAGCTAAATAATGTTTATTTTTGTTCGGGCCTTTACAAGTTTATACGAATGCTTAAATAGATAAGTAAGGGAACCGATCCTTTTTATATAACCTAGCATAGAAAACGGGCAGGCCTTTCGGCCTGCCCTTGCTTGCCTTCAATCCGCGTTGTCGAACGTGGTGCCTCGGATATGGTCGCAAGCCTTCTGCGCTTGGCTTGCGGCCTGGACGATAAGCTTCGGATCGGCGGTAAGCTTCGACAACCAATGTTTGACGTAGGCAGCGGACGTATTGATCGTGTTTTCGATACCTACCAGCGCGCAAAGCATCGCGGCTCCCATTTCTGCGATCAATTCTTCTTTGCTGTAGTCCTCGGAGCCGAACGGGGTCGGCTGGTTGAAGTCTTTCCTGGCGAGCCTTGACTTGTGCCCGGTGCTATGCACGCCCTCGTGGAACAAAACACTATAGAAATGCCCGGAATCCTTGAAGGAATCCCGGATCGGCATGGTGATCTTGTCATTCCACGGGGAATAGCAGGCGCGATCTCCCCCGGACGTAACCTCCGGCTTGCCCTTGTAGCCCTCCCACAAGCCCTCAGCGGCGTTGATCGTGTCAACCGGGTGCTCTGCCCTTTCCTTTTGTTCCTTGGCCAGCCACGCGGGCAGCGGCACGTTTTCGGTTTGCTCCAAGGACC